>FWWL01002306.1_pt1 | contig 32708 bp, 32 predicted proteins | sample 2228331 | NCBI WGS metagenome assembly FWWL01 (sample SAMEA103939775, study PRJEB20133) | metagenome
ACGCCCGGCTTGAGGCGCCGGAGTTGCTCCACCAGCACCGAGCGCAGGAAGGGCGAATCCTCGCCGCCGTGCAATCGCAGGGCTTCCTCGGGCGGCAGATATGTCCAGCCAGCCTCCTGGGCGTACTGAATGAACGGGTTTTGGACGGTGTGGCGTTGGGAAGCGAGGGACATGGCAATCTCCTTATCTTTTCACCGCAGAGGCCGCGGAGGACGCAGAGTTTTTAATTCTCTGCGCTCTCTGCGTTCTCAGCGGTGAATCTTACCCTCCTCCGCCTGCTCATCAACTCGGCCAGCAGGCTCTTGAACAGCGCCGCCAGCGCCTCCCTGCGCTTCTCCTCAGCGGCGATTTTGGCATCCACCGTCCCCAGGATGCGGGCAATTTCCTGCTGCTCGGGGAGGGGAGGGAGGGGGATGGGAATATTTCTCATTACGCTTTGATTCAGCTTTCCTCGAGAGTCGCCGCCAATGTATGGTAACAAGTCCAGAAAATTGAGAGTGGCTGATATAAAATAGTTAATTGCTATTCCTTCTCTGGCTTGTAAAACGTGTGCGTGGTTGTTAACCCAGAATTTGCCACACATGATGTATGATGATCGTTCGCTGAGGCCCCAATAGCCACCGTCTTCCGCGAGAAGGATATATTCGCCATCAAACAAATAATTATTGATCCAATCAACAATACCGTTTGCACCACAATAAGGGTATCGGTCTTTCATGGATTGTCGTTGAAACTCATTTATAAGGGGACGCGTTTCTTATCATATATATCTACCACCTCCCCCAACCTCGCCACCTCCCGGTGCTCGGGGACGGGGCCGATTTGGGTTTCGCGTAGGGGCGCAGGGCGCTGTGCCCCTACGCTGCACGCCGTGCGTCTCCAGCAAGGGCAGATGGCACTTGATGAGCAGGCCGCCGGAGCCACAACAGGGATCGCAGATGGTCATGCCTGGCTCAGGTTCGATGAGCCGGGCCAACATGGCGACCTCGCGCGGGGTGTAGAACTCGCCGGCGCTTTGGCCGCTATCTTCGGCGAACCTGCGCAGGAGATACTCGTAGCCGCGGCCGAGCATGTGGGGTTCCACATCGTGCAGGTCCAGGCGGTGAGGGGAGGCACCTCGACGAGGCGCGCCAGATACTTGTAGGTCAATTGCTCTGCCCGGCGGCAGAGTTGGTAATGATGCTCTCCCAACGCGCTATAGGGGGCAGGTAGAAACGCACCAGCTTTTGATCCTGTTCTACCGGGCGCAGGAAGTGTGCAGCCAGCCCGGCCTGCAAGGGCACGATCTCGTCCTTAAATACATTGGAGACATGTTTGAGGAAGACCAGCGCCAGGATGTAATCCTTGAGCTTGACCACGCCCCCTGGCCCACGAATAGCACAGGCAGCATCCCAGAGCCAGGTTTCAAATATACTCAAGTCAACGGGCATGGCTGTCTCCAAGACTTTGCTCTATGCCAATGAAGAAGTATATCAAGAATAGAATATCTCAGCAGGTGGTCAAGGGGTCAACTGTATTGGCTGTAAGAATTTTGGGAGAAATAATGTCTTTGCGGTCCTTTTATTTTATTGGGTCACCCAGGGACGATGACCTGGGTGATTCAAGACTTTTGAGGCACTAATTTCATTGCCCCTTGGCAAAACCACGATTATTAAAGTAAATAGTGTGCCCTCTTACAGGCCCCATCCAAGTCTTTGGTCTGTTTTGGAAATCTACCCAAAATTGGTAGCTTGCAAGGCCATAGAATAAAGAATCTGGGTACTTAACCTCTCTAAGTACTTTATTTTGCCCCTCTAAAATAATAAACTTTTGGCAATATTGAGCATAAGGAGGTCATCATGAGGTTCCTTATAACCGGTGGCACAGGTTTTGTGGGCCAATCCCTTACAAAAGAGCTGATCAATATGGGACATGAAGTCACCATAGTTACAAGGTCTGAAAAAAAAGTTAATGGCACAAAAAACATAAGGTTCCTCAAGGCCGATCCCACTGTGCCTGGAAACTGGCAGGCTGAGTTAGAAATCCAGGATGTGATAATAAATCTAGCAGGAAGTAGCATATTCACTAGGTGGACCCAGGATAACAAAAAGGCCATAAAGGATAGCAGGATCCTTACTACAAGGCATCTGGTGGAAGGCCTTGCCATGGTAAATGGCAAAGGCAAGGTGCTTTTCAGCACCTCTGCTGTTGGCTATTATGGTGCAAGGGGCGAGGAAGAGCTAAATGAATATTCTCCCCCAGGGCAGGATTTCTTGGCAGATGTGTGCAAGGAATGGGAAGGAGAGGCTTTGAAGGCCAAAATGTACGGCACCAGGGTGGTGATTACAAGGTTTGGTATAGTGCTGGGAAGAAGTGGTGGAGCATTACAAAGGCTTTGTTTTCCTGTGAGATACTGGCTTGGTGCAGCACTGGGGAGCGGGAAACAATGGTTTTCCTGGATTCACGAACAGGATCTTGTAAATATATATCTATTCCTCCTGGATAAAGAGATAGAAGGACCAATAAACTGCACATCCCCAAATCCTGTAAGAAATAGGGAACTCATTAAGACAATAGGAGAAGTATTAAAGAAGCCAGTTCTTTTGCCACCGATCCCTGGAATTATCCTTAAGGTTATCCTTGGCGAATTTGCCTCTGTGCTTCTCAGTGGCCAACGTGTAGTTCCCAAAAGGCTCCTGGAGATGGGCTACAAATTTAAATATCCCCGTCTAAAGGAGGCCCTGGAAGACCTTTTAAGATAAAACACGAACCTGTTTCACTACTCCATTGCGGCCTTGTACAGGATCCTAGCTGCCTTCCTCAGATCCTCAAGGGAGCCGGCAGGGATATGATGGTGGATGTAAGGCATGGAAATGGCCACTGCCATGGACATTATTGCCAGTTGTGGATCCCCTGCAATGGGATTTAGCCATATTACCTTCTTCACCATACCGTGGAGCCTTTTCATCTCCCTTTCCAGTAACCTTTTGGGACCAAGGTCCCACCCATCGCTGAGTATTATTACCACTGTCCTGTGATTTAGGCATTTGCCACCATAGTCTCTGTTTATCATCTGTAGGGACTCCCCAATCCTTGTACCCCCACTCCAATTGGGGGTCTCTTCCACCAACCTGGTTATAATTTTGTCCAAAGGCAGGTGCTTTATTGTGTGTGTAACCCTGGTGACCTGGGTGCTGAACACAAAGACCTCTGCCTTAAGGGAAATGGACCTTAGCCCCAAGAGAAAAGGGATCACTATGGAGGCATGCCTGGTCATTGAACCGCTTACATCGGCAATAATGACCAGCCTCTTTAACCTCTTTTTCTTTTTCAAAAAATAAAGGGAAAAAGGCCATCCAAAATGCCTAATGGCATCTCTAACTATCTCTCTTATGTCCAGCCTGGCCCCTTTCCTTGCCCTTCTTGTCCTTCTGCTCTTTGAGATCTTAAAGGGTGCAATCATGTGCCTTATGGCCAGGCTGGCCAGCTGAACCTCATCGGGACTGAAGTTCTCAATCTTTTTAGTCATAACCTGGGATATGGGGCTATACCCAGAGCCAGCGTCTAGACCGAGATTGGTGAGCTCCTCCATACCATCCACCCTGTCTATGGTATGGTATGTGTGGAGGTGTTTACCCTCTCCTATGCTCTCTGCCTTGCTCATAATCTTGTGAACCTGGGCTGGCCCATGGGGAGCATTGCTATTCCTGAAATATTGTTCAAATAGCCTGTCAAATAATCTCCACTCGTCCTGATTGGAACATAGGGTACACCTAAGGCACTCTTTTACCTGCTCCCTTTCCAATCCTATTAGATGAATAGCCTCCAGGGCATCTCTCACATGGCCCTGGGAGACCTTAAAACCATGAGCCCTTAGGTACCTGCAGAACCCTATCACGCGATGGATTATCAACCTGACAAGGCCTCCTGGATCACCTTGTCTGAAATGGCCTGATCCTTAAAAAACTGAATGTCTTCCTGGTATTTTAGTATGCAACCAATGGTCTCAAGGACAGAGTCTATACTTAGATTACTCCCCAGTTCCAGAAGGGAACCAGCCCAGTCCAGGCTCTCAGATATCCCTGGCTTTTTTAATAGTTCCATCTCCCTCAGCCTTTGCACTACCTGCACCAGCTTCCTTGCAAGCCTCCCTTCAATATTGGGCAGGTGCTTAAGGACTATCTGATACTCCTTTTCCAAGGATGGATATTCAATCCAATGATAAAAGCATCGTCTTTTAAGGGCATCATGTACATCCCTAGTCCTATTGGAGGTAATGACTACAAAGGGCCTGTTTTTGGCCTTTATTGTGCCAATCTCCGGTATGGTGACTTGAAAGTCTGAGAGGACCTCCAACAAGAAGGCCTCAAATTCCTCATCTGACCTGTCTATTTCATCTATGAGCAAGACAGGGATCCCCTCATCTTCAGTCCATATGGCATCCAATAGGGGTCTCTTGATCAAAAACCTCTGGTCATAAATCCCCCTTTCCACAAGGTCCCTGCTCTCTCCCTCATGCATCCTTATGTACAAGAGCTGCCTTGCATAGTCCCACTCGTAGAGGGCTTTGTTGGCGTCTATTCCCTCATAGCATTGAAGCCTTATTAGCCTGCTCTCCAAAGCCATTGCCAACCGTACAGCCAGGTCTGTCTTGCCAACCCCTGGCTCCCCTTCCAAGAACAATGGCTTTCCCATCTTGAAACCAAGGAATACAACTGTGGCAAGGCCCTTGTCTGCAATGTAGCCCACTTCACTAAGCCTTTTTTGTACCTCCTCTATGCTGCCAAAGCCTTGATATGCCATACACACCCCTCTTGTCCCTTTATTTCCCCTTTAGAACAGATATAATCCCCTCATGGCAAAAAAGAAAGACCTTGAAGCAAAGTTGGAGCATCTTAAGACAAAGGCCAAGCAATTGGGAGTGGACATCCACTTTGATAAGCTGGAGGCAGCAGGCTTAAGGCTTAAGGACGGGGACTGCCTCATCAAAGGCCAGAGGCACATATTTATAGATAAGAGAAGACCACTGGAAGAACAGGTCCTTTTGCTAAATGAGCTATTGGGGGAAAGGAGAACTAAAGGCGTAGATTAGCCCCTGGATCCCTCAAATTTCCCCTTTGTCCCTTGCAGAAATTGCCATGGCAGTTACACAGGCCATCATTGTCACCCGTCTTCCTCAATACCTTCCATATTACCCTTCCCACGTACAAAAGGGATATTGCCACAACACCGAACACTATGCTAAGTTCCAGCCACATCTCTAACCCCAGATCTAAATGATGGAGAAGTTTAATGGAAAATGGCAAGGCTGTAAACAAGTTATCAAAAACTATTCTAAGGATAAATTTTCTAATTTTGATTGTATTTGTTGGCTTCTTTTACAAAACTCAGGCCGCCCAAGCCCAAACCTCAAAACCAAGGCCCAAAACCACCTGCTCAACAATAATCAATGGCGCAACGGCATTAATTGTAAAAGACAGCAAGGGAAGGATCCTTTTTTCAAAAAACCCTGACAAATACTGTGTGCCTGCATCCACAATCAAGGTCCTTACTGCCTTCACCGCGCTAAAGGTCCTCGGGGCAGAATACAGATATCACACCATGTTTTATGAGGATGCAGAAGGGAATCTAAAGGTAAAAGGATTTGGGGATCCTTTTATCACATCGGAAGTTATCGATAAAATGGCAGAACAAATTGCTCTCACAAAAAAAAAGTTTGCCAAAATAATACTGGACGACAGCTACTTTGAGTCTGACATTTATATATCGGGTAACGAGAACAATTTTAGGCTATATGAAGCTCCTGTTGGAGCATTGTGTGCAAATTTTAATAGTGCCTCTATAATTTACAAAAATGGCAAATACTACTCAGGTGATCCAGACACACCACTTATTCCATACATTATATCTGCTGCAGAAAAGTATCATGTAAAAAATGGCCGTTTCCTTGCCGCACCTTATCAAAGTGAAACCCCTTATTATTTTGGACATCTATTACACTATTTTCTTAGGAAATACGGAGTTCAGATTGGCCAGACCATTGAAAAAGGGACAATTAAAAAGGGGGATAGACTTATACTAAATTTTGAATCGCCACATGATTTGGAATTTATTATAAAGGAGATGATGAAATATTCGAATAACTTCATAGCAAACCAACTCTTTCTTACCGCCGGGGCAAAGATGTTTGGTCCACCTGCCAACATACATAAGGGGGTTGAGTGTGTGAAAAGGATTGCAAGTCAATATTTAGACATGACTGATATATATCTGGTGGAAGGTTCAGGGCTTTCCAGAGAGAATAAATTAACAGCCAATCAGCTGTTAAAGCTTTTAAAGGCCTTTGAGCCTTATGCCCATCTCTTGAAGGAAAAAAATAATGTCCTTTATAAGACCGGCACTTTAAAGGGTGTATCCAACAGGATTGGGTTTATGAGCCTTGAGGGTAAGAATTATACCTTCGTGATCTTGAGGAATGGAAATGGTCCCACCAGCGCAGCAGTGCTGGAATGTTTGAAAAGGAGGCTGAGCTCCACATCCACCCCCTCTAAGAGAAAAAAGGGTGTTTAATGTTTGGCAGGATAGATAGGGGCTCAGTGGTATATAGCAATTGATCAAACATAGGCCTTAGTTATAATGGGGAAGAAGGGAAATTACATGTTCTTGGGAGATACAGGATGGATAGGAAACCGGGTGACTTAATACTGGTTTATGTGGAGGATAAGCCATCTTTCTACGGCAGGATAGAAAAGATTGAACCAGATGTAAAGGCTGGGTGGTACCAGGTGCTGTTTCTTTTCCTGGGGATACCTGCAAGGCATGTGAAGTGGATATTGAGGGATGAATATATAGATGGTGCCCCATTCACCATGGGGGGGACACCATTACGGTTGGAACTGGTGCCACCTTATGAAGAGACAGAGGAAGAGGCTTATGAGACAGACAATGTCATTGTTCCCCCAAAGGATGCCTCTGGCACGCCCTCAAAGGTAATACCTTTTAGGCCAAAGAGGAAATGATGGGACCCTTTGAGATATTTATCATTAGGGCATTGTTGGCCGGGCTATTTTCGGTGCTGATAAGTAGGTTTTACTTGCAGGGTAAACCTTTCTTTTGGCTCTGGACAATACTCCTTGCAGTGATAATGTTGGCAATTGTGTATGCCAAGGAGTATTTCAGGAAGAAATACAAGTAATCCCTATCATAACCCAACAGCAACCACATTACTTGCCATGACTGGATCTTTATTTGGCTGCTGCCAAAAGGCCTTTGTATTATTTGCCATTGAGGTGTTAAGGCCTTGATATATCTGCTCCAATGTTATAGCCTTCCATACCTAAATTCTGGGGGTTTTTGTGCCATCGGGCTTATTAGATAATAAAGAATGGTCCTGTCCTGGGAGCAATGCAGTTACTATTGACCTTGGGAATATAAAAAAGAACATAGCCCTCCTCAGGTCATGCCTGGGCAACGAGGTGAAGATTATGGGTGTTGTCAAGGCAGATGCCTATGGCCATGGCCTTGGCCCGGTTTCTTCAGTAATGGAACAAGAAAATGTCCACTGCCTGGGTGTCTTTAATGTAGCAGAGGCCTTGGCCCTAAAAGGATTTGTAGCCAGGACGCCCATTTGTGTAATGTCTGGCATAGTATCAAGGCAAGAGGCTGAGATGGTTGTTCAAAACCAGTTTTGGGTTTTTGTGGTGGACCAGGAGATGCTGGAGTTGTTGGAAAATGCCTCCAGGCAGTTTGCCAAGCCCGCCAACATATTTTTGAAGATAGATACAGGCATGGGTAGATTAGGGGTATTTCCAGAAGAGGCATATCCACTCCTGGAAAGGATCAGAGGAAATACGCACATAGAGCTTTTAGGGCTGGCATCCCATCTCTCATCAGCAGATGAGAAGGACCCCTCCTTTACCCTTCGGCAGATCCAGATATTTAAAAAGACAGTGGAATCAGTAAAGTCCATGGGGTTTAAGCTACCATTAAATAACATAGCCAATAGCGCAGGGGCCTTGGCCTTTAGAGACTCTCACTTTCAGATGGTAAGGACTGGTATCTTTATCTATGGGGCCTTGCCATCCCTGGAGTTTCGGTCTCCTGTCATACCTAATCCAGTGATGAGTCTCAAAGGAGAGGTCATCCAAGTGCGGCACCTCCCTCCCAATACACCGGTGAGTTATTGCAGGACCTATTATACCCAGTGCCCTCTCAAGGTGGCTGTGGTATCCTTGGGATATTCCAATGGCATCCTGAGGGCCACCTCCAACAAGGGATATTGCCTTATAAGGGGCAAGATAGCACCAATATTGGGAAATGTATGCATGAATCTAACCATCTGTAATGTGGAGGATATTGATGTGAAGAAAGGAGACGAGGTAGTATTCTTGGGGACCCAGGAGAATGAGACCTTGAGGGCAGAGGTAGTTGCCTCCTGGTCCAATACTATACCCTATGAGATCTTCTGCTCCATGGGATCCAGAAACAAGAGGCAGTATGTATAATGAGAAGGCAGATTAAAGAATTATTGGAAGGCTTGTTACAAAGACTAAAGGAAAGGGGCGAAATAAGGACATTGCCCAGTGCCTTTATGGTGGAGGTGCCCAAGAGCAAAAACCACGGTCACTATTCCACAAATGTGGCCATGGCAATGGCCAGCACAGAGGCCAAACCACCCAGGGCCATTGCCCAGATCCTGTTACAGGGCTTAAAGGAGGACCTAATCTTTGAACGAGTGGAGATAGCAGGCCCAGGTTTTATAAACTTTTGGGTGAAGAAAGAGGCGTTGCTAAAAGAGCTATTAGGGGTGTTGAGGGGCGGGGAAGAGTATTTGAGGCCCAACCTAGGCCATGGCAAAAGGGTAGTGGTGGAATTTGTAAGTGCCAATCCCACTGGGCCATTACATCTGGGCCATGGCAGGGGTGCTGCTGTTGGGGACAGCCTTTGCAGGCTCCTGGAGTTCTGTGGTTACGAGGTGACAAGGGAATTTTATATAAACGATGCAGGGAGACAGATTAGGCTTCTTGGCCAGTCTATTTATAGCAGGTATAAACAGAGAGAGGTCCCTTCATTTCCATTCCCTGAAGATGGCTATCACGGAGGGTATATAGAGGAGTTGCTGGAAAGTATTCTTGAAAAGACCTCATTGGAGGGCCTTAGCCCAGAGGAGGCCATGGAATTATGTTCCAAGGAAGGCATGGCCCTGATGTTGAAAGAGATAAAGTCTGACTTAGATGAATTTAGGGTCAGATTTGATGTATGGACCTCTGAGTACAGAATACAGAAGGAAGGGGCCCTGGATCAGGCCCTTAACCAGCTCAAGGAGAGAAACTTTCTCTATGAAGAAGATGGTGCCCTATGGGTATCTACTACGGCCTTTGGAGACGACAAAGACAGGGTTATCAGGAAGTCTGATGGCGAATATACCTATTTTGCCTCTGATATAGCCTATCATTTGGACAAATGGAAAAGGGGTTTTGAACATTCCATAGACATATGGGGAGCTGACCACCACGGTTATGTCCCCAGGATCAAGTCAGTGCTTGAATGCTATGGCATAGACAGGGAGTGGCTGAGGGTCCTGCTGATCCAGCTGGTAAAGCTCTTTAAGGGAAAGGAAGAGATAAAGATGTCCAAGAGGGCAGGCTCTTATGTTACCTTGCGGGAGCTCATAAATGAGGTGGGTGTGGATGCCGCCAGGTTTGTGTTCCTGACAAAACACCATGATTCACCCCTGGACATTGATATGGAACTGGTAAAGAAGCAGGATTCAGAAAACCCTGTTTACTATGTTCAATATGCCCATGCAAGGAGCTCAAGTATACTGAGAAAGGCCCCCATATCCTGCAAAGGCCTCAATGAGATCTCCCTCCAAGAACTCCTTGCTCTAAGGCTAAATGAAGAGCTGGAACTAATAAGGGCTATCCTGGACTTTCCTGTGGTTCTGGAGGATGCCTGTGCCTCGTTGGAGCCCCACCGCATCATCTACTATCTTATGGAACTTGCTGCTCTTTTTCATAGATATTTCAATTTAGGGAACAAGGATCCAGAGCTAAGGGTCATAGTGGAAGACCCCTCTGTTATGAAGGCAAGGCTTGCACTGGTCCTTGCCACAAGAACAGTGTTAAAGAAGGGTCTTGAATTGGTGGGAGTTAGTGCCCCAGAGAGTATGTAATGGCCAAGAAAAGACCAAAGCAAAGTATAGAGATGTCACAGACGATCATAGCCCTTTTCTTTATGCTGGTCACCGTGGCCTTGGTGGCCTCTTTTGTGTTTGGCGTGCTTGTGGGTCAGGGTGAGTTTGAGGCAGAGCAACAAAAAATTAGTGAGACAATACTTTATGTCACAGAAAAGGCAAAGGGTTTATTGGGAATTAAAGATACCAATGAGCAGGCCCCTGAGGAGAAAGAGGGCGTCAAAATCCAGTATCAATTCTATAAGGCAATGCTTGATAAGAATACAGAGAATCCACCCAACCCCCAAGAAAAGGCCATTAGATTCTGGCTCTTGACCAATTGCCCCCCTAATAAGGATCTTACTAACTTTTTATCGGAGATAAAAAAACAGGGCATCCCAGTGGCAGAGGTAAATAATACGGATGTGAACCACAAACGGCCAATGCTCAAACTGGGACCCTTCCACTCAGAGGAGGAAGGGAGAAAGGTAAGGGAGCTACTCCTAAACAGGTATGGCAATGTGGATATAAAGGTGGTAAGGTAACCCATGTATGTCCGTAAGGCCAAGGTCTCAGACGTGCATTCCATTCATGCCCTGATAAATTCCTATGCCCAGGAAGGCCTAATGCTGGCAAGGGCTTTAAGTGAACTATACGATCATCTAAGGGATTATACCGTTGTGGTGGACAGTTCAAGTTTAGTGGGGGTATGCGGCCTGGGGATATGTTGGGAAGACCTGGCGGAGATAAAGTCACTGGCTGTGGAAAGATCCTACCACGGAAGGGGTATTGGAAAGATATTGGTGAAGGCATGCATTGATGAGGCCATGGAACTGGGCATCAGCACTGTTTTCGCCCTTACATACATACCAGGTTTTTTTAAAAGATTAGGGTTCCATGAGATATCCAAGGAGAGGCTTCCCCACAAGGTGTGGGCAGACTGTGTAAAATGCCCCAAGTTTCCTAAATGTGATGAGGTGGCCATGATCTATACAATTCCCATTAAGCACCTGGAGGTATGAGTTGTTTGACATTGGGGGTCAAGAGTTTCTGGTCATCTTGCTTGTGGCCCTCATAGTTATTGGGCCCAAAAAGCTACCAGACCTTGCCAAGGCCTTAGGCAGGGGCATAGCAGAATTTAAAAGGGCCACCCACGAGATGAAGAGCACCATCCTTGAGGACAGTGAACTAAAAGAAGTAAAAAATGACCTTGTTGACTCTGCAACCCAGGTAAGAGAGTCCGTTAAGGACGAGTTTAAGAAAGGATATAGCTCCTTTGACGAGGTTATCCAAGAATATGAAAAGACAAAGGAGGATGTGAGGAAAATCGGGTCTGAACATGAAAAATGAGAGTGTAAAACCCTTCATGGGCCATCTGGAGGAGCTTCGTCAAAGACTTATTAAATGTGCAATGGCTGTTGCTGTGACCTTCTTTATTGCCTATGCATTCTCGGAAAGACTTTTTCAGGTTTTAGTTATGCCTCTAAAGGCCATAATGCCACAAGAAGACAAACTCATATTCACAAACATTACAGAGATGTTTTTCATTTACTTAAAGATATCCCTAATTGCAGGGATATTAGGGGCATCACCTTTCATATTCTATCAGATTTGGCGATTTGTTGCTCCTGGGCTATATGAGCACGAAAAAAAGTATGTAATACCTTTTGTATTTTTTTCCAGCATACTATTTGTTGGTGGTAGTCTTTTTGGATATTTTGTAGTTTTTCCATTTGGTTTTAAGTTTTTTTTAGGTTATGCTAACGAATATGTTAAAGCTCTTCCATCTGTAAAGGAATATTTTTCCTTAAGTATCAAGCTATTATTTGCCTTTGGCCTTATCTTTGAACTACCTGTGTTCATGTTCTTTTTAGCAAAAATTGGATTGATAACTCCAGAGGCCTTGAAAAAGAATAGGAGAATAAGCATACTTGTGATATTTATAATAGCTGCCATCCTAACTCCCCCAGATGCAATAACCCAATTAATGATGGCTGGCCCCCTTTTAGTTCTTTATGAGATAAGTATATATGTTACCAAACTTGCCACGAGGGAAAATAAGGCAGAACAGGATCAAGGGGACGAAACATGATACTTGGGATTGATGTTGGTGGTACCAGGACTGATAGTGTTTTAGTGGAGAAGGGCAGGGTACTTGGCTTTCTAAAGATAGATACAAAAGAGAATCTCCTGGAGACTATCTCAGAGGCCTTACAAGAACTTTTAAAGGGCTTTGACCCTAAGGAGATCAGGAGGGGTGTCTTTTCCACTACCCTTGCCACCAATGCCATAGTGCAGGACAAGATGCCTCCTGCTGCCATGATGGTCATGGCTGGTCCTGGCATAGATCCCATGGAGTTGGAGATCGGCCCTTGCTACCATGTTATTTCTGGGATCATAGACCATCAAGGTTTTGAGGTTAGGCCTGTGAATAAGCAGGAGGTCTTAAGAAAGGCACAATACATTAAGACCCATGGAATAGACCTATTGGGAGTGGTGGAGAAATTTTCCCCCAGGAATCCAGACCATGAGTTGGAGGTGTCACGGGTCTGTGAGCCATTTTTTAGCTATATCTCCCTGGGACACAGACTCTCTGGGCTCTTAAACTTTCCAAGGAGGGTAAACACTACCTATTTAAACGCATCCCTTTTTCCCATTCAAAGGGATTTCAGCCAGGCCTTGGAGCTAAAGTTGGGTGAAATGGGGGTATCCTCACCCAGGTTGCTTTTGAAGCCTGATGGAGGAACCATTATTTTATCAAAGAGCCAGGAGTATGCAGTATGGGCAGCACAGTCTGGTCCGGCTGCCAGCGTTATAGGTGCCCTTTTCTTGGATGGATGCAAAGATATTACCCTGGTCTTAGATGTGGGTGGTACCACCACAGACATGTCCATAGTCTTGGATGGAACCCCTATTTTGGCCCCTTTGGGAGTGGAATTAGGGCCTTATAAGACACTGGTACGGTCAATTTACACCAGATCTGTGGGGGTAGGTGGTGATAGTGTGGTAGTGGTAACACAGGAGGGGAAATTAGGTATTGGACCTGAAAGAAAAGGGCCACCTGTGGCATTTGGCGGGAGGCATCCAACACCCACAGATGCCATGGTTACATTGAATATGTTAGCAGAAGGTAACAGACAAAGGGCAGCGGAGGCAGTAAAGGAGATAGGGCAGAAGATGGGAATAGAGGATGTGTATAAGGCCTCAGAGGTAATACTTAGGCATACCGCTGCTTTGATCGCCAAGGCGGCCAAGGACTTTGTGGGGCACCTAAATAGTAAGCCTGTATATACTATCCATGAGGCCTTATATGAAAGAAGGGTGGAGCCAGACAGGATTGTGGTGATTGGAGGCCCTGCAAGGCAACTGGCACCGTACATAAGCGATGCCCTTGAGCTTCCCTATAGTGTGCCTCCCTACGCCGAGGTTGCCAATGCCATAGGAGCCGCTGTTTCCAAGGTAACAGCAGAGGTCTCAGTGTATGCCAACACCCAAAAGGGTTCATTGGTAATCCCTGAAAGGGATCTCCACGAAAAGATCCCGTTTAGGTTCACAGAAAGAGAGGCCTTGTCCAGAGGGGAAGAGGCCTTAAGGCAGCTTGCCATATCCCTGGGGGCTGATGGTAATACCTTGGAGTTACAGGTGGTGGAGCGAAGTATCTTTAATATTGTCAAGGGATTTTACAGGACAGGACAGAATATGAGGTTCAGGCTGAGTGTTAAGCCTGGTATCATTACTCAAGGGGTTTAAAATGGCTCCAAAGGCAAAGAGAAATGTAGGTTTGATATTCTTTCCAGCCTTTGACTGGTCCATAAGCCCTACCCACCCTGAGAGGGAAGAAAGGCTCCTTTATACCCAGGATCAGGTTATGGAAGAGGGACTATTGGATATCCCGGGCATCCACGAATATAGGGTAAGGCCTGCCACCTATAAAGACATCCAAAGGGTACACTTTTGTATCCCCGATGAAAGGGCAGTGACCACAGAAAGTCACCTGGTGGCAGCAGGGGGGTGTCTGGTTGCTGCTGATGCTGTGATGAAGAAGGAGGTGGATTCGGCCTTTGCCTTAGTAAGGCCACCTGGCCATCATTCCATGCGTGTGGTCCATGGGAATAGAGGGTTTTGTAACATCAATACAGAGGCCATAATGATTGAATATCTAAGGGATGTGTACAATATCAAAAGGGTTGCCATTGTTGATACAGATTGTCACCACGGGGATGGCACCCAGGACATTTACTGGCACGATCCAGATGTGCTGTTTATATCCTTACACCAGGATGGTAGGACACTTTACCCAGGCTCTGGGTTTGTGGAAGAGGCCGGCGGCCCAAATGCCCAAGGCACAACCATAAACATTCCATTACCACCAAGGACAGGGGAAGAAGGTTTCTTGTATGTAATGGAGGAGCTGGTACTACCCCTTTTGGAAGAATTTAGGCCAGAGCTCATCATAAATTCAGCTGGCCAAGACAATCACTATAAGGACCCTATCACCAACATGAACTTTTCTGCAAGGGGCTATGCCATGCTCACCTCTCTTCTAAAACCTCATATAGCAGTATTGGAAGGGGGTTACTCTGTGGAGGATGCCCTCCCCTATGTGAATGTGGGTATAATCATGGCCCTGGCAGGCCTTGACACCTCCTATGTTATGGAACCAGACTATGAGAGGGAATACAGGCCCCAGTCCAATGATGTAACAAGGTATATAAAAGAGCTTGTGGCAAGGATAAGGCACCTTTTCCTGAACAAGGGGCTGGCCATCAAGGATTACACCCCGGGAGAGATCGTGAGTCGAAGTAGAAGTATCTACTATGACACAGACAACATCCACGAAAGACAACTGGAAAGGCTTCGCATCTGCAGGGAGTGCCCTGGTGCCCTGTCCATAGACTCCTCTTCATCACTGGGCAATCAGGTCTATTGCGTCCACATACCCAAAAGGGCCTGTGATCAATGTTATGCCATGGGCTACCAATGGTTTGAAGAGGCGCAAAAAAGGAGATTCCACAGGATATATCTCCAAGATAGAAAAGGAGGTCTTTATCTCAGCTCCGCTGGGGGCCTTTCAGGATAACCTTTCTCAGTCTTGCAAGCTTTTGTTTGTCCTCTACCAGGTCTGATTCGTCCACTATTTCTGTACCAAGGATCTCTTCCAACACATCTTCCAGGGTCACCACCCCGGACATTCCACCATATTCATCGGTGACCACAAAAAGATGCTGCCTTGATTCAAGGAAGTGGGAAAGTGCCAAGTCCAGTTTGGTGCCTTCTGCCAAAAATCCCACAGGCCGCATCAGATCTGCCAGCCTAAGTTCCCGCCTCCCTTTTGCCAGCTCCATAAACACATCCTTGGTAAGGACAAATCCCACTATATCCTCAAGAGAGCCTTCATATACCGGGACCCTGCTGTGTTCCCACTGCATCTCAAGCCCCATTACCTCACCTAAAGTCATATTTGCGGGCAATGAGAATACCACTGTCCTTGGGGTCATTATATCTTTCACCCTTTTTTCCTTGAGCCCAAGGATGCCACTCACTGCCTTTGCCTGCAAGGGCTCTATCTCTCCAGAACTCATGCTGAGCCTGGCCAATGTCTTTATCTCCTCAGGGGTCACCTTTTCCACAGCCCTTTTCCTGGTTATGAGATTGGTTATATGCCCAGCCAGCCACACACCAGGACCCATCAGGTATCTTATGAAATAGATGAGATAGGTAACCAGCGGCGCAAGCTGCCTTCCAAATACCACCCCAAATGTCTTGGGTATTATCTCTGCCAAGAGTAACACAGCTATGGTCAAAAAGGCACTGAATGCAGGCACATATTTTTCACCCAGCACACCAAGGGCAAAAGAGCCTGCCAGTGCTGCGCCAAAGGTATTTGCAATGGTATTTAGTGTAAGGATTGCTGCCAGGCTCTGGTCCACATTCTTTCTCAAATCCTTAAACAGGCCCCATACCCTTGAACCCTTTTCCACCTGTGCCTCCACATATCTGGTGGAGACTGAGTAAAGGGTGGCCTCACACATGGAACAAAAAAAGGATATTACTAAAAGCAATGAAACAGAGATGAACAATTCCACCATGTCTACCCCATGGTTTATTGGTTTTTTTGTCTAATTAGGCCAGTTATCGCAGCACAAGGACGTCTCTTAACCTGGCCCTTATCCTCAGTATTATGGGAATGGAGATTATTTCAGCCAAGGTTACAAGTAAATATATACCAAAGATACCATGTTCATAGAGAAGGCCCATTAGCCCTGAGCCAACTAGCCACGCTCCCCCATACATGGTGTGGAATATGCCGTAGGACATGCCCCTTTTCTCATAGGGGGTAAGGTCTGCTATGGCAGCCCTCATGATAGTCTCGTGGATCCCCATGGTGCAACCCCACAGTATTGAGGCAAGGAGGGCAAAAAAATAGGAATGGGAGAAGGCAAAAAAGGGTATGGGCAGGGTAAGGGCAGGGGTTAGCAGCAGTGTAAGGAGGCCTCTTTTGTCATAAATTTTTCCCACAATCAATGCCACCCCTGCATCCACCGCCATGGCAATGGCGTAAAGCAATGGTATATGGGACTCAGGCACAATACCCGTTGTTTTAAAGTGATAGGCCATTAACTGGAAACTACACAGCCCCATCACTGTAAAAAAAGAAAACAACATATAGAGCCAAAAGATCTCCCTGGTACCCTTGACGGCCTCTTTCTTAAAGATAAGTCCTTTATCTTCAAGGCGCCTTTCCATGCCTTTGGACCTCTCCCAGGCCATTACAAGAACACCCATGCACAATATTGCCGGGATGAACATTGCATAGAATCCCACCTTATATGTGTGGGAAAAAAACAAAGAAAGGCCAAATATGATGGGTCCCAAAAAGGCTCCCACTTGGTCCAGGGCCTCGTGGATTCCAAAGGCCCATCCTCTACCAATCTTATATGTATATTGGGACAGGATCACATCCCTTGCAGGGGTCCTAATACCTTTGCCTAAACGCTCCAAGATCAAAAGGAATGCAGCCACCTCCCACCTGCCTGCAAAGGCCAGGAGGGGGATACCAAAAAGGGCACCATATCCCAAAAAGGTAAAGAGCCAGTAAGACTTTAGTCTGTCAGAGAGGTATCCTGACAGTAACCTCAGTGCATATCCCAGAAACTCCCCAGCACCTGACAAGAGGCCTACCACTGATGCACTGGCACCTAAGGTGTAAAGAAATGGCCCTGCCACAGACCTGGCCCCTTCGTAAGTCACATCCCCAAATAGGCTTACAAGTCCCATGAGGAAAATTATTGTATATGCACTGGTTATCCCATGACCTATGCCCTGGTCTTTTAATTGCAAAACCACGGTTTTATCCTTTCACTTATTTTCTTTTTTTATATGGCGATAAGGAGCCTCAGAATCTACTCTTTTATACCCGTTGTGTCCTCCCCTATGATTTCAAACCTTGCCACTCTCTGGGAGAAATGTGGACTCATTTTAGGTATCTCCCTATAACATTGAAACACAGTGCAGGCCTCGTGGTTGCCTTGTTTCATGGGCCAAGCAGGCCAAGGCCTCAGGACCAATTTTCCATGCTTTCAAGCACCGGGGAATTCAAAAAGTGTCTGTTTCAAGGTTGAGTGCCTTGATAGGTCTCTTTGAACATCCCTCTGATATAAGGTGAGGGCCAAAGGCCATAAAATACCTTAGAAATCAAACAGTTCCTCCAGCAGGGATTTAGGCTTTTTCTTCTTGTGGTAATACTCGGCCTTTTCATGGGGTTTAGAGGGGTAATGGTATACCTCGGGCTCATGGTATGGGGCCATCTGGGATCTAGAACGTTCAATGATCTTATCCAGCTCCCCCCTGTCCAGCCACACGCCCCTACATTGAGGGCAGTAGTCAATTTCAACACCCTGCCTTTCAGCTATCAACAGATTTACATCCTTGCATACCGGGCATTTCATCTCAAGACCTCCCTATCACCTTAAAGTCTCAATATACCCTTAGGGGAGGTAAGTATCAATTTTAAAGCACATAAAATGCTCTAATCTTAGATTGTGGGAAGGTATGGCAAACCCAAACAGGTCTGTCTAACCTTCAGTCCATCCCTAAAATAGGGACCCACCTTGGAGCGGCAAGAATAGCGGGGATAAGAAGGGGGCTAGAGACCCCTTGATACATTAATACACACCCATACTCTGGGTGCTGGACTCCCCTGGGATGCCATTATCGATGGCTTATGAGAGAGGCCTATTTTAGCCCTTTTTCATTGAAGAATTTAGAGTATTTCATGTCACTCCCTTTGATGTGGTTCTTAAGCCATTCACTCAAGAAATCCATCACCTCAATGGATAGACCCACTTTCCCTTTTTCAAACCCACTTTTGAACTCAGAGACCTTTTTTACAAAGGCAGCGTGCTCCAACTTGTGACTTATTGTATCTGGGTAACCAAACTGGTCAAAGTACTTTTCCTCTGTACTGAAATGTGTTGCTGCATAGCTAAATAGCCCATTGATGATCTTGCTAAGGACCTCTTTCCCTTTTCCCATTTTCATGGCGTCATTAAGCTCGTTGACCATGGATACCAGCCTTTGATGTTGCTGGTCAATCTCTGCCACATTTACCTTGAAGCTGTTGTCCCATTGAATTAATGGCATTTTAAACCTCCTTTAAGGTTTTCTTGAAATACGCTCATCTACTTCAGATTCAACTTTTAGGAAACCCATGAACAATACCATCTCTTTGATTTTTAAAAATTATTGAAAAAAACTGCACCAGATTTCCTCTAGGCCTTTAGTGATACTCTTTCACAATTGGTGCCATGCCTTGCAGGCGAAACTCCCATGTCAACCGTAAGTGATAAGCCCCTATAATCGCCTACAATTCACCTCTTTATGCTACCCAGGGTATATTTCGGCCCGAAATTATTTTTAGGTCAACACATTACTGAATATGAAATAGGATGTCAAGGTACCTTCTATTTGTGATTGTTTTAGACTTGTTCGCTGTTCATCATGTAAGCCGATGCTACGTTATTGTGGCGAATAAGTACATTTTTAGCTGGTTTGTGTGCTATGGATGGAGTGATTTATTAAGTGGCATGCTTTTTCTATGTGGGATAAAAGTTTTGGAGTAATTTATCGTCAAATCTTTAACCCTTCTAAGGGATTTAGTCTTTTCACAGATTGAATCCAGCTGAAGATTGCCTCAAGTACCCCTCCTCCCACTGCCAGGGCCTTATCTGATATCTTAAAGCAGGCATCTCTGTCCCCCCTTGGGTCCACATCCCCTATCTTTAGGCCTTTCTTCACATGGAGCCCCGGGTACAATAAACCCCTGATAACCCCTCCTATCCTGGTAATAACAGGGCTATCTCCTATAAAACCCACAATCTCACCCTCTTTGATTAGGTCCCCTATTTCCCTTTTTGGAATCCATACACCATCCTTACTGGCCCGTAGTACCCTTTCAACGGTATATCCCATAACAGGCTCAGGGAACCCTGTGTTTGGTAGTGCAGACCCTTTGGTGATGACCCTACCCAAGTCATGCCCCCTCATGGTCTCCACCACTACATGGACATCCACTCCTGCTTCAAAGCCGGGGCCAATGCCTATGGTCAAGGGCGCCTGGGATATATGTGTGCCCAGGTTCACCTTGGCCAGTGTAGCATCCACCAGGACCATGGGTTTTAGAAGGCGCACAGCTCTTGCTTGGGGATCCACCAGCCCAGGTACCTTACCATTCTCCCATATCTTTTTTGCTTCATTGATATCCTGGATCCTCTGGGCAGTAATCCCTTCTACCTCCCACCTACCTTTATAAATGGCCTCACAAAAGGAGACCAACCTCCTTACGGCCAATGGCCTTTCCACCTCTGTAAAAAGCACCTTAAAACCTGCCTTAAACAGCCTGTATATCACTCCAGAGGCAACATCTCCCCCACCTTTTACCAGGACAAAGGGGCAATGTGTGGCCTTTTCTTGCACCTCGAACATCCACTTTCTGATTTAAATTTAGTGGGCTAGTATCATTGACCAGTTATTGGTTTGGCCTCAGAGGTAGCTGCCTTTGTGTCTTTTTCCTGCTTTTTAAGGGCCCCTTCCACGGCCTTCTTAAATGTCTCCAGGTTGTTGTTTTCTGTAAGCTCACCATTTATGTATACAGCGGGGATCCCCCTAATATCCAACTCCTTTGCCTGGTGCACATCCCTTGCAACAATGGCATTTGCCTCCTGGCTTTGCCTGTCCTTGTTAAACCTCTCCATGTTTAGATTAAGGGCCTTTGCCAGTTCCTCTATCTTTTGTGGGCTAAGCTCCTTTTGATGATCAAAGAGAAGGTCGTGGTATTCCCAAAACTTTCCCTGTAATCCAGCTGCCACAGAGGCCAAGGCAGCCAGAAGGGCTTGTTTGTGATAGCCCAAGGGACAGTGTTTAAACACTATCTTCACCTTATCGGGGTATTGCTGAAAAAGGGTTTCAAGGGTCTTGGCCACAGTGGCACAGTGGGGACATTCAAAGTCAGAAAAGACCACCACCTCCACTGTGGCAGAAGGATTCCCCTTAAAGGGTGAATTACTGGTATCAATATGCCTTGAGAATCTTATCTTTGCCACCTTGAGCTTACCCATCTTGTCCAACAAAAAGAGCTCATCCTCTTTATCACCTGCCCTTATGGCAGCTATATCCTTGCCCACAATATTTTTTCCCACTTCCACCCAACCGGTTTTGTATACATAGACAACACCATCCTGTGCCAGGACAAAGGCATACTTACCATTCTTGCTCAGGGCCATATCCAGGGCCTTGTGACTGATTTTTACTTCCTCCATGGCAGCCCTTTCAGAAGCCAGACTTAAACTGGCAAAAGATAAGCACAAGGCTAAGATGGCAACAATTGACCTCATCTCATCCCCCATTATAGTTTTTAATAGCCTTCTCTATCAGCACCCTTACTTTTTTCGGGTCAGCCTTTCCTTGAGCACCTTTCATGACCTGCCCCACTAGGAAATTAAGGGTCTGGACATGCCCTGCCCTGACCTTGTGAACGGCATCGGGATTTTCTTCCATGGCCTTTTTTATCAATGCACTTAATTCTTCCTCCTTGGAAACTACTTTAAGACCCTTCTCCTCAATAATTTCCTTTGGAGAAAGCCTTCTTTTTACACACTCTTCCAGGACCTCTCTGGCCAAGGCCTCAGTGAGATCTTCTTTCTCCACGGCCCTTAAAAGCTCCAAAAGGCTTATTGGGCTAATGGGGCATCTTTCAGGATGGATCATATCCCTGGGGATCAACCTAAAGAGGTCCTTTACTATCCAACTGTAGATCTTTTTATAATTTCCATATCTCCTGGAACATGCCTCAAAGTACTCAGATACTCCTTTGTCCCTGGTGATGATTGAGGCCTCCTCCCTCGTAAGCCCATAGGCATTGATAAATCTCTGGACCTTTAGCCATGGCAGCTCGGGCAATTCCATCCTTATTGCATCTAAATAGGCCCTATCCAGGTCAAGGGGTACCAGGTCAGGTTCAGGGAAATACCTGTAGTCCGGTGCATCTTCCTTGCTTCTGAGAGGCAGGGTCACCTTCTTTACCTCATCGAAAAGCCTTGTTTCTTGCAGGACCTGGTCTCCCCTCTGATAGATCTCCTTCTGCCTGTTTATCTCATATTCGATGGCCTCAAGTATAAAACGAAAAGAAGACATGTTTTTCACTTCTACCCTATTGCCAAAGCCCTTGGAGCCCTTTGGCCTAAGGGATACATTCACATCCGCCCTCATCTGCCCCATTTCCATTTGGCATTGACTTGCACCTATGTACCTTAAGAGCTGTCTGATCCCATCCAGGTAGTTCTTGGCCATCTCCAAATCTGTTATTGGATTCTTTAGGTGATCCGAGACGATCTCCACCAGTGGGACCCCAGCCCTGTTAAAGTCCACCATGCTATAGTCAGCCTCATCAAAAAACTTACTGGAATGCACCAATTTTCCTGCATCCTCTTCCAGGTGTACCCTTTTTATACCCACAGCCACCCTTCTTCCTTCTTTATCAGGGACCTCGAAATAACCGTCCTCACATAGGGGCAATTCGTATTGGGAGATCTGATACCCCTTGGGAAGGTCTGGATAAAAATAGTTCTTTCTAGCAAAGATGGCCTTCTGGTTTATCCTGCAGTTCAATGCAATACCTGTTTTTATACAGAGCTCTAAAGCCCTTTTGTTCAATACAGGCAAGACCCCGGGCTGGCCAGTACATACAGGACAGATACAGGTATTTGGCTCTGCCCCTGGCCTATTGGGGCAATCGCAGAACAACTTGGATCTGGTGTCCAGCTCAGCATGGATCTCAAAACATATTACAGGCTCTAATTCCATCAATCTTCACCCCAAAGTGTCCTTTCTAAGGTATAGGCCACCTGAAATAAGGTCCCTTCGTCAAAGGGCCTACCTATGAACTGTACTCCCACAGGCAGTCCTTGTAACATGCCACCCTTTACAGAAATGGCAGGCAGACCTGCCAGGTTCACAGGAGTGGTGTATATGTCCACCAGGTACATGCTCAAAGGGTCTGTTAGCCTTTCGCCCAATTTGAAGGTTGGCACAGGCGATACTGGTGCGAGGATCACATCCACTTTCTGAAATGCCTCCTCAAAGTCTCTCTTTATCAATGTCCTTACCTTCAAGGCCTTAAGGTAGTAGGCCTCATAGTATCCTGAGGAAAGTACATAGGTGCCCAGCATCACCCTCCTCTTCACCTCTTTTCCAAACCCAGTGCTCCTGGTGGCCTCATACATATTTATCAGGTCTTCCTCCTGTGCCCTCAGGCCATACTTTACACCATCGTACCTGGCCAGATTGCTACTGGCCTCTGCCGTTGCCACAAGGTAATAACTGGCAATGGAATATTGGGTATGGGGAAGGCTTACCTCCACCAGCTCTGCCCCTTTGTCTTTTAAAACACTGACCACACCCTGTACGATACCTGCCACACCTTCATCAAGGCCGTGAACCAGATACTCCTTGGGGAGCCCTATCTTTAGGCCTTTTATTGACTTAGATAAATAGGCCATAAAATCAGGTACTGGTGCATCCACGCTTGTGGAATCCTTTGGGTCGTGGCCTGATATGATCCCTGTAAGTAAGGCACAGTCCCTTACTGACTTTGCAATGGGGCCGATCTGGTCCAGGGACGAGGCATAGGCCACCAGGCCAAACCTGGAGACCCTCCCATAGGTGGGCTTGATGCCCACAACACCGCAAAAGGCAGCAGGCTGCCTGATAGAACCTCCGGTATCAGAACCGATTGCCCCTATGGCCTCTCCTGCAGCCACTGCTGCTGCTGATCCGCCACTGGATCCCCCTGGCACGGAATCTGTGGAAAAAGGGTTTCGGGTGGGGCCAAAGGCGCTGTTTTCACAGGAAGAGCCCATGGCAAACTCATCCATGTTTGTCTTGCCCACCAGCACAGCCCCTGCACTATATAGCCTTTCCATCACTGTGGCATCATAGGGTGGTATATAGTTGAAAAGGATCTTGGACCCGCAAGTGGTCCTGATGCCTTTTGTGCATATGTTATCCTTTACTCCAATGGGAATCCCGTCAAGGGGTGAAAGGGCCTGGCCCTTCTTCCTCCTCATATGGGATTCCTTGGCCATCTCAATGGCAAGGTCCTTGGTGAGTGTTATATAGCAGTTTAAAACAGGTTCTTTTTCCTCTATCCGTTTAAACACAGATTCCAATACATCCAAGGCACTCACATGGCCTTTATCCATCATTTCATTTAACCTGGTTATTGTGTGGTCGCAGAGTTCCATATCATCCTTCCAATATCTTTGGGACCCTGAAGTAGTCATCTTTTCTATCAGGAGCAGGGGCTAAGGAGGCCTGGGAAATAGCCCTTAATTCGAAATCAGGCCTTGGGATATCCTCTCTAAATACATTTGTTATTTCTATTACATGGCTAGTGGGAGGGATGGAGTCTGTATCCAGCTCATTTAGCTTCTCCACATAGCCAAGTATGGAACCCAGATCCTTGGCATAGGAGTCTATCTCCTCCTCCTTGATCCTTATCCTTGCAAGCTTTGCAATGTGGACCACTGTTTCCCTATCAATGGCCTTCTTTGGGGCCTCTCTTTGAAAAATATCAGGTCTCCCAGGTAATTCAGCCTCGGCCTCCACACTTATCTTTAGTTCTTTGAGCTGCAAAGGGCTTACAGGGCTTGGGGCCATACTCATGGGGCACACACCGCTTCTGTTCTTGGGAAAGGCAATTACTTCCCTTATGGAGTCCGTTCCCATAATCATACTGATCATGCGGTCAAGCCCAAGGGCTATGCCACCATGGGGTGGTGCTCCGTATTGAAAGGCCTTAATAAAGAAGCCAAACTTTTCTTCTATCTCCTCACTGGATAATCCCAGTGCCTCAAATACCCTTTGCTGGAGTTCAGGTCTATGTATCCTTATGCTACCCCCTCCCAGCTCCTCCCCATTGATTACAATATCATAGGCCCTGCTTTTAAGGTTAAGGAGGGATCTTATATCCTTGGGGTCAAAATCCTCCCTACTGGGCATGGTAAAGGGATGGTGCTGGGCTGAAAGACCACCATCCGTCATCTCAAACATGGGGAAATCGGTGATCCACACAGGTGCAAAGGCAGCCTTGGGCGGTAGTCTCAGCCTGTTTATAAAATCCAGCCTTAGCCTCCCTAAGATAGTATTAACCGCCTCCCTGCTACCATCTCCCACCATTACTAAGACATCCCCGTCCTTGAGGCCAAACCTCTCCAGTAAGGCCATTTGTTCCTGGGTGCTAAAAAACTGAACAATATTGGACTGGAGCTCACCGTCCACAAATTTTACCCAGGTCATGCCTTTGCCGCCAAGGGAGGGAACTATCTTCTGGGCATACTCGTTTTGAAGTAGGTTTTTGCTCAATACCCCTGCAAGGCTGTTTAGAACAAAGCCTTTAATGGTGCCACCATTTCCCACTATCCTTTGAAATATCTCATAGTTTGTACAGCTAAATATGTCTGTGGCCTCGGAAAATTCCATCCCATACCTGAGGTCAGGTTTGTCTGTGCCATAGCACTCCATTGCATACTCATAAGTGATCCTTGGAAAAGGTCTTATAAGGTGAATCCCATTAATAGCAAAACATGTGCATAGTAGGTCTTCAACCAGGTCAAAGAAGAACTCCTCTTCCACAAAGGATGCCTCGATGTCCAGCTGCGTAAACTCTGGCTGTCTATTCACCCTGAGATCTTCGTCCCTGAAACATCGGGCGATCTGAAAATACCTGTCAAAGCCAGCCACCATGAACAGCTGTTTAAAAAGCTGTGGGGATTGAGGCAGGGCATAGAACCTCCCTGGGTGTAATCTACTGGGGACCAGAAAGTCCCTGGCACCTTCTGGTGTGCTCTTTGTAAGTATAGGTGTTTCAAGCTCTATGAAACCCCACTCATGCATCTTGTCCCTTATGGCCTTGACTATCTGGTACCTCTTGATGAGAAACTCCTGTCTGGAAGGCCTCCTGAGGTCCAGGTACCTATACCTGAGCCTTATGTCCTCATCCACATTACTGGGATTTGCCCTCAACTCCTCTCCATAGACCATAGCCTTTTCAGAGATCTGAAAAGGAAGAGGAGCTGCCCTGGACAATATCTCCAGATGCGTGGCAAAGACCTCCAACTCCCCTGTGCTGAGGTTGGGGTTTTCTGTGCCAGGGAGCCTCTTTTCCAAGACACCCTTCAGCGCCACCACATCCTCTTGCCCAAGGCCAGAGGCAATAAGGTGGGCATCCTTACTCCTATTGGGGTCAAATACCACTTGCACAATACCTGACACATCCCTGAGGTGTATGAATATAACACTGCCATGGTCCCTGATGGCATCCACCCAGCCCATTAGGGTAACATCCATTCCCACCTGAGAGATATCAAGGGAACCACAGTATCTTCTTGATCTCCAATCCATTCCTTTCTCTCTCCAATACCTCATCTTGTTAGCATACATGCCTGATTCTTTTTTATCAATAGAAGATACCACCAAAAAGGACTCCCAAAAGACCAAGAACATACCTTGACCTAAAATTGCCTTTTCACTGTGATAGTCTTTAGGACAAAAGGTTAAGTCACATCTCTGTGTGTAAATCCAGTTTGCCTTTTGTCCTGTGACAAAACAATAAGAAGAGAACCTGCATTTCCCTAACCCCTGGGATGGGGAGGAAATAAATCCCGTTTTGAACTGGAAGAAAAAATCATTGACAAGATCATGGGTGATGAATAGCCTAACAACCATTCGAATTATATAGAGGGTGTTGGACCCTTAAGATCCTTTCAACTCCTTATAGAAAGGGAAAATGGACCAAATTCATTCCAGTGTAGCACTTGATCAGAATTTGACCCCTGAGATTGCCTTTTCCTTGGTCTTATGGGTAGTGGCGATCCTGGCCACGCTCCTGTTTGCCTACATCATGTTCAGGAGAATAGGGTCCCTAAAAAGATTTGGCCAGGATCCAAGGCTTCATCCAGTGAAGAGGAGAGTAAAGGACCTCTTAGTATATGGCATCCTACAAAAAAGGCAGCCTAGGTATCTTTGGGCAGGTATCTGCCATGTTGTAATATTTTGGGGCTTTGTTGTCCTTGGGCTGAGATCCCTGGAGCTGATATTTAAAGGCCTTGGTATTCCTGTTTTGGAGCCACTGCTTAAATCAGGATTTGGATCCTTTTATTCATCAATCAAGGATATCTTTGAGTTACTCGTGTTCACTGCATGCATGGCAGGGATTATCCGAAGGGCATTTCTCAAACCGAGTCGTTACAAAGGTAGTAACCAGCTGGAGGCGTATATTGTTCTTGCCCTTATCTCCTTTTTGATGGTTACTGATGTGATCTTTGAGGCAGCAGAGATCTCATTGACATCGGTAAAGGCTGACTTTGCCTTTGCTGTATCTGTTGCAGGTGCCTTTCTTCAACCATTAGGCAAGGAATCAATATACCTTATTTACCAGGCCTCTTATTGGACACACATACTCACATTCTTTACCTTCCTAAATCTTTTGCCCCTTTCAAAGCACTTTCACATAATAACCTCTTTGCCAAATGTTTTTTTTAAAAAGCAAGAAAAAGGTACCATCAAACCTATCTCATGGAGTACCTCCAACCTGGACGAGATCTCCAAAGTAGGCATACAACGACTAACTGATTTTACCTGGAAACACATCCTCGACCTTTACACATGTACAGAGTGTGGAAGGTGCCAAGATAATTGCCCTGCATTTATCTCAGGTAGAAATCTCTCTCCCAAGATGTTTACCATTAGACTGAGGAACCAAGTTTATAAAACATTTCCAATATTTGGCAGGACCAAACAAGAAGACACGGATCTGTTTAAGAATGTTATAACAGAAGAAGAGGTCTGGTCATGCACCACCTGTGGGGCCTGCGAGGAGGAATGTCCTGTCTTTATTGAGTATATTGACAAGATGGTGGATTTAAGGCGCCACCTTGTGGAATCAGGGCAAAATCCCAACACCTTTAACCAGGTGTTCATGCATCTGGAAAAGACAGGGAATCCCTTTGGCAAGCCCCCAGCAAAGAGGGCAAACTGGGCCTCTGAGGCTGGCCTTGAGGTTCCTATAATAGGACCAGGGCAGTCCACCCAGGTGCTTTATTTTGTGGATAGCTATGGCTCCTATGATCCCAGGTGCCAGTCCATTGCCATTTCCATTGTAAAGGCCCTTAAAAAGGCCAACATCCCTTTCGGGATCCTTGGACCAAGGGAAAGGGACTCAGGCCACCAAGTGAGGAGAATGGGCGAAGAGGGCCTCTTCCAGTTGCTCCTTGAGGAAAATATGGATACCTTCAGTTCTGTAAAGTTCCATAGCATGATAACCACAGATCCCCATGCCTTTAATACTATAAAAAATGATTATAAGGCGGATTTCCCTGTTTATCATTATTCAGGATTTTTCTTCCAGCTTGTAAGGGATAACAGGCTAAGGCCAGAACTCCCCGTGCCTGAAAGGTTATACACCTATCATGACCCATGCTACCTGGGCAGGCACAACAACATATATGATGAACCACGAAGGCTTATAAAGAGCCTTCCGGGCATAAGATTCTTGGAGATGGAAAGGTCCAAGGATAGGAGTTTTTGCTGTGGTGGAGCAGATGTAACCCTCTGGCATGAGGTAAAGGAGGAAGAGAGGATGGCTGTAAAGAGGGTGAAGATGGCCTTGGAGTCAGGGGCCAATTGCATCATAACTGCCTGCCCCTTTTGCCTGCTCCACTTTGAGGATGCCATTAAGACCCTTGGTCTGGAAGACAGGATTGAGGTAATAGACCTCATGGAACTCTTTGTCTCAACCCTTAAGTAGGAGGAGATAATGGATATTGTGGTATGTCTAAAAAGGGTCCCTTTTACACAGGAGGTGGACCTGGAGATTGCCCCATCAAAAAGACACATTAAGACAGAGGGCCTGGCCTTTGTGTTGAATGACTGGGACAACTATGCCCTGGAAGAGGCAATGCTCCTTAAAGAAAGATTGGGAGGCACTGTCACTGCCATCACAATAGGGGAAGAAGAGGATGAGGAGGTATTGAGGAGGGCCCTTGCCATGGGTTCAGACAATGCCATCAGGATAGATCCACAGGGCCTTCCATTGGATGCAATGGTGGTGGCAAATCTCCTTTCCTGTGCCATAAAGGAGATCCCCTTTGATCTGATCCTTACAGGGGTCCAGGCAGATGACACAAACGAGGCAATGGTTGGTGTTGCACTGGCAAGGAGATTAGGTATAGCCCATGCATCAGTGGTAAACAAAATAGAGACCCAAGGGGATGGCCTGAAGGTAAAAATTGAGCTGGAGGGGGGTATGGAAGAGCTGGCCCTTATACCTTTGCCTGCCCTCGTCACTGTTCAGACAGGTATCAATCAACCCAGATATGTCTCGGTAATGGGGATTAGAAAGGCTGCAAAAAAGGAAATAAAGGTACTGAAGGCAAGGGAAATGGGACTGAGTCCCCTTCAACTCACCCCAAAGACATCTGTGGAGGAGATGTACCTGCCACCAGAGCTTGGGGGTGCAGAATTCCTTTCTGGTGATCCATCCACCCTGGCGGACAAGATCCTCAGGATCCTCAGAGAAAAGGGGGTGATCTCATAATGTCAGGCATACTAGTGCTGGTGGAACACAGAGAAAAGGAGATAAGGGACATTACCTTTGAGATGCTTCAAAAGGCCTATGAACTTTCTTTAAATCAGGGCTGGGAGGTCTCTGCCCTGTTGCTGAGCCAGGGTAACCAAGACCTGGAAAAGGGGCTAAGGGGATGGGCCCACAAGGTGGTCACAATAAAGGACAACTCCTTTGCCCATTATGACCCTGACACATACAGCACAGCCATAATTGACATGATCAGGGAGCTTTCACCTAATCTGGTGTTTATAGGCCATACCCCTTGGGGGATGGACCTTGCCCCAGCCCTTGCTGTCTCAGCAGATCTACCCATTGTTACTGACTGTGTGGACATTGTGTTACAAGACGGTAACCCAAAAGCCATCAGGCAGATATATACAGGAAAGATATTTTGTAAGGTCTCGATGTTGAATTCTCCCACCCACCTATTTACCATAAGACCTGGATCATTTGGTCCCCAAGGGCCCTTTGGTCTGGATACAGAATTCATTATTAGGGAGCCAAGCTCAAAGCTCCCCTTGCCCAAAAGGATACACAAGGGATTTATTGACACGGCCCACGGGGAAGTGGATATCAGCCAGGCCCAATTCCTGATCTCCATAGGAAGAGGCATTGGCGAAGAAGAAAATATAGCTGTAATAAAGGACTTGGCAGCCAGAATTGGGGCCCAGATCTCTTGCTCAAGGCCCATTGTGGACAAGAACTGGCTACCCAAGTATCACCAGGTGGGCACATCGGGCAAGACTGTTAGGCCCAAGGTCTATCTGGCCTTGGGCATTAGCGGCGCCTTTCAACATGTGGCAGGCATTAAATCAGCTGGTGCCATCATTGCAGTAAACAAGGATAAAAAGGCACCCATCTTTCGTGTGGCCCACTACGGAATAGTGGAGGATCTCTTCAAGGTGGTGTCTGCCCTAAGGGAAAAATTGGATTAGGGAGGTGTTATGGATATTGAACTGAACAAGGAGCAACTGGACATTCAAAAGGCAGCAAGGGAGTTCGCCGAGGGCGAATTTAGAGATATAGCCCTGGATTGCGACCAAAAAGAAGAGGTGCCCAAAAAACTCTTAAAAAAAGGCGCTGAGCTTGGGTTTGTGGGGGTCTTTATCCCTGAGGAATATGGCGGAGCTGGACTGGGCTTTTTAGAACATGCCCTGATTGTGGAACAGTTCTGGAGGGTAGACCCTGGCATAGGCCAACAGTTTACATCCCTTACCTTTGGTGCAGAAGAGATCCTCATGTTTGGCAATGAGGAACAAAAAAGAAAGTACCTCCCAAGGCTCACAAAGGGGGATGCAATCATGGGCTTTGCAATCACAGAGCCCAATGCAGGGAGTGATGCAGCTGCTGCCTCCACATCTGCCATAAGGGAAGGGGAATACTGGGTTATTAATGGGAGTAAGGTAATGATAGGCAATGGAAGCCTTGCCGACTTTATCTTGGTCTTCTGCCTCACTGACCCCCAGGAACAATCCAGGTCCAGAAGGCACAGTGTGATCCTGGTGGAGACCAGCACCAAAGGCTACGACGCCCAGCGCATTAAGGGAAAGATGGGAATAAGGGCAGCGGATACGGCCAATATATTCTTTTCCGATGTAAAGGTGCCAGTGGAGAACCTTGTGGGGAAAAGGGGTGAAGGATTTTATCAGCTAATGGCCTTTTTTGATAGGTCCAGGGCCTATGTGTCAGCCCATGGTGTGGGCCTTGCACAAGGGGCCCTGGATCTTGCCATCAAGCATGTCAAGACAAGGGAGCAGTTTGGCCAAAAATTGGCCTCTTTTCAGGTAACCCAGTTTAAGATCGCAGAGATGGCCACTAAGATAGAACTTGCAAGGGCCCTTACCTACAAGGTCTGTGCCATGTTGGATAAGGGCAAGGTGGATACCACATTGATAGCCATGGCCAAGTGGAATGCCGGCCGTACAGCAGTGGAAGTGGTGGATGAGGCGTTGCAGTTGCATGGAGGATACGGCTATATGGATGACCATCATATTGAGAGGTTTTACAGGGCAGCAAAGGTACTGGAGATATATGAGGGCACAAAAGAGGTGGAAAAGATAATAATTGCCCGGAGGCTACTGGGAAGATTCTGATCCTTATGGGAGGGCCAAAAAGGTCTTAGGCCCTTCCATATACATCTTCAATTCTCACAATATCATCCTCTCCAAGATATTCACCCACTTGAACTTCTATAATCTTTAATGGTCCATTTCTAGGATTTTCAACTCTGTGTAGAGTTTCTTTTGGTATGTAGATAGATTCGTCTTTATTAAGAACAACAATTTCAGCCTCTCTTGTGACCCTTGCTATACCTTCCACAACCACCCAATGTTCTGAACGATGTTTGTGTTTTTGGAGGGAAAGAGTTTGTCCTGGATTTACCTCGATTATCTTTATCTTGAACCCATTTCCCTGGAAAATAGTCTTGAAACTTCCCCATGGCCTAAATACTGTGGGATGTTCCGTGGCCAGTGTATCCCCTTTCATCAGCAATGATTCCACAACTGTCTTAACTTCCTGGGAAGTTCCTCTCTTTGCTACAAGGAAGGCATCTTCATCACTTACCACAATGGTATCCTCAAGTCCAATAGCAGCTATCTTATGCTCATTGCCAATAATTAGGTTATTTTTTGAACCTACCAGTATATGATCACCATAAACCACATTTCCATTTGTATCTTTGTTTAAGTACTCATACAAGGAGTCCCAAGAACCTACATCATTCCAATAAATGTCCATTGGAATTATTACAACTCGATCACTCTTTTCCATAACTGCATAATCAATGGATATGTTGGGCATCTTATCAAAATGAGATAGAAATTTTTCAAAATTTAAGTCTAAGCTTTTACTTATTTCTGGAGAATGCTTATTAAATTCTTCTAAAATGGTGCCAATACTAAAACAAAACATTCCAGAATTCCAGTAGAAGTTTCCAGAAGACATATATAGTCTTGCAGTCTCCAAATCAGGTTTTTCGACAAATCTGTCAGCCTTATAGACTAAATTATCGATACTCACTCCTGCCTTTATATAACCATATCCAGTCTCAGGCTTTGTTGGTTTAATTCCAAGAGTTACTATATTGTCTGCTCTGGCAGTGTTAACAGCAACGTTCAAATATTCTGCAAATTTCTCCTGAGGTTCTATTATATGATCCGAAGTTGACACAAATACAATCTCGTCTTTTTCTGATTTGCACTTTTCAAGTAGATATTTTACGCCATATGCTATAGCTGGTCCTGTGTTTCTACCCACAGGTTCTAATAATATATTTGAGGAGAGGTCATGTTTGTTTTCAAATACATCTAACTGTTTTGTCACAAGTGCAAGGTAGTCTTTATTTGTAAGGATTATGATGTCTTCAGGTTTACA
>FWWL01002978.1_pt1 | contig 32685 bp, 33 predicted proteins | sample 2228331 | NCBI WGS metagenome assembly FWWL01 (sample SAMEA103939775, study PRJEB20133) | metagenome
ATACGCTCAAGGGACATAATCAGGGACATGGCCAATAAGATGGCCATAAGATTCCACAAGGATGAAACAGGCCTTACTAAGGCATGATGGCAGTTAAATGAGCTCAAGTAGTATGGAGTTGCCATCAGAGAGGAGGCAAAAAGGATCATCCAGGATATAAAGGCATCTGAATATAGGGGCACAGCATGAAAAGATGAAGGAGAAAATCATTGAGGCTAGAGCCTTTAAAAGAATTTGCAGAAAAGTATTCACGGCATCGTACATACCTTCGTTGTTTTGCCATGGGCAGGGTATCTCTCTACCCCTACCCCTCGAATAAATACTTTTCAGGCCTATGTTTTCTCCTGTATTTTCTCACAAGGCCTAGTTTCTTTTCCCAAACCAGGGTATTAAAAATTAAAATCAATCGCTAACAAAAGTAAAATAAAACTAGTGATAAACATGGCAAAGGGCAGAAAATATATGATAGACAGGGATAGGCTCTTTCAAAATGTTTAATATTTTTTCTAAAATCCCATAACTATTTAATTAGCAAACACCATACATAACCTTTTGTATTATTACATTATCTGCCATTGCCATAGTTATACGTGTTTAACTTTGCTACCCCCATAATAAGATATGTTTTGAAAATCAATGCCAATCTTTTTTTTGCAAGAACTCTTTTATCTCTTAAATTAAAATTCCAGCAAATCTAGTTTGTATATCTTTCAATCAACTAAATACTTATATTTTTTACTTTATTGCTGTTTTACAGTTTCACGAAGTAGCACATCTCCTTATAACAGAAAATACTAAAGTTTCCGTAGAATTAGCCTCAGAAGCTATTTTGATAATGTGCTTTTTAAATAACCTTTGAGCTCCTCTTTTTTGATCATCCTGGTTAAGAATAAAAATTTTGTTATCTTTGAGGAGGCGTTGGAAACCAGACAAAACCTATTGAAGTATAATGAGCGATCTGGTATGAAACCTTGATTCCTTCCAATTACTTTTAAAGGGGGTGATTGTTTATGGCAAAAACAGTCCTTCTTTTGACCCTGGGAGCCTGTTTCCTCTTCTTGGCCCCAGCCCTGGCCTCTGATGAATGGGGTGTAATAACCATTCCACAGGGAAAGCCCATTAAGATAGGGCTTGGGGCGATGCTCACCGGAGACTATGCCAGCCTGGGCATAGACATCAAGAACGGTGCCGAGATGGCAGTGTTAGAAAAAAAGGAGATAATGGGGAGGCCGGTTCAGATACAGGCAGAAGACGATGGCTGTGCAGGCCCTCCATCAGTGGCCATTGCTGAGAAGTTCTGCAATGATCCCCTTGTGGTGGGAGTGATTGGATACATGTGCAGTGGTGGCAGCAAGCCAGCCAGTGACATACATAACAAGTATAAGGTCTTGATGATATCACCATCCTCCACTGCTGCGGAACTAACAGCCAGGGATATTCCCATATTTTTCAGGACATGTTGGAACGATATAATCCAGGCAAAGAGGGCTGCTGATTTTGCTATTCACAACAAGTGGATGAAGGTAGTGGCAATCCATGATAAGAGTGACTATGGACAGAGCCTTGCCGAGGCCTTTGCCAAGAACGCAAAGGAAAAGGGTGCCAATATATTGGCCATAGAAGGTGTTACAAGGGGTGATAAGGACTTTACCCCTGTGCTTACGAAAATAAAACCCCTCAATCCAGATGTTGTATATTTTGGTGGAATGGCTGCAGAGGGCGTGCTCATAGTGAGGCAGATGAGGAGAATCGGCATAAATGCAAAGTTTTTGAGTGATGACGGTTGTTTTACTGAGAAGGACTTTATCCAGGCAGGTGGAAGCGCCGCAATAGGGGCCTACATAACCTATGCCAAGGAACCAGACCCTGGTTGGGTAAAACGGTTTGAGGCAAAGTATGGCCCCAGGCAGACCTTTTCGCCCCAGGCCTATGATGCTGCAAAGGTGCTCATGGCAGCAATTGAAAAGGTGGCCAAGACACAGCCAGATGGTAGCCTAATGATAGGGAAAAAGGCATTGAGGGATGCAGTACAAGGAACCAAGATGAATGGTGTCACGGGATTCATAGAATTTGAAAAAAATGGGGACAGGACAGGTTCTGTGGTTATGGTCTACGAAGTGGTTCAAGAGAAAGGCAAGGCATTTTTTAAGGCACTGAATTTTTAGAGCCCTCAAATGGGTTCGTTTCACTGGGTGGTTATCCTTGAGCAGTTTATCAATGGCGTAAGTATAGGTTCTATCTATGCCCTTATAGCCCTTGGTTACACCCTAGTGTATGGGATCCTCACCATGATCAATTTCGCCCATGGCGAGATATTCATGGTGGGGTCCTTTTTTGGCTATTGGACCCTGGCCTTTTTGGAAGACAAAGGCCTGCTGTGGCAGCATCCTGCCCTGTGTGTTGGCCTTGCATTGATTATTGCCGTGCTCTCTTCTTGCACGGTGGGTGCTACTTTGGAGCGCTTTGCTTATCGGCCTTTAAGGAACGCACCCAGGCTTGCCCCCCTTATCAGTGCCATAGGGGCCTCTATTTTTTTACAGAATATTGTAATGATCATTGTAAAGGGAAGGATGAGGGTCTATCCCGATGTGATCCCTTTGGCGGGATTTAACCTAAAAGGGGTACACATCAGCTATTTCCAGGTTATATTCATCTCTGTATCCGTTTTCCTCATGATAGCACTGGTGTTATTCATAGGTAAGACCAGGTTCGGAACAGCCATGAGGGCCGTTGCAGAAGACAAGACAGCAGCATTTCTCATGGGGATCAATGTGGACAGGATCATCCTTGGGACCTTTGTGATAGGTTCTGCTTTGGCAGGTGTGGCAGGGGTGATGGTGGGGATGTATTACTCCCAAATAAATCATACCATGGGTTTTATCCCAGGGATAAAGGCCTTTACAGCAGCAGTACTGGGAGGGATAGGAAACATCCCTGGCGCCATGTTGGGTGGTTTCTTGCTGGGGATCATGGAAGCCCTGGCAGTGATCATACTCCCTGCCCAGTACAAAGACGTTGTGGCCTTTAGTATCCTGGTGCTCATACTCATCTTCAGACCAAGGGGTATATTAGGTGAAGTAATATCCCAGAGGGCATAAGTGAGAAATTGGCACTATATCATAGCAGTCATAGCAGTTTGCCTCATACCACCATTCCTGGGTAACTATTGGCTACAGGTCCTGGGGGATGTGGGTCTATATGTGATGTTGGGGATTGGTTTAAATGTAGTGGTTGGCCTTGCAGGCCTATTGGACCTGGGTTATGCAGCCTTTTATGCAATTGGTGCATACACATATGCCCTCCTTGCCTCCCCACATTTTGATATACACATCCCCTTTTGGTTGTGCATACCCATCTGCATTGCCCTTGCTTCCTTAGGGGGTGCTCTACTGGGCCTACCTGTACTCAGGATGAGGGGTGATTACCTTGCCATAGTCACATTGGGCTTTGGGGAGATAATTCGCATTGTGCTAAACAACCTAGATCCCATCACAAATGGGCCCAGAGGACTTTTAAGGATAGATCCACCAAGTCTATTTGGTTATCAGATCAGGGAACCCATGGCCTGGTATTTTCTAATACTTTTTGGGATATTCCTCTCCTTTGCATTTTTTCACAGGTTAAATAACTCAAGGATAGGCAGGGCCTGGCTGGCATTGAGGGAGGACCAAGATGTAGCTGCCATGATGGGGATTGATGTGTGGAAATACAAGCTCCTTGCCTTTTCTGTGGGAGCATCCTTTGCTGGCCTGGGAGGGATTATATTCGCGGCAAGACAAGGGGCTATATTCCCCGAGAACTTTTCCCTTATAGTGTCCATAAATGTACTCTGCATCATAATCCTGGGCGGGATGGGCAGCATTAGAGGAGTAATCTTAGGCTCCTTTGTCCTTGTGGGTCTGCCAGAGGTATTGAGGTGGTTTCAGCAGTATAGGATGCTACTCTTTGGTGCCCTTCTCATAGTTACAATGATCTTTAGACCTTTGGGTTTCTTCCAAGAGGCAAGGAGATACCCTTCATATAAGGATGAATAACCATACCCCATTGCTAAAGATCCAGGGCCTGACAAAGCGCTTTGGGGGCCTTATTGCCCTGTCAAGTTTAGACCTGGAGATATCAGGCCCCAGTATTGTCTCCATAATAGGACCCAATGGGGCAGGAAAGACCACGGTCTTTAATTGCATTTCAGGGGCATTCCAGGTGGAGGCAGGGAAGATATTTTTGAAGGGGCAAGATATCTTACCCTTAAAGCCCCATGAGAGGAGTAGGTTGGGGATTGCAAGGACATTTCAAAACATAAGGTTATTTAACAACATGAGTGTCTTGGAAAATGTCCTGGTGGGTATGCACACAAGGCTCAAGAGTGGCTTCCTTGCCTCGGTATTAAAGGATAGGGGCAACCTTGAGGAAGAGACCCGGGCACAGGAAAAGGCCTTGGAGTTGTTGAGCTTTGTGGGGCTAAAATCCGAGGCTCACAGAAGGGCGAACCTTTTGCCTTACGGTGACCAAAGACGGCTGGAGCTGGCAAGGGCTTTGGCACTGGAGCCCACCCTGTTGTTACTGGATGAACCCACTGCTGGTATGAACCCCAGCGAGACCAAGGAGATGATGGCCCTTATAAAAAAGGTCTTTGAAGATCTGGGGGTGTGTATACTCTTAATAGAACACGACATGAGGGTGGTAATGGAAATCTCCCAAAGAATCGTGGTCTTGGATTTTGGCCATAAGATAGCCGAAGGGAGCCCTGAGGAGATCAGGACCAATGAAAGGGTGATAAGGGCCTATCTAGGTACCCGGTGGAAGGTCCAAGGGGGGTAATTTGACAGTTCTCCTGGAGCTAAGAGAGGTCCATGCCTATTACGGAAATATTCGGGCAATTAGGGGTATATCCCTGAGCCTCCTAAATGGGGAGATATTGGGGCTGATAGGTGCAAATGGTGCAGGGAAGACAACTATTCTGAAGACCATTTCAGGGCTTGTAAGGCCTAAGAAGGGAGAGATATTCTTTGAAGGTCAACCCCTCCACACACTCAGCCCCTTTGAGATAGTGGCCAGAGGTATCTCCCATGTCCCTGAGGGTAGAAGGATATTTTGCAGGCTTACGGTAATAGAGAATCTAAGGATGGGGGCCTATCTGAGAAGGGATGAGGAAGGTATTAGAAGGGACATGGAAGAGGTATTTAGCCTCTTTCCTCGCCTAAAGGAGCGAAGGAAACAGGTAGCAGGAACCCTATCAGGAGGAGAGCAACAGATGTTGGCCATTGCCAGGTCCTTAATGGCCAGGCCCAAGCTCCTCCTCATGGATGAGCCATCCATGGGCCTTTCGCCTATACTGGTTGAGGCCATCTTCGACACCATTAAAAAGATAAATGAGCAGGGCACCTCGGTATTCCTGGTGGAGCAAAATGCCGCTTTAACCTTTTCCATGGTTAAGAGATGTTATGTGATACAAACAGGCACCATTGCCCTGGAAGGGACACCTCAAGAGCTTTCAGGCCAGGAAATGGTGAGAAAACTCTATCTTGGGCTGGACTAGAAGGCTATTTTATTAGCCTGAGGATCTGTCCTTTGCTGAAGTTGGAACCTGAGACTATCTCCAAGTAACTCTTGTTCTCAAAGACCTCTCTTACCCTAAGTGTCCCTGTCTTTTTGCCAAATATGGGATATACCCTTCCATCATAGGCCCTCAGCTCTTCTGCCTTCTCATAGGAGTTGAACAACATACCCACCTTTATCCCGGATAACCTCCCAACAGGAATCTCTATCTGCTGGCCATCCACTCCTGTTATGTAGGTAAGCCATGAAAACTCCTGAACTGCTGAGATAATGTCAGTGGATAGACCTTTAATGAGGTGTTTCGTTGCCTTTTCAAAGGCCTCTTGATATATACTGGGGTCGTCTTCTGACAAAGGGTCATAGTAGAAAGGGATCTCCTTCTTTGTGACCTCATTTAAGAGCACAGTCTCAGTGAGGAGGTCCATCACCACTGCCCTTATGTTTACAGATATGAACAACCTTGTTTTCCTAAGGGGCCAGATCCCACTCCTTCGCACTTCGTTGCTTGGGTCTGTTAATATAACCTGTGCAGCTATCTTTGCACCTTCCTGGTCTGATATAATTTTAAGCTCCCTTGGGATTTGGAACCTACCGCTCTTTTCATCATAGTTAAGGGAATATCTCCTAAGTTCATCCTTTTTTACCAATGTAATGCCTTTTGCCCTTTCAAGTCTGGATAAAACCCCACTCTCTATTGCCTGGCCTGCCTCAGGTCCATAACCTGCCAAGTCCAAGACACCAAGCCATAGGACCCTTTGTGCTATCTCTTTGGGATTTTCACCTCGTAAATACTCAAATCTCTCGTAACCCTTCAGCCTTATGCCGCAGCCCAATAAAGATGCCAAAAAAAAGAAGGCAACAAATAGTTGGATAGACCTGGCACCATTTGTCATCTTTCTCCTCACAGTGTGTATTTCACTTCAAAACCTTTCATGTCCCCTTGATATACATGATCAGTTCTATCTACCCTAATAACCACTGCCCCAGGTGGCCCCTCATGGCACCACGCCACAAGTTCTTCTATTTTGGCCTCGTCCCCTTCTGCAAGGACCTCCACTGTACCATCCCTCCTGTTCCTTACCCAGCCTTGTATCCCCAGCCTCCTTGCCACTTCCTGAGTAGAGGCCCTAAACCAGACCCCCTGGACCCTTCCATGAATAATCAAGTGAACCCTCTTTTTTCCTGTCTCCATCCCAAGTGCCCTCACCAAGGCCGGAGTATATATAGATGCTTTGGGCTAATAAAGAAATTTTCTATCCCTTTATCATCTCCAGGAATTCTTTCTCACTTACAGTTTTTACACCCAATTCCTTTGCCTTTTCCAGCTTGGAGCCAGGTGATTCACCCACAACAACGAGATCCGTCTTTTTTGTGACCGAGGCGCCAAATATACCTCCCTTCTCTTGTATAACCCTTTTGGCCTCCTCCCTTGTCATTGATGAGAGGGATCCTGTTATAACTATGGTCTTTCCGCTTATGGCAGTCTTCTTTTCCTCTACTTCTGGCTGTGGATAAACACCATAATCCAGCAATCTCTTGATCAAGGTCCTATTTTCATCCTGGGCAAAGAAACTCACAATACTTTCTGCGGCCTGTGGCCCAATACCCTCTATCTCCATCAGTTCATCTTCTCTCGCCTCCATAAGTGCCTCTATACTCTTATACTTTTTGGCTAGTAACTGGGCAGTGTGTTCCCCCACATATCTAATACCCAGGGCATATATGAACTTGGAAAAGGATGGTGTCTTGCTTTTTTCTATGGCATCCAGGATGTTCTGGGCAAGCCTTGGTCCCATCCTTTCTAAATTCAAGAGATCCTCTTTTTTTAGGGCATATAAATCTGCCTGATCCTTCACAAGGCCATTTTCAATCATTTTGATCAATAGTTTTTCCCCCAGGCCTTCTATATTCATGGCCGACCTGGATACAAAGTGTTTGAGGCCTTGCCTTGCCTGGGCAGGACACTGCTGGTTTGGACACCTGTATATAACCTCCCCCTGCCTTCTCACCACCTCTGTTCCACATACAGGGCAGGTGTTGGGCATCTCAAAAGGCCTCTCCACACCTGTTCTCTTGGATGTTATTACCTTTACCACCTCTGGTATCACATCCCCTGCCCTTTCCACCACGACAGTATCCCCTTCCCTGATATCCTTTCTATAGATCTCTTCTTGATTATGGAGTGTGGCCCTTTTCACAATGACCCCACCTATCTCCACAGGCTTCAAATGGGCCACAGGGGTGAGTGCCCCTGTCCTCCCCACCTGGACATCGATTTTCAGTATCTGGGTTGTACCTTGGGTTGGCTTGAATTTGTAAGCAATGGCCCATCTTGGGCTCCTGGTCTTTTGTCCCAGCCTCTCCTGCAATTCCAGTTCATTTACCTTGATCACTGCACCATCTATCTCATAGGGGAGTGTCTCCCTCTCTTCCTCAAGTCCCTTGATATAGTCCAGCACCTCCTCAACACTTTTGCATATCTTTATATAGGGCCTATTGATCCTGAGACCCCAGGCCTGTAATGCCAACATCAGTTCATAGTGGGTGTTAAAATTCCTGGGGATGATGGTTCCTACACCATAGCAAAACATGTTAAGCCTTCGCCTGGCAGTCACCTTTGGATCCAGCTGCCTTACAGATCCTGCTGCTGCATTCCTGGGGTTGGCAAAGAGAGGCAGGCCCTCCATCTCCCTCTCCTTGTTCAGCCTCTTAAAGTCCTCTTTTTCCATATAGATCTCACCCCTCACCTCCAAGAGCTCTGGTATTGGCGGCGCATCCTTTAGGGGCAAGAGCGTAATGGGTATGCTCAGGATGGTCTTGACATTGGGCAGTATATTCTCACCCACATAACCATCTCCCCTTGTGGAGGCAGCAGTCAAGGTCCCCTTTTCATAGACCAATTCCACTGCAATTCCATCCACCTTTGGCTCCGCTGTGAGTGTAAATGCCCTTTCATCTCCAAGGAACCTGGAAATCCTTTTTAGAAACTCTCGGACCTCATTTTCAGAAAAGGCATTTTCAAGACTAAGCATGGGGACCCTGTGCCTAACCTCTGAAAAAAACTCTTGGGGCTGGGCACCCACCCTTTGTGTGGGGGAATCAGGGGTAATAAGCTCCGGGTATTGGGCCTCTAATTCTAAGAGCCTCTGAAAAAGCCTGTCATACTCTGCATCTGATATCTCAGGGTCATCCAGGACATAGTATCTGTAATTGTGATATGATATCTCATCTCTCAGCCTCTTTAGTTCCTTTTTAATATCCTCTAATTTCTTTTCCTCCATATCTTTATCTCCTTCAAATGCATTCAGTTAGATACCTGCTCCATATGTGATTCTACCACGTTCTGAAATACACACAAAGAAACCCTTTCTATTTCACTCATAAATGCCTTTGATTTAAATCCTGTTTTCCACTTTAACTCAAATAGTTCATCAGAGGTAACAAAGCATGCAGCCACTTCAATCCCCCTAAATTCTCCCACAGCAAACAATGCAGATATCTCCATATCCACGCCATGTATACCTAGTCTTCTATATGCCAGGACCTTTTCCACTGTCTCTCTATACGGTGCATCTGTGCTAAAGACCCCTCCATTCTTATAGGGCAAGGAGGATCTCCTAAGAATCCCTTCCAGGTGTTTCAATGCAACCTCTCCTGGCATAAAGGCCAACTTTCCAGGACAATAGAGTTTAGAGCAGCCCTCTTCTGACAGGGCAACACTAGGGACTAATACCTCCCCTATCCTCAGATCAGGATTAATGGATCCGCAACAACCCAGCACAAATACAGTGGAAGCGCCAATGGCCCAGAGCTTTTCAAGACCCATCACAGCATGGGGTGCCCCCAGGAATGGCCCTGCCACTGCCACAGGCCTGCTCTTCTTGTTCTCAAAGAGGTAGATATCATAGAGCTCCTGGGGAAGCCTTTTATAGTGAGAGAAGCTCTTAATTATGGTCTCCAGGGAAGATGGATACACGGCCATTATAGCCATGGGACCTATCTCTTCCTCCCATGGGTATCTTTTGGGCTTAATTATGGGATTGCAATTGTCAAACCTCATTTACAGCACCTCACAAATGCTTTATCAATCTTTACCATGGCAGATCTAAGGGATGGCCTGACATACACACCTTATTCCCTCCTGAGGCACCACATACGTGTACATAGACTGGATTTGGCTTTGGGTCTGTTTAGCCTCCTATTGGTGGACCTTTTACAACTTCTTATACCGCTGATAATCAAAGATGCCATAAATTTCCTCGCCAATGGGAGTGGACCTGTTTATTTACTTTTAAGGTTTTCTCTTATCATATTAGGCCTTGCCCTTTCAATTGCCGCCTTTCGATATCTATGGAGGTATTTTATCTTAGGTCAGAGTAGGAGACTGGAAAGAAACCTTAGGGCACTCTTATATGAAAGGGTCCAGTCCTTTCCCATTACCTTTTGGGATAAAGTTAGCATCGGGGATGTGATGGCCAGAGCAACCAATGATCTAAATGCCATCAGGATGGCAGCAGGCATGGGCCTAGTTGCACTGGTAGATGGTGTATTCTTGGGGATATGTGCCATAGGCTTTATGATATCCATAAATCCCCAACTCACCCTTTATTCCCTCCTCCCGATGCCCCTTTTGGCCATAGGCACTAAAATCATAACCCAAAAAATGGCAAGGGGTTATGAGGCAAGCCAGGCCTCCTTTTCCAACCTCACAGAAAAGGTAAGGGAGTTTCTAACAGGTATAAAGGTAATAAAGTCCTTTAATAGGGAAGAATGGGCAGTCAAAGGAATTGAGAAGGCTTCACAGGATTACATGGCCAAGAACCTATCCCTGGCCAAATATGTGGCCACCTTTCTTCCCATGACCCTTACCTTCTCAAACCTTGGACTTGCCATAATACTTGGGCTGGGCGGCAGGCTTACAATAGCAGGAAGCATAGATACAGGGGAACTGGTGGCCTTTGTAGCTTACCTGGCCCTTTTGAACTGGCCGATTATGGCAATAGGCTGGGTGACAAACCTGGTGCAGAGGGGTAAGGTCTCCCTGGAACGAATAACAAGGCTCCTAAACAATCCCCCTGAGGTAATGGATGAAGGCAATGCCCTGGGGACTGAACTGGATATGGGAGATATTCACATCCATGGACTCACCTTCAAATATCCATCCTCCAGCTTTAAGCTCCACATAGAAAAAATGGAGTTCCCAAGGGGAAGGACCGTGGCAATCGTGGGAAAGGTTGGCTCAGGTAAGACCACCCTTTTGAACCTCATTACCCGATTACTGGAACCACCTAAGGACACAGTATTCTTGGGTGACAAAGACATCACCTCCCTGCCCCTTAAAAAATACAGGTCCATCTTTGGCTTTGCTACACAGGACATCACAATATTTTCCACCACTGTGGAAAAAAATATATCCTTTGGCAGAGAAAATCCCGCAATACCTGTGATGGATCTAATTGAGTTGGTTGGCCTATACAAGGAACTCAAAGCAGACCAAGATCAAATTATTTCCGAAGCAGGTTCCAATCTCTCAGGAGGTCAAAAACAGAGGATAAGCCTTGCAAGGGCCCTATTCCTTGACCCTCAGGTACTGATCCTGGACGACACACTTTCCATGGTAGATTCTAAGACTGAAGAGGAAATACTAAATAAATTACTCCGGATACGAAAAGGCAAAACAAACATAATAGTGAGCCATAGGATTTCTGCCCTGTCACGAGCTGATTGGATATATGTATTAGAAAATGGGTCAGTGATAGAATCTGGTACACACAGTGACCTATTAGAAAAGAAAGGGACTTACTTTTATTTATACAAACGACAATTAATTACAAAGTCTAACCATGCACTATGATTATGGCTACATAGAAGAAGGCAAACTCGGAAGAGTATACGACACAAAGCTGCTTAAAAGGTTTTTCAAGTATGTTATAAAATTTAAAAAGCCCTGTGTTTACATTGTTCTGATAAATATTATTTCGATAATTTTTGACCTAATTCCTCCATATTTAACCAAAATAGTTATTGATGATGTAATTTTGCCAAATTATATTTTAGTTGACTCTACAGGATTATCTTCAGATCTCAGAGAAGAGATTCTTACAAAATCAAAATTTCATTTAATTTTAGAAAATCGAGAACTATTTATACTAACACATAAGACATACCAAAATTTATCACCTCAGGCAATCAAACACTTACAGATTAATAAATCAATAACTGACCAAAGATATTTCTTGATCAACACAAAGGAGCAAATGTTTGAATACGATTTAAAACTCAGTGACACCGAATATCTTGTTTCAAAATCAAGAATCGGGAGCATAACACCAAAACACCTCTTAAAGATCAGATCAAAGGACATAAGTTTTATTTTTCAAATCTGCCTTATATTTCTTGCATTTGTTATGATCGCATTTTTCATAGGATATAAAGAGCACATAGTTTTAGAATACATAACACAAAATATAATATTAAACCTAAGAACGGAGCTTGTACAAAAAATTTTTGCCAGGCAAATAAAATTCTTTGAGACTAATAGCGCAGGCAAATTGGTAACAAGAGTAACTAATGACATAGAGAATCTAAACGAAATGTTTAAGTCTGTTTTTGCAACACTTATTAAAGATATTATTCTGGTAATGGGTATATTTTTGGTTATTTTCTTTCTGAACAAAAAAGTTGGGTTCATCTTGTTAGCTGCTATACCTATTGTCCTGGGAATTGCATTAAGGTTTAGTACAATGGCGAGAGAAGTCTTTCGAGAATTAAGAATAACAGTGTCCAAGATAAATACTTTTTTACAGGAAAGACTTGCTGGAATAAAAGTAATAAAGATTTTTGTCCAAGAGAATAGTCAGTTCAATGAATTCAAAATCATAAATGAACATAACTATAATGTGGGTATGAAACAGATAAAAGTTTTCGCTGTCTTTATGCCTATTATGGAACTTTTGAGTTCGTTTTGTGTTGCTATTCTGATTTATTTAGGTGGAGTGGATATAATATCAAACCATATGACCTTGGGAGCCCTGGTAGCACTTATTAACTATACTCAAATGCTTTTTAAGCCAGTAAGAGATCTTTCAGAAAAATACAATATAATGCAGGCAGGGATGGCTTCTTTAGAACGCATATTTGAACTCATGGATATTAACCTTCAAGAAAAGCCTGGGACCAAATTGGTTTTGGAGCCCAAGGGCCATATAGTGTTCAAAGATGTCTCCTTTAGCTATAATCAAAAGGATCTGGTATTAAAAGAGGTGAGTTTTGATGTCCCACCCTTTAGAACCCTGGCCATAGTGGGTCCCACTGGGGCAGGTAAGACGACGATAATAAACCTATTGGAGGGTTTTTATGAACCTGACCAGGGAGAGATCATTATAGATGAAATTGGGCTTTCAGAATGGGACAAAAAGGCCTTGAGGTCTCAGATGGGCATCTGCACCCAGGATGTGATCTTATTTTCAGGCACTGTCTTGGAAAACATCACATTGGGCAGGGCATTAGATACTTCCCAGATAGATAAAATACTCAAGATATCTGGTGCACAGTACCTAATCCAAAGGCTCCCCCATGGGCTCAATTCCTTTGTTGGGCAAGGGGGTAGGATGCTTAGCTCTGGTGAGCGGCAGCTTATCTCCTTTGCAAGGGCCATAGCCAGTGACCCAAAGATCTTGATACTGGATGAGGCCACAAGTAGTGTGGACCCACAAACCGAACTCATTATGCAAGAGGGCATAAGGGGTATCCTAAGGGAGAGGACCTCCATCATCGTTGCCCATAGGTTGTCCACCATTAAGGAGGCCGATGAGATCCTTGTATTGAGGGATGGTAGGATCATAGAACGGGGTGACCATGAGGAATTGATGGAAAAGAAGGGTTTTTACCATGAACTTGTACAGCTACTCAGCATGGGCCTTCTGTGATGGAGTGGATTGAAGAGTTCCTAAAGACCTTTATACCCCTCTTGATCATCATGGATCCTGTGGGAAACATGCCCATCTTTACAATGTTTACCTTTGGAATGGAGGAAAAAGAAAGGGATAGGGTTGCAAGGACTGCCTCTATTTTGGCAGGGGCAATCCTGGTAGTCTTTGCTGTGGCAGGGGAATGGGTCTTGCGACTGTTTGGTGTAAGCATCGCAGCCTTTGAAATAGCAGGGGGTATCATATTCTTTATATACTCCCTTCAGATGTTAAAGCTTATCCCAGCTGGGCTTAAAAGCACTGCTTCGGAGGAAGCGGAGTGGGGCAAAAAGACAAATGTGGCCTTTGTTCCCCTTGCCACACCACTTTTGGCAGGCCCAGGCGCCATCACTGCAGTCCTTGTAAGGAGGCAAGATGCCTATGTCTTTCAAGGGACCTTAATTGTATTGTTAGCAATTACTCTGTGCTCCCTGTGCACCTATGTGATCTTTAGGAAGGGATCAGGGATCATAAAACTGTTGGGTCCCAGTGGAGTAACCGTATTGGAGAGGATCTTGGGCCTCATACTCTCTGTTATAGCCATACAGTATGTGATCTCTGGGATACTGAAACTGAGATAAGGCAATCTTGATCCTCCCCGATCTCAAAGCCAGCCTCTATAATTTAGAGTCCCAGCAATAGCTTTGCACAGGAAAAGTATATAAAAAGCCCTGTGATGTCCACTATGGTTGTAAGGGCTGGGCTTGCCACCACTGCGGGATCCATCTTTGCCTTGGCTGCTGCCAATGGCAAGATGGCCCCTATAAGGGTTGCTGTTAATACCTGAACACCCAGGGCAATTGCTATTACCGTTGCAATCTCAGAAAGTGGAAACGGTGTAGATGCCGTTTCTGAGCCAGAGGACAAAAATATCACCTTGCCCCAGGAAAGAAGCCCTAGGACTGATGCTAACAAGAGGGCTATCTTAAATTCTTTAAAAATCACCTTTGCAAAGTCCTTTGGACCGATCTCCTTTAAGGCAAGGGCCCTCACCACCACTGTGGCAGACTGGCTCCCCACATTACCACCAGTGTCAGCCACCATGGGCATGTAAAAGGCCAGGATCATAAGACTGAGGAGGGTGCTCTCAAAATGATGGATGATCATCCCTGATATGAGGCCTATTGCTGCCAGGCCAATCACCCAATAGGCCCTGTTCTTAAAGTGTTGCCATGCAGGAGTCCTGAGGTACATACCCACCTCATGCTTACCTGCTATGGCCATGATCTTTTCCAGATCCTCTGTATGCTCCTGGGTTATGATGTCTAAGGCATCATCGTGGGTAATGATTCCCACCAGTGCATTCTCTTCATTTACCACCGGTAATGCAATCAGGTCATACTTCTGGATCTTCCTTGCAGCATCTTCCTGGTCATCATCTACCCTGGCGAATATCACATCCCTATGCATGATACTCTTTACAAGGGTATTGGGAGGGGCAATTATCAAGTCTTTTAAAGATGTAAGCCCAAGGAGATGTCGCTGGTTGTCCACAACATACACATAATAAACCGTCTCTTTATCAGGGGCCTCCATCCTCAGCTTTTCTATGGCCTGGCTAACAGTGATATCAGGTGAGATGGTGGCATATTCAGAGGTCATAACTGCACCTGCTGTGCCCTCTTTGTAGGAAAACAACTTTCTTATGTCCTCCCTTTCCGCCTGAGCTATGGCAGGCATAAGGCGTTCAATAGTTTCTTCAGGCAGTCTCTTTAATAGGTCTACCCTATCATCAGGGGGCATGTCACTGATCAAGGTGGCCAGCTCTTCCCTCTTTAGGTGTTCAGCAATCTTAAGCTGCCTGTCCACATCTAAGTGGCTGAAGACCTCACCCCTGAGATTGGCAGGTAGATTCTTGAGCACCAGCCATGTCTCGTATATCTCCAGCTCGTATATTAAGTCAGCTAGGTCAGCAGGGTGTTGGGATGAGCAGAATTCTGAGATTCTCTTGTCATCCCTTGCATGGATTAATACCTTGAGTTCTTCCAGCTTGAGGGTATCTTTCATCTCCACCTCCTGCCGCCACCAAGGATCAAAGGCGCAGGAGGTGAAAAGGCCTTAGGCAGGTCTACCTGGGCCCTTGATCCTTATTGACGGGCCTATTCCCTTTAGTTTTTTATTCTCACTACTCCCCGAGTCTGACATCTATAAACCCTTGGGTTGTTCCCCGGTTTTACGGATCAATCTTATAAGTAATGAAAAGGAATCAGGCAAGGGAATTTTACTTTTATGAACAGCCCCTGAGAACTATAATACCAGCCAATTCTTTATAGACCAGGGGAATGATCTGCCTTGGAAACCTTGTTTATCTTTATTGGTTCCTTCATCCTTGCCCTTTCAGGTGCCCTTATGCCAGGCCCACTATTGACCGTGACCATCTCTGAGACCCTGAAATCAGGCATCAAGGCAGGCCCTATAGTTGTCTCTGGTCATGCTACAGCTGAACTCCTCCTTGTATCAGGTCTGGTCATGGGTCTGGCACCTTTCTTTAAATTAAGTCCTGTGACCGCAGCTATTTCTTTGGCAGGTGGCAGTATGCTAATCTGGATGGGCATATCCATGGCGAGTTCCTTCAAAAATATCAGCATCCCAAAACCCACTGATATAAAAGGGAGTGGGACAAAAAGGTCCTTTTTATCGGGTATTCTTGCCAGTGTCTCCAATCCCTATTGGAGCATATGGTGGGCCACAGTGGGAACGGGATACCTAATGGAGGCTTACAGTATCGGAATGATTGGAGTTGCTGCCTTTTTTACAGGGCACATCCTGGCAGATTATGCATGGTACTCTGCTATTTCCATTGGGCTAAGAAAAGGCGTGTCCCTTATGAGCCAAAGGGCTTACCAATGGCTTATATTTTCCTGTGGCATAGTCCTATTGGGCTTTGGCCTCTGGTTCTTTACTTCTGGAATAGGGTCCATATTGAGGACAACAAACCCTTAGGAGGGAACAAATGGAGATACATGTTCTAAATAGGCGAAGTTTTCTCAAGAAGGCATTCTTGGGCACTATTTCCATTCCAATTATTACCTATCTAGGAACAGGTGTAGCTCGAACCAGGGAAGTGGTCTTTAAAAAGGAAGAGCTAGTGGGTGAGGTACTGATAAGGGATGGGGTTATAGTGGTCAACCCCCAAGGCGACAGGCTCGTCTTATCCCAAAGGTGTACACATCTGGGATGCTTAGTCCAATACGATCAGGTGGAAAAGCTATTTAAGTGTCCTTGCCACAGAAGTGTCTTTTCCAAAAAGGGCGAAAGGATATCTGGCCCTGCCAAGAGAAACTTAGATAGACTTGAATGGTCTGAAGACAAAGAAGGGAATCTAAAGATAGAAGTTAGGTGAGGTCACTGGCATTAGAACAGGTTAGTATATGGCTGCCTAGGCTGAGTTTGGCGAGCCTTTGGATTTGTTGTATCACTGGAATACTCTTATGCTATTATTACAGCCCTGGATACAATGCATTTAGGAGCCTCCAAGAATTGACATATTTAGTTCCGTTTGGGAAATTAATTAGATATACACATTACTTAACTGGTCAAATGCTTGCAATAACCCTTACACTTCATGGAATGGACTTTTTTATACTCAAAGACAACCTTATGCCTTCAAGAAAATGGTTTAGGCTTACAACCGCTGTCGTGCTTTCTTATATTGCTTTGTTTTTTGGTTATATTTTAAAAGCAGACACAGAGGGCCAGTTTGCTTTGGCAATAGCCCAAAATCTTTTGAGTTCAATACCCTTATTTGGGAAATATTTAGCCACTGTGCTGTTTGGCCAAGACGGGAGTCTTACCTTCTCTTTTGTATATCACTGTTTTATCTTGCCTGTTTTAATGGTATGGCTTTTTAGGCCCCATCTTCCATCCGTAATTCCGTCCATGGAAAGCATCTCCTTTGCCATTGTCCTTTGCATAATATTCTTGTTTCTGCCCTATAAGCCCCAAGACCTACCATTGGAGGGTATTTTTTTAGAGATCAAAGGCCCATGGTTTTTTTGGGGGATTCAAGCCCTGTTAAAATATACTTCTATAATCATCGGTGCACTAATAATTCCCTTTGTGGGATTGGGGCTTTGGTACTCCATGGGTATTTTCGTAAAATACAGGGGTTATACCAGGGTGGCCTTTATTGTTTACTGGGCCTTCTATTTAGCCCTGTGTATCTTATTTGGATTAGGGATCATATGATGGCGGCTAAATATCCAATCCTTCTGGTACATGGGATATGTCCATTTGACAGACTTTATGTGGGACTTGTAAAGAAACTTAAGCTTTCAGATAACCTTTTGTACTTTAAAGGCATAAGATCTCATCTTGCTAGCCACGGTTATATAGTATTTGTGCCACAGCTTCCCTGGGCATCATCCATAAAAAAGAGGGCAAAGGTACTTTATGAGTACATCTTAGATAAGACAAGAAGGTTTACCCTTTATCCAAAGGTGCATATTATAGCCCATAGCATGGGTGGATTGGATACCAGGGCTATGCTTTTTGCCTATGATCTGTATGACAAGGTTGCAAGTGTTACCACAATAGGAACTCCCCATATGGGTTCTGTGGTGGCCGAGTCTATATCCTCCAGGAGAAAAAATCTAATTCGCCTTGCAAAACTTCTAGGTATTGACACAGGAGGTGTAATAGAACTCACCAGGGGTTATCTTAAGGATTTTAATAGGGCGCTAGAAAACCTGGAGGAAAAGGCAAAGACAGTTTTTAGGACAGTTGCCTGCTATCAAGAATATGATAGGATATTCCTTCCACTGAGGGGCCCTTGGAAGGAGATCTTTTTGTGGGAAGGAGAAAACGACGGTCTGGTCTCCTTTACCTCTTCCACATGGAAGACCAGATATTTATTTAAAGTGTGGGAACTGGACCACCTAAACCAGATAGGCTGGTGGGATCCATCTGAACCACTACCTAGGCGGGCATTTGAGGAAATGGTAAGGGGTTATTATCTGGAACTGGTCAAGACCTTGGAATAACATCCACAATACATCAAGAAAGGAGGGAAAGATGGCCTCGATCAGGATAGTACAAGGAGACATCACAAAACAGGAAGTGGATGCCATAGTAAATGCTGCCAACCCTACCCTTTTAGGGGGAGGTGGAGTGGATGGTGCCATTCATAGGGCAGCGGGCCCTGAGCTATTGGAGGAGTGCAAGCAGCTGGGCGGGTGCCCCACGGGGGAGGTAAGGGTCACAAAAGGTTACAAGCTACCTGCCAAATGGGTCATACATACTGTGGGGCCTGTTTGGAAGGGAGGGGGACATAACGAGGACAACCTGCTTAGGAGCTGTTATAGAGAAAGCCTCAAGGCTGCCAAGAAGCTAGGGGTCCGCTCCATAGCCTTCCCATCCATAAGTACAGGGGCCTATGGTTTCCCTCTGGAAAGGGCTACAAGGATAGCCATAGGAGAGGTCTTAGACTTTCTTGCAAAAGAAGACGACCTGGAGGTTGTCTTTGTCTGTTTTGGGAATGAGGCCTTCGAGGTCTATAATAGGGTATATTCAGAACTGAGCAAAAAGTAGCTGGGCTGAAACAGAGGGAGGCTTGTCACTGTGCCTCCCCTTGTCTCCTTTAAAATCCCAACCTTATGTCACACCTAAGGCATCTTTGGGCCTCTTTCCTTGCGGTTTCCTCATCAAGGCCTTGTTCCACCTCCTTAAAGCTACCAAGTCTTTCTTCCAATGATAGCCTGGGACTTTTTGCCATTGCTTGCTTTTCCACAGAAGCAGGTAGCTCCATCCTAAAGTCCACCTTTACTTCCTCAATGGTGGGGACCTCTTTCCCGGCCTGTTCTGAAAGGTATCTGGCTATCTGTAAAGCTGCCTTCTTGCCCTGGGCAATGGCTTCTACCACGGTGGAACCTGCCACCACATCCCCCCCTGCAAACACATTGGGGAGGTTGGTTACCAGGGTATCTTTGTCCACCTTTATTCCAACAGGTGTGGATTTGACCTGGGGTGCAAAACCCAGCTCCGGTATTTGATCAACGGCAGAAAAGATATTATCAAACTCAAGGGTTACTGATTTGCCTTCCAGTGGCACCGGCCTCTTTTTTCCACCTTTGGTCACCACCTTCATCTCACAGGGGCTTAGCTCTATCTTAAGCCCGGTGCCATTCTTGTTTATTGCCTTGGGCATAAGAAGGCTCAGGATCTCCACCCCCTCTTCTTCGGCCTCTTTAAGGACATCCGATGCCACTTCCATTTCTGGCTTTTCCCTTTGGTACAGGATGGTTACCTTGGCACCCAACCTCCTTAAGGCCCTTGCCAGTTCCAGTGCTATTCTTCCTCCGCCAACTATGCCTATCTTCTTACCAAGGCTTGGGGGAGTGCCCAATTCCATGGCCTTCATAAACTCCACAGCTCCGTACACCCCTTCCAATTCCTCACCAGGCACCTTGAGGCGTTGACTCCTTTGAGCTCCCGTTGCAATGAACACTGCAGGAAAGTCCTCTAATATCTGGTCAAAGGTTATATCTCTACCCACCTTACATCGGGTTGTTACCTCTACACCCAATTCCAATATGAACTTTATTTCATCCTCCAGTATCTCCCTTGGGAGCCTAAATCTGGATATCCCATACCTCAGCATCCCGCCTAAAAGGGGCATCTCCTCGAATATGTGGGGCCTAAAGCCCATCAAGGCCAAAAAATAGGCGCATGATAGCCCTGCTGGGCCACCACCAATAATTGCCACCTTTTCTCTATTTTGTCTTTGTTTATTTAGCACAGGTTTCAAAGCCCTGAGTCTTGCCATATCTGCAGCAAATCTCTTGAGTTTTTCTATGGCAATGGTCTCATCATAGTCCTTTCTTACACAGACCTCTGTACACGGGTGATGACATACCCTACCGCACACCCCGGGTAGAGGGTTGGTCTGATAGATAAGGGTTATGGCATCCTCATATCTGCCATCGGCTATGAGGGTTAGATAGCCTGGTACATCCTGCTGGATGGGGCAGGAGGCAATACACTTGGCACCAAACCTGTTGGAACATACCCCTGACCTACAAAATTTCTTTACCACATGTTCCTCGTATTCGTGGCGAAAGTAATTCAGGGTTGAAAGAACCGGGTTTGGGGCTGTCTGACCCAGACCACAAAGGGAAGAGTCTTTTATAAAATAGGAGAGTTCTTCCAGCTCCTGTAGGTCACTGAGTTTACCCTTGCCTCTAATAATGTTCTCCAAGATCTTCAGCATCCTCTTGGTACCTTCGCGACAAGGGGTGCACTTTCCGCAGGACTCCTCTTGGCAAAAGTCCAAGAAAAACCTGGCAATGTCCACCATACAGGTCCTGTCATCCATCACTATCATGCCACCAGAGCCCATTATTGCCCCAACCTTGGTAATGGCCTCATAATCAGTGGGTGTATCTAAGAACTGCTCAGGCACACACCCGCCACTGGGCCCCCCTAATTGCACGGCCTTAAATTTCCTGTTGTCCCTTATACCCCCTCCTATGTCATAGATGATCTCCCTAAGGGTAGTGCCCATTGGTACCTCAACAAGCCCGATGTTCCTCACTGCACCACACAAGGCAAATACCTTTGTACCCTTTGAGGTCTCAGTACCCACACTGGCATACCATTCACCGCCATTTAGGATGATCTGGGGTATATTGGCAAATGTCTCCACATTGTTCAGGATACTGGGTTTCCCCCATAGGCCCTTTTGGGCTGGGAACGGTGGCCTTGGTCTGGGCATTCCCCGCTTTCCCTCAATGGATTGCATAAGGGCAGTCTCCTCCCCGCATACAAAGGCACCTGCCCCTTGATATACCTCTATATCAAAGTCGAAACCACTCCCAAGGATGTCTTTCCCAAGGAGCCCGTAATCCCTTGCCTGGTTAATGGCTATATCCAATCTCCTGAGGGCCAGTGGATACTCTGCCCTGCAATATATGTATCCTTGGTGTGCCCCGATGGCCTTTCCTGCTATAATCATACCCTCAAGTACTGCGTGGGGATCTGCCTCCAAAAGAGACCTATCCATAAATGCCCCTGGATCGCCCTCATCGGCATTACAAAGCACATATTTCACCTCACCAGGGGATCTCCTGGCAAATTCCCACTTGAGCCCTGTGGGAAAACCAGCACCCCCTCTACCCCTGAGACCTGATTTTTTCACCTCTTCGATGATCTCTTCTGGAGTCATAGCTGTCAGTGCCTTATGGGCACCCAAATACCCATCCCTGGCAATGTATTCGTCGATCTTTTCTGGATCTAAGATTCCCCTATTGCGCAAGGCCCAAAGCAATTGTTTGGAAAAGAACGGGATGTTGTCCATATAAGGTATAAGTTCTGAGGATTCAGGGGCCTTGTATAAGAGCCTCTTTAAAGGTCTGCCTTTGAGGAAGTGCTCTGTTACCAGATCTGGGATATCCCCAGGTGTCACCTGTTGATATAGTATTTCATCGGGTTTAACCAGGATAAGGGGTCCTTGGGCACAAAAGCCCATGCAGCCGGTAAATATCAGGTTAAACTCATCCCTTATCCCTGCCTTTCTCATCTCCTTTTCAAGGGCATCCTTTACCTTTTCTGAGCCTGAGGCAACGCACCCTGTCCCCCCACAGATCAGAAGTTCTCCTCTAATTGCCTTTGAAACCATAGCACACCCCTGATAACTTTAGTTTTTGCTACTTTTTGAACCTGGCCAGGGCAAAGTCGGTCTGGACCTCCCCCAACAATACATGTCTTTTAAAGACCTGTCTCATCTTCATGGCATCCATATGCTGGTACACAACCGGGTCCTTTCCCTCCTCCTCCACTGTGACATTGGGCTCGCTGCTACACATACCCATACACCCGGAGGCCATGACTCGAATGTCCTTTCTCCCCGATTCTGCAAGCTCTTGGAGAAGGGCATCCATTACCTCCCTGGCACCTGCAGCAATCCCGCAGGTACCCATATGCACCGTGATCTTGACCTTGGCTTCCCCTTCCCTCAAAGATATGTCTCTTAGGGTCTTTTCCTTTATCTTTTTGAGATCGTCAATGGTGAGCTTTGGCATACCTTATCCTCCAACCCTTAATCTTTGCCCTTATTAAAAAATTCCCTGATCGTATCCCTCAATTCAATAAGCCTAAGGGCACAAAGCCCCTGATCTTCCCAGAGCTTGAGGTCCCTTGTATCCAAAAAGAACCTTTTATTGTCCACCATAAACTCCAGCACCATGTCTAAGTGGGGATTGCCTAGTAGAATACCTGCAATGGCCCCTCCAATATCCCCATAGGGTGGAAGGTCAATGTTGTCCAACCTTAGCCATCCTTCCACTAAAGTGCCCTTGGATGGGCTTGAATCTATTCTCAAATCCCCCCCACACCTCCTACATGTCTCCAGGAACAAGGGTAGGCCCAGCCCTACCCTCTTTCCTTGTTTTGTTGTAAAAAAGGGATCCAAGATCCTTTCCACTTCCTCAGCCCCCAACCCCTTCCCATTGTCTTTTACCAGGATCCTTAGCAGGCCATTTTCCCCCTCTTCCAATATACTCAACCTAATCTCATTAGCCCCTGCCCTTATACCGTTTTCCAAAAGATCCATTATGTGTAAAGACAGGTCTCTCAATGGCCTACCATTATTTTGCTTGTATCTTTAAGGGCCTTAAAGACCCCCTGGAAGGAGGCATGATCCATGCTAACCCTGGTAAACCTCTCACCTATATCCTTAAGGAAATGGGCATCAGAGCACTTTATAGCAGGATACCTCTCCACCCCAAGCTTCATGGTCCTAAGCCTTGGATAATCAGACCAATTCCATATCTCTACCCCACATAGGGCAAGCCCATGGGGAATAAAACCCAATTGAGATATGATACTGTGACTGGGCTTGTCCACATGGGCTGCAATAGTCACTCCACCTATCTCAGATACCTTTGACACCACATCTTCCAGGGATAACATGGTTGCTCCTATAAGGAGCCTATTGGAAAAACCTTCTACCTCATCCAGCTCATTTACTATAACCTGATCTCCAAAGACCTCGGGCCTATTTTCCCCTGGCAGATTTAGATTAACTTCATGCTGGAGTTTCAACAGTTCGTCTAAGTTCTCAAAAATGCATATGATATGAACCTCTTCCTTTGTGCAGACCTCCATCCCAGGTAATACCACCACCCCTTCCTGCTGGCCTGCCCTAATGGAGGCCCCAACATTTTCAGAGGCATTATGATCACATATGGCAATGACATCCAGCCCCACCTCTTTTGCCCTCTTCACAATCCTCCTGGGTGTCATGTCCAGCTCAGCACATGGAGATAAGCATGTGTGGATATGCAGATCTATCTTGTACCACCTCACCTTAGCCTTTTCCAATACCCAATTCGTAAAGCCTGCAGCAAAGCCTAAAGGAATCCTCCTTACCCCTTAACAAGGGCACTCCCTCTTGATCGCTCTTTTTTTTGGTATCTTCATCTGGTTCTCTTGAGCCTGCTATGATTACACAGGCATGCTCTTTCAGCACCGCCACTGCCACAACATTTTGATGGGTTTGGATGGTAATCCACACATCCCCTTCCCTGCTGTTGGCAATCACATCACTTAAAAGGTCACCGCAATAGGCCCCTTTTATTTGTCTTTTTAATCCCCTATGACCTGATACCACCTCCAGGTCAAGGGCCTTGGAGATCTGCTCAACATCCATATCTGTTCCCCTTTTTTAGATTGGTCTCCTTAAAAACACACATTCATCCAGTTCTTTGACCCCGTTGACCACATCCTCTGCAAAGGTGGCACACTCTGGCGAGCCACAGGCGCCACAGTCTTTTCTAGGCAAGAGTGCCAGGGTTTTTTCCACCTCCTGGAGCCTTCTTAAGGCCTCCCCCCTGGTAAAAACCTCTGGCGCCAAAAGCGTCCTCATAGGCTTTTCACCAAAAAAGAAGCCTTGTTCATAAAGGCCTTTCACATATTCGTACTTTACCCTCTTTTCTATGCCAAACATCCTCACCAGTCTTTCTGCCACCCTCTTTGCCTCATATTTGTCCACTGCAACCAACTGCCCACCTATACAACCTTCCACACAGGTCCTAAACTCCACATAATCCACATTGGCAAGGAGCCCCATTTCTATCTTTTCCAGGTACTTAAGTGTCTCTTTCATCCCTGCCACAGCAAGGGTCTTTATTCCTTCCAATCCTGCAATCTCGCCTCCACTCTTTACCCAGCCGATTCCTATCCCACTGGAATAGTGATAAATGGTGCCCTCCAGTTCAGTGCCTAAACCCTTGCAGATGGTGGCATAGATCTCATTTATGCCTATTACTCCGTCTAAAAACGATGAATGGAGTATCATGGGGCTTTTTATGGTGAGCATCTTTGATGTGCACGGTGTGAGATAAAAGATGCCTATCTCTTCAGGTTTAAAGATGCTCTTATCCATTATCTTGCGTTTTAGTTCCCTTGCCGCAAGCTCCCTGGGGGTAATGAAAGGAAGAAGGTGCCCTAATAGGGAGGGATACTTAAATGCAACAAGGCGATTTACCACGGGACAAATAGGAGATATTAACGGCCTTGGAAAATTTGGGTTTTCTCTGTTTTTTTGTATATGTATCTGGGTGGCAAGATTAAAGAGCTCATGCATATACGCCTGGTCAAACACATGGTCAAAGACCCGTCTTAATGCCAGTATTACCTCGTTGGGCATTACGTCATCGCCAAACTGGGTATATATCACAGGGCTGATAGTAAGGGCAGTATACCTCTTCCTATAGAATTCCTGATGGGATGTGGCCTTAAATTCAATGGCCCCCTTTGGGCAGGCACTCACACAGCTTCCACAATCTATACATCTGTCAATGATGTGGGCCTTGTTGTCTTTGAGGACCCTTATGGCCTTCATGGGGCAGACCTTGATACAATGCACACACCCTATACACTTATTGGGATCTATCTCCACGAAGTGTTCCACTGTGTTGCTGACTGCCTCAACCATTAGGGTAAAACTCCATCCATAATCTGGTACCCATATCAGGCCCTGTGGTAATCTCCAGAAAGTCAGCATTACTTTTTATATTGGGTAAACCCATCCCTGCTCCAAACCCTCTCTCCCTGTATTCTTGGGATGCAGTGCTGTACCCTTCTTTTAAGGCAAGCTCCAGATTCTCTATACCTGGTCCGTGATCAATTACCTCTATGGCTATTTTGTCTCCGTATATAATTACCAGCATCCTGCCATCGGAGCCGTACATCACCACATTCATCTCTGCCTCAAAGGCACATATGGAGACCCTCCTGATCAGTTCGTTCTTATAATTCAGTCCCCTCAGTAGGTTCTTGACATTTATGGAGGCCTCCCCTGCCTTATCAAAATCCCTTGCCTTAATGGTATAGCTCTTTTCATACAAGGGTTCAGTGGCAAAGAGCTTTGGAATAATGGATTTGGCACTTTCTGAGATAAATTGTACCTTTTGTATAGAACTGCCATTATTGGAGCCCTTTGATTCCTCTACCATACAATTTCCCACAGCTGGTGAAAAGGCTGTAACGGGTGGATAGCACTGGCAATCCATGGAGGAGTGCCTCATCTATGACCTCTTGACTTGGTCTTTTGCCCCTGACCAAAATCAAGGCCTTCATGTTGGTCACCACACAGGTCCTAACCGATTGAACATTGTTTAATCCCGTTAATAGTATTGCCCCATCAATTGCTATCCTTAAAAGATCACTCATCAGATCACCAGCAGCTGCCCTTTCAACCTCCTCTGAGAGTAAATGATGGTTACAATGGACCTCTGCCTCTAATATCTCACAAATATCAGCCAAGGTTATTTTCTTTACATCTTCCCCTGTCATCTATTCGTACTTCTCCAATATCTCTCTAACCTTCTCCAATTGCACACCCCCATAGGTATCTTTGTCCACCACCACAATGGGAGCGAGCCCACAGGCACCCAAACACCTCACACCATCCAGGCAGAACCTCCCATCCTGGGAAACCCCACCCACCTCTATGTCAAACTCCTCTGAGATCTTATCCAGTATAAGCTTTCCACCCTTGACATAGCATGCGGTGCCGATGCAGACCTTTATCTGGTGCATCCTCTCACCGCCTTTTCTCACCATGCTGAAAAAGGAGTAAAAGCTCACCACTCCATAGATGGTGGCCCCTGGTATCTGGAGCTCTTGACTCAGGTAATCTTGTAATTCCACAGGGATATATCCAAGGATATGTTGGCACTCCTCCAACACTGGTATTAGGCAACCAGGTTTACCCTTGTATCTGGCTATCACCTCATCAATCTTTTCCATCACCTCTTGGGTGAGGTCGGGATTAAGTTGGTTAAGCTCTTCCGCAGTGAGCATAGAAACCCTCCTAGTTAAGTCTTTCCAGTGTTACTGCGCATACCTTTAGTTCAGGGATCTTTGCGATGGGGTCCAATGCCTTGTTAGTGAGCCTGTTGGCAGCTGCCTCAGCCCAGTGAAAAGGTATAAAAATGGTGCCCACATGGGCCATATTGGATATCATTGCCTTGGCCACAATCTCCCCCCTCCTGGAGCGGACCCTTATGAGATCCCCAGGCTTTATCTCATACCTTTTTGCATCTACCCGTGATATTTCCACAAAACATTCAGGGGCAAGCATGTTAATGTCCGGGGTCTTCATGGTCATGGTCCCTGTGTGATAGTGATACAGCACCCTGCCTGTGGTGAGGATCAGTGGATATTCATCATCAGGCTCCTCTGCAGGGGGTACATATTCCACAGGGTTAAATACCCCAAGGCCACAGGTAAACTGGTCAACATGGAGGCATGGAGTACCAGGGTGATCAGGGCTTGGACATGGCCAGAATATGCCTTGGTGTTCGATCCTTGGATAACTTATCCCACAGTATGACGGGGTTACAGAGGAGATTTCAGCCATGATCTGCTCTGAACTATCATATCTCATTGGGTAGCCCATGAGGGTGGAAAGCTGGCATATGATCTCCCAGTCCTCCTTTGCCTCCCCTGGAGGTGAGATGGCCTTCCTTACCCTCTGAACCCTCCTCTCTGTGTTGGTAAAGGTTCCATCCTTTTCTGCAAAACATGCTGCCGGCAGCACCACATGGGCCAGCTTGGCTGTCTCTGTAAGGAAAATGTCCTGTACCACCAGGAGCTCCAGGTTTTTTAAGGCCTTTTCCAGGTGGTTAAGATCCGGGTCTGAGACCATTGGGTTTTCTCCAATGATATACAGGGCCTTTAGTTCCCCATGGGCGGCCTTCTCCATCATTTCTGTCATGGTAAGGCCCATTTTTTCAGATAGCCCCTTCACACCCCAGGCCCTCTCAAATTTCTCCTTCACTGCCAAGTCAGTCACCCTTTGATAACCGGTGTAAACGCCGGGTAGACCACCCATATCACAGGCCCCTTGCACATTGTTCTGCCCCCTCAGGGGATTTACACCTCCACCCCTGACACCCACGTTGCCACATAGCATGGCAAGGTTTGCCAAGGACTTCACCGTGTCTGTGCCCGTTATGTGCTGGGTTATACCCATGGTATATATAATGGAGGCAGGCTTCTGGGTGGCATACATTCTGGCTGCCTCTATCAAAAGTCCTTTTGGGATACCTGTAATGCCCTCCACATATTCAGGTGTGTATTTTTCAACGACCTTTTTCACCTCCTCCAGGCCCACGGTCCTTGCCTTTACATACCCTTCATCGTAGAGGCCTTCTTTAAAAATCACATGCATAAAACCATTGATCCAGGCTATATCTGTACCTGGCTTCTGCCTGAGATATAAGGTGGCATACCTAGCAAGGGGTATCTTCCTTGGATCCACTACTATAAGCTTGGCATCCTTTTGAGTAACAGCTCTTTTCACATAGGAAGAGAGTACGGGGTGGTTTTCTGTTGTATTGGTACCAGTGGCTAAGATAAGCCTTGCAGCCTCAAGGTCCTCAATGGGATTTGTCATGGCACCACTCCCAAAAGCTGCGGCCAGACCGGCCACGGTGGGAGCGTGTCAGAGACGGGCACAGTGATCTACATTATTGGTCTTGATCACAGCCCTCATAAATTTCTGGGCAATGTAATTATCTTCATTGGTAATCCTTGCGCTCACCAGCATCCCTATGCTATCTGGCCCATACTTTTCCTTTATTGATGAGAGCCTTTCAGCTATAAAACCTAATGCCTTTTCCCAAGGGACTTCCTTAAAAGAGCCTCCTTCCTTTATCAAGGGCCTCTTTAACCTGTCTGGGGAATTGATGAAGTCAAACCCAAACCTCCCCTTTACACAAAGACTTCCATAGTTAGGACCCACTCCATCCACACCAGATACCTTTACCACCTTATTGTCCCTCACATGTAAGTAGATCTGGCAACCCACCCCACAATAAGAACATGTGGTCCTAACCTTGGTAGTAGGTATAAGATAGGACTTTTCAACAAACTCCTTCTTGTCAATTAACGCGCCAACCGGGCATCGCTGCAGACACTCTCCACAGAACACACAATCTGAGTCCTTCAAAGGTTTGTCACCCTTTGTAACAATCTTGGTCTTGGCCCCTCTATACCCGTAGCTGATTGCATTATTTACCTGGATCTCATTACAGGCCTGAACACACCTGCCACACAGAATACACCTGGTAAGGTCCCTCACAATAAAAGGATTCACGTCCTCCAGCTTATGCCTGGGCACAATAGCTGGGTACCTTGTACCCTGCACCTGGTAGCGGATGGCCAAATCCTGCAATACACACTTTCCATAGGCAGGACAGATGTCTTCATGACCCTTTTGACCAAGTGCACCCAATTGAAACTCTGCCCAACTGTTCACGTCCTTTTCCTGGGCAAGGCAGTTGTGGTGCCCTGAAGAAAGTAGGAGCTCCAGGTTCAGTTTCCTCGCCTCTATTACCTTTGGTGTATCAGTCTTTACCTTCATTCCTTTGCTAGCTGGCATGGAACATGAGGCAACCAGGGTCCTAGCACCCTCCACCTCCACCAGACATATCCTGCATGCCCCCGTGGGAGAAGCCCCTTTAAGATAACATAAGGTTGGGATATAAATTCCATTCCTAGTGGCCACATCTAAGATAGTTTCCCCTTGCTCAAAGGTATATTCCTGGCCATTGATGAGAAGCCTATCCTCAGAACCCATAATAACCCCTCTCACTAAGGATTTGTTGACCCCCTTTTAGCAAAATATTTCTTATATACACAAGAACTTTTCTTTGGGCAAAGAAAAGAGGGAAGAGTTAAAGTAATAGAGAAAAAGGAGGTCTTCAAACTATGGGGTATGGCCACCTTAGATCAATAACATGGGCAGGATAGGTAACTTTTCTCTAATCTGAAATGACCAAGGATGGACAAGTCAATGACAAAAAGTTAAAGATCTAGCATGGAAGGTTTCACCAGGGTCTATCTTATACGCCATGGGCAAGTGGAAAACTTTGAGACCCTTCCTATTTACGGACACACAGATCTGATGCTCAACGAAACGGGAAGGGTTCAGATCCAAAGGGTGGCCCAGATCCTTCGCTTCTGCGATGTGGCAGCAGTGTACTGCAGTGACTTATCAAGGGCCGTGGATTCTGCCAGGATCGTGGCAGCCTTTCATGATGTACCCATATTTCCCCTCAAAGAACTGAGAGAGGTATACCTTGGCCAATGGGAGGGGCACACCTTTGAATACCTCAGGAAAAACTTCTCAAAGGAACTTGATGAAAGGCAAAACGACATCCTAAATTTTAGACCCCCTGGGAATGGAGAGACACTCCTTGAACTATCCCAAAGGGTGATGGACTGCTACCTCAACATCCTAGAAAGACACAGAGGCAGGGGTTTAGTGGTGGTGGCCCATGGAGCTGTTAACAGGGTCATCCTGTGTCATGCCCTTGGCATGGACCTAAGATACCTACTGAGGATCCAACAAGACTATGGCTGCCTGAATGTCATTGACTATTACGGAGAGGTGCCCCTGGTAAGGCTGGTGAATGGATGATGAAAAAAGCAACATAGTCACACTATAGGGAAGGTATCTTTTCTTCTAAAACCCTTGGTTGCCTGGGCCATCTAGTTTTATTATAACAGAAACACAATGCCGGAGCTAACACCAAAAGACCTAGCATCCAGCCTCAAGGCCGGGAATATTTACCCCCTGTACCTCTTCTACGGTAAAGACGAGTATGCAAAGGAAGGGGCCTTAGAAGGCCTAAAGAATGCCCTTGCCAAAGGGTCAAGGGGGCAACTGGACTATCTCGCCTTGATGCCAGAGGAATTTGATCTCCATCAATTGCTGGATACAGTCAGAACCAGAAGTATCTTTGGACAAACAAGGTGCGTAGTTATAAGAGATTTTGATAAAATAAAAAAGAAAGAACTGGAAATGTGTTTAAAGTATGCAAATTTTAATGATAAGTCCAAGGTTTTAGTTCTTGTAACAAGCATGGAGGAAATTAAAGGTAATCTGAAAGGCATATACGAACTGGTTAAAACTAAAGGTATGGTTATAAACTTCGTTGAATTAAATTATTCACAGTTGGTAGATTGGGTAAAGGTATATGCGAGAAAGAATGGTTTTGATATAAGTTTTAAGGCAATACAGATTTTACTTGACATGTTTTCTTATGATCGCTTTGTGCTAGCTCATGAGTTGGAAAAATTAATTTTATATTTCGATAATAAAAAAACAATTGAAGAAGAAGACTTAAAGACATTTTGTAGAGGTTATAAGGAATACACTTTGTTTGAACTAGCAGATTGCCTTATGAAGAAAGATCAGAAAAATGCAGCCATGCTTTTGTCAGGACTTTTTGAGTCTGAAAAAGACCTTGGAGTTAAATTGGTTGGTTTACTAAACCGTCAGGTAAGACTTTTACTGGGCTACATCCGCCTCAGGTCAATGAGAATACATCAGGAAAAGATAGCATCCCACCTTGGGATAAAAAGCAACATTGCTATGAAAAAGTTAGAAGAACAGAGCAGCGTGTGGAGCAAAAAAGACTTAGAGATGATGTTAAAGAGGCTTTATTTCATTGATAGGTCTATAAAAAGAGGAGGGCCTCTCAAGCTACATATAGAGGCCCTGATTGCCTGCCTTACTGGTTAACCCTTGCCTCCAATGCCTTATTTAGCTTTTGGGCAATGGAGGATACCTTCCTGCTGGCCTTGTTCTTATGTATGACACCTTTTCCAGCAGCCTTTTGAATAATGCTCACTGTCTCATTGAATATCTCCTTGGCCTTCTCTATTTCCCCCTGGGCCAGCAAGGTGTCAAGGGCCTTGATGGAATTCTTAACCCTGGTCTTATACATCTTATTTCTGAGCCTTCTTTTCAGGTTCTGCCTTGCCCTCTTCAGTGCAGACGGGTGTGTTGCCAATTAAATCCTCCTTGTCATTCTAAGGTAATTTGAAGCGTTATTTTTACTGCGGGGTAAGTATATTGTCAATGTATTTTCCTGAGAAGCAGTCACCCCATGTGCCTTGATCAAGGAAGGTATATGTGTCACCACGCCCTAAAGGAGCGAGGCTTAGGCCGAGAGGGCAAGGAGATCCTGCCATGAAGCTACAGGCAGGCCTGTGATTCTTATTATTTGGCTCGGTCTCTTCAGGAATAGCTTGACTGGCATTCCAGGAAGGTACTGAGATGGGATATTTCGTTTGGGTCCGAGAGAATTGATTGAAAAATAGCTCCTAGTACAGAATGGCGGAGACTTCTCCATACGCGTGAAAACGGGGGATTTCTCACTACCTTGGACAAGATAGACGATAGCACCGTACACCAAAAACGGACTGTCATTTCCACGAACCAAATAAGGAGAAATCTTGTAACAGTGCAAGTTTCATGTTTAAAGTTTAAACACTCACCAGAAGTATCCTAACTGCGGTGAAGACCACAGGATTTCTCGCTGCGCTGGAAATGACAGGGGGGGTGGGTAGAAATGACAAGCGGGGTGGCTCGAGATGAGAAAAGGGGTGGCTCCAAATGACAGGGGGTAGGTGGAAGTGACAATGCGTGAGCCTGAGATAGCAAGGGGCTTGCTGGAAACCACAGGGGCGTGTTGCCTGTTGCATGAAATGAGCACTGCATTGCCTGTAATGGCAGTCCCATCACTCAAGGTGATAATAGAAGCAATGGCCTAAGCTGTAGGACAGGCTGTCATTTCGACGAACGAAGTGAGGAGAAATCTTATAGCAGTGCAAGCTTCAAGTTAAAAGTTTCAAGTTTAAAGCTAAC
>FWWL01000571.1_pt1 | contig 32671 bp, 38 predicted proteins | sample 2228331 | NCBI WGS metagenome assembly FWWL01 (sample SAMEA103939775, study PRJEB20133) | metagenome
CGTCGATCAGTTCATACCGCCGTCCATCGTCCGGCAGGCGCTCATACTCCGCCACCGTCCAGCGTCCGCCGGGAGGCGGCGGCAGATGGAAAACCGATCCTGCAACCGGAAGAACATCGACCGTCATAGGCGCGCCTGCGAGGTGAACTGCCTGCACTTCCTGCTATCATTGTAGCACGCCGTACCGTCCAATGACGCATGATGAGAGCCTTCTGTTGTCACTCGCCTTCCGATGCTTTGCGCTGACGCGGGCTTTCCCACGGCACATCGGGCACGCCGGCGTTCGCATTCGCGCGACGTGCCGCCACGAACAACAAATCCGAAAGCCGGTTCAGATAGACAATGACCTGCGGATTGACCGGTTCACTCCGGCTGAGCGCCACGACCCAGCGTTCAGCCCGGCGGCAGATGGTTCGCGCCAGATGCAGATAGGCCGCAGACAGCGTGCCGCCAGGCAAAATAAACTGGCGCAACGGCTCCAGTTGCGCCTCCAGATCATCGATGGCCTGTTCGAGCTCCTGCACCGCTTCAGCACCGATGCGCGGAATATGCGCTGCTTCACCCGGAGTCGCCAGATCGGCGCCGACCACGAAGAGCGCATTCTGAATCTGCGCCAGCAGCGCGTCCAGCGCTGCATCGACCCCTGCTGCGCGTGCCACGCCGATCGCCGCATTGCACTCATCAACCGTTCCGTATGCCTGAACCCGGGGGGAGTCCTTGGAGACGCGCAATCCTCCCCACAGCCCGGTTTCGCCCTCATCACCGGTGCGTGTATAGATTTTCATCCACTCCCCCTCACTTATCATCGAGACGCAGCGCAATATGCAACTCGCGCAGTTGCCGCTCATCGACCGGTGACGGCGCATTGGTCATCAGGTCAACAGCCTGCTGCGTCTTGGGAAATGCCATGACTTCACGGATCGTCACTTCGTCGGCAAGGATCATACAGATGCGGTCGATGCCCGGAGCAATACCACCGTGCGGCGGCGCACCGTACTCAAATGCTTCCAGCATATGACCAAACTGACGCATTGCCGTCTCGCGGTCGATGCCGAGCAGATCGAAGAGTCGCTGCTGCACATCGCGACGATGGATACGGATCGACCCGCCTCCCGCCTCATAGCCGTTCAGAATAAGGTCATACGCTTTTGCGCGCACCCTTCCGGGGTCGGTATCCATCAGGAGGAGGTCTTCGTCCTTCGGCGCCGTGAACGGATGGTGTACCGCGTCCCAGCGCTGCTCCTCATCGTTCCACTCGACGAGTGGAAAGTCGAGCACCCATGCCCACGCCAGCACATTCGGGTCGGCAAGGTTGAGACGCGCGCCGAACTCGCGGCGCAATCGATCAAGCGTCTGGGCGACGATCTTTGGCGTATCGGCGACGATCAGCAACAGATCGCCAGGTGTTCCTTCCATCTGTCGAATAAGCGCTGTCATCTCTTCCGGCGACACCTGCTTCCCGAAACTGGATCGCACCTCGCCACCTTCCGGCGGCACAACGATCCACAGCAACCCCTTCGCGCCCGCCTGCTTCGCAAGTTCGACGACGTCATCGATCTGCTTGCGCGAGTACGCGCCTGCCCCTGGCACACGAATCCCCTTCACCTGCCCGCCGTTGTCGAGCGCCGCGCGAAACACACCGAATGAACTGGCAGCAACGACCTCGCCCAGATTGACCAGTTCCAGCCCGTAGCGCAGGTCTGGCTTATCCGATCCGAAGCGCTCCATTGCTTCAGCGTATGTCAGGCGCGGGAAAGGGGTCGGCACCCGTTTGTGCGGCACAACCTCACGACAGAGCGCCGTGAAGAGGCGCTCGATAATGTCGAGCACATCGTCCTGATCGACGAAACTCATTTCCATGTCGAGCTGCGTGAATTCGGGTTGGCGGTCGGCGCGCTGGTCTTCATCGCGGAAACAGCGTGCAATCTGAAAATAGCGGTCGAACCCGGCGACCATGAGGAGTTGCTTCAACTGCTGCGGCGATTGCGGCAACGCATAGAACTTACCGGGATGGATCCGGCTCGGCACCAGGTAATCGCGCGCGCCTTCCGGCGTCGATTTGATCAGGATCGGCGTCTCGATCTCGACAAATCCTTCGCGGTCGAGAAAGTCGCGGATGAACTTGACGATCCGGTGGCGCAGGATGATGTTCCGTTGCATCCGTTCGCGCCGCAGATCCAGATAGCGATACTTCAGGCGCAGCGCTTCGTCTTCGCCCCCCTCTTTGTTGATGTACAGCGGTGGATTCTTCGCCGGGTTGAGGATGGTTGCCTCTGTCGCGTGAACTTCGATCGTACCGGTGGCAAGTTCAGGGTTATATGCCTCTGATGGTCGCTGGACGACTTTCCCGCGCACCTGGAGCACATACTCGACACGCACATTCCCAGCAATAGCATGCGCTTCCGGCGCAGTCGCCGAGTCGAAGACCACCTGCGTGATGCCATACCGGTCGCGCAGATCGATAAAAATCAATGGACCGTGGTCACGACGGCGATGCACCCAACCGGCGAGCAGCACCTCTTGTCCGGCGTGCCCGGTGCGCAGCTCGCCGCAGGTGTGGCTGCGATACATCATCGATACTCCTTGTATCATCACATAGTACAATACTCGTTTGTGAGCCGGCGTTTCATGCCAATGTTATACCATTTTAGATTGTAGATTTTGGATTGTAGATTGCTGCGATAGCATTGCAATGCGCTCTGATGAGCGTGCGTATGCGACCTGTTCAATTCCAATTGGTATTATGTGAACATTCCGCGCGCAGCGTTGCGCTAATGGATTTCCAGAACGTCATCCCCGGTAGCCCGCGCCGGCGAGCTTTGCCGGTTGGGGCACGGCGCCGCCGTGCCCCGACGGGGTTCTCTCCCCGAGCGCACCGGTGCGCCAGGGGCACAGCCTGCCGTCCTCCGACGGCATCAGGCGCATACGGGTTAATTTCTGAAAGACCATTAGAATCCGAAATCGACAGTCTGACATGGCATCGAACGCGGTGCGCTCTCAGGAACTGCCATTATAGCCGGATGGGAAAGGGCTGTCCAACCGTATGCACAAACAGGTTCGCATTCTGGGGGTCGCTGTCGACAATATTCTGATGGACGATGCTATTGCTGCGGTCGCCCGCTTCATCGCCGAAGGGGGACCGCATCATATTGTGACGGTCAACCCGGAGTTTGTTATGGAGGCGCGGCGCAACAGCGCCTTTCGTCGGGTGCTTGCGGCAGCCGACCTGGCGACGCCGGATGGCGTCGGATTACTGCTGGCGGCGCGCTGGTGCAGGGCGCCACTGCGCGGTCGTGTGACCGGTGTGGCGCTGACAGAGCGCATTGCCGCAGAAGCCGCGCGGCGCGGATGGTCGCTCTTTCTTCTCGGCGCAGCTCCCGGTGTGGCGGAACGCGCCGCGGCAGCGCTCCAGCGCACAAACCCCGCGCTCCGCATCGCCGGGTGCTATGCCGGTTCTCCGCACCCCGCCGACGAACTGGCGATCCGCGAACGGATCCTTGCCGCCAGACCGGATGTGCTGCTGGTTGCGTATGGGCATCCCGCGCAGGACCTCTGGATTGCGCGCAACCAGCCCATCCTGCGTGTGCCGGTCGCCATGGGGGTTGGCGGAACATTCGACGAACTGGCCGGTGTTGTGCCGCGCCCCCCCGCCGTCATCGAGCGCCTGGGGCTGAAATGGCTCTACCGCCTGATCATCCAGCCCTGGCGATGGCGGCGGATCATGACAGCAGCGCCGATCTTCTTATGGACGGTGTTCCGTGAGGGACGCGCCTTCGATGCGTTGCACACTGAATAGCAGCGCGCGCGGCACGTGGAAAAAGCCCTTGTAGTTGCCGCCTTTGCTGCTCAACACCGGTTCGCCGCGCCGGTCGCAGTAGCCGAACCATTCCCCGTACACTGGATCGACAAATGTGCGAAATGCATACTCGTCCACCCGTTTCAGCCAGTTCAGCCAGCGCTCCTCACCGGTCAACGTGTATGCCAGTACCAGCGCATAGATCGCCTCGGTATGGGGCCACCACAATTTCATCGTCGACTCGAGCTGGAGTGTCGGCTTTCCTTCGATGTCCATGAAGTAGTACAAACCGTCGTACTCGCGATCCCAGCCATACTCCAGTGATCCTTCAAGCACATCGAGCGCCAGGCGCCGATACGCCTCAGACGGCGCGAACTCCAGCATGTGCAGCAGGAACCATGCCACCTCGATCGAATGACCAGGGCTGAACAGGCGACCTTCGGGCCATACGCGCAGATCACGTCCATCGAGCGCAACATGTTCGAGCAGGATCCGGCGCTGCGGGTCGTAGTGGCGGCGTACACCCTCCATCGCGTCGCGCATCACCTGAACATAGCGCGGGTCATCGGATACGCGCGCCAGTTCGATCGCCATGCTCGCCAGTACCATGACATTCGCCAGATTGCTGACCGGCGGATTGCCAACCAACATCGGGCGGTCGAGCAAGACCGGGTTGCGAATCCACCGGTCGATATTCCAGAAGACCTCGACCGCCTCATCGAAACACTCCTGATCGCTGGTTGCGCGCGCATATTCCAGCAACCCCAGCATATAGAACACTGCCGCATACGGCTTGCGCTGATAGAAGTACGGTTCCCCTTCGCGCGTCAGACTGAAATAGACCCGTCCCTGCGGATCGCGACCATAGCGCCGCATGAACTGACAGATGAGCGTTGCAGCATCGAGAAACTCCTGGCGGCGGTCGAACTCGTTGTACAGCCGCGAAAACATCCAGACCGCGCGACCCTGCAACCACATGTACTTCTTCGTGTCGTAGATCGATCCGTCGCGGTCGAGACAGGTGAATTGTCCTCCGTACTCTCGATCCGGCGAATGCTTCAACCAGAATGGAATCACCGACTCCGCCAGATTGGCGCGATAGCGTGTAGCATACGACGCGAGCATGGCTCCTTCTCCGTCACTGTCTGCCTGTCGGACGCATGATACGCTATCCCTGTTTTGGTATCAATCGCCGGTGCTCGACTGCCATACAGCGGTTCATGACCACCTTCAATCCGGCTTCTTCAGCGCGCGCTGCAGCTTCTTCATTCACAATCGTCAACTGCATCCACACCGCGCCGGCGCCGGCGGCAATCGCATCTTCCACGACCGGCATCACCGTTTCAGGACGGCGAAAGATATCGACAATGTCGATCGTTTCTGGCACATCGCGCAGGCTGGCGTATGGCTTCTCGCCGAGCACCTGAATGTTCAGCGTCGCCAGGCGCGGGTTCACCGGGATGACCCGGTACCCCTGGCGCTGCAGAAACTCGGCGACCAGGTACGAGTCGCGTTCGGGGTCGTCACTGATGCCGACGACTGCAATCGTGCGGGCGGAGGTGAGCAGATCACGGATCTCCTGATCGGTCGTTAACACGGGTTCCTCCTTCGTGCGTGCGTGTGGCGACTCAACCACACCCTAACCATTATCGTATGTCGAAAGCTGGCTTTGCGCAACCGGCATGAGCCGCGCATGTGGTATGATGACTCACCCGGTTCTCATCTGTGTTCCGATCGGAAAGGGGTATCTGGTGAACGTCCTGCGTTACATGCTCATCTTCGTCCCGCTGGCGTTTCTGGCGGAATTGTATTTCCCCAATCCGCTGCTGGTCTTTGCACTCTCCTGTGTGGCGCTCATTCCCCTTGCCGGTCTGCTTGGCGAGGCGACCGAAGAACTTGCCATCCATACCGGTCCGCAAATCGGCGGTCTGCTGAATGCAACGCTGGGGAACGCCGCCGAACTGATTATTACCATCGTTGCGCTGCGCGAAGGCAAGATCGAACTGGTCAAGGCATCGATCACCGGCTCCATTCTGGGTAATCTGCTCCTGATCCTCGGTCTGAGCCTGCTGCTCGGCGGCATCCGCCACGGCATCCAGAAATTCGACCGCAACCTGACCGGTGTTGCTGCTACAATGATGATGCTTTCCATCGTTGGTATGATGATCCCGACGCTGTTCGAGTTACTTCGTCAAGTGCAGAGCGGCGTTGTCGACGTCTTCAATACCGATGTGCGCGATCAGGCGCTCGATGCGCTCAGCCTTGGGGTGGCAGGAATCCTGATTGTGCTGTACATCCTGAGCCTGATCTTCTCGTTTCAGAAACCAGAACGCGGTATTGGCGCCCCAACCGGCGTCGATGACCCGTCTGATCAGAAGGAACATCATCAGGCAAAATGGAGCGTGCCCGTTTCGCTCGGTGTACTGACGGTTGCAACGATCGCCATCGTCTTTCTCAGCGAATTCCTGGTTGGCGCCGTTGAGCCGGTCGTGGAGCAACTCGGCGTCAGCGAATTGTTTTTGGGGGTCATCCTGATCCCGCTGGTTGGCAATGTGGCTGAGCATATCGTTGGCGTGCAGGTGGCGATGAAAAACAAGATGGATCTGTCGTTGTCGATCTCACTCGGTTCCAGTATGCAGATCGCGCTGTTTGTCGCGCCGTTGTTGGTCTTTATCAGTCTGCTGTTCGGTAACGAAATGACTCTCTATTTCAGCCTGTTCGAGGTTGCTGCGCTGACGCTGGCAGTGCTCTGCGCGGTGCAGGTGTCGGTCGATGGCGAGAGCAACTGGCTTGAAGGGGCGCAGTTGCTGGCAGTGTATCTGATTATCGGACTTGGATTCTTTTATGTGGTAACGCCAGGCGCCCACGGCGGCTGAACGAGTCGTGCCAGGCGCGCGCATCAGACGGTCGAATGTTATGCTCAACACCATTCACCTGCAAACGTTTCTGGCGGTGGTGGAGACAGGCAGTTACAGTGCCGCTGCCGAGCGTCTCCACCTGTCACAACCGGCTGTCAGCAGTCACATCAGGGCGCTCGAAGCGCAACTCGATCAGGTGCGTCTGTTTCGACGGGTTGGGCAACAAATGCTCCCAACACAGGCTGGCGAAGAACTGATAGCGGTAGCGCGCGCGATGCTCGATCTGTCAATACGGGCGGAAGAGCACATTCGCAGTCTTCGTGGGCAGATCAGTGGCAAAGTGACCCTCGGTTGCACGCCGCTGGGGGGAGAAATGCTGCTGACCCGCATCCTTACCGCATTTCACGCGCACCATCCAGCGGTCAGTCTCTCGGTGCGCGTCGCCGTGCCCGGCACACTGCTCGAATTACTGGCACGCCAGCAGATTCACATTGCACTCATCGAGGAAAAACAAAGCCCACGAAACTGGGTTGTGCAACTGCTCGGCAGCGAGCCGCTGGCACTGATTGCGCCACGCGACCACGAGCTGGCGCTGTGTGGTCTCATCGCACCCGACGCGCTGCGCCAGGTTCCGATGATCATGCCGCTCAGCGGATGCGCGATCCGGCAGACCATTGAAGAGAGGCTGCGCAGTAGCGGGCTGGCGCCTGCCGATATCCGTGTCGTGCTGGAAACTGATAGTGCCAGCGTTGCGATCGAGGCGGTGCGCAGCGGTATTGGGCTGGCTTTTGTGCCCCAGTCGCTCCTGGAGCGTTTCCCTGACATCAGTGCTGTCTCGATCGAGTTGCGGTTGCAGCAGGAATGGTTCGCTCTGCGCTCACGCGAACACACGATGTCGCGCGCCGTTCAGGAAGTGTTTGCTTTCCTTACCGGGCAGCATATGCGCGCCATCCTGCACGACATGGGCATCCAGTCGCCGCTGGAAAGTAAAGCGCTCGGAAAAGCAGCCAAAACGGAAAGGAGACCCGCATGACCCATGCATCATTCGTGACCACCAGCCGTGGTCTGCGCCGCGACACACTGCCAATGCGCCTGTTCGAGAAGGCGAAACGTCTGGGCATATGGAACCCCAGCGATATCGATTTCAGTCAGGACATCCGCGACTGGAACACGCTGACTGCGGAAGAGCGCGATCTGGTGTTGCGCCTGACCTCGCTCTTTCAGGCAGGCGAAGAGGCGGTCACGCTCGATCTGCTGCCCCTGGTCGCCACCATTGCCGCCGAAGGGCGTATCGAAGAGGAACTGTTTCTGACCAGTTTTCTTTGGGAAGAAGCCAAACACACCGACTTCTTCAACCGCTTCCTGACCGAAGTCGCCGGGGTGACGGGCGATCTGAGCCATTACCATACGGCTCACTACCGCGCGCTCATCCACGAAGCGCTGCCGGCCGCCATGGGGCGACTGCGCAACGATCCTTCACCGGAAGCCCAGGCGATCGCCTCACTCACCTACAACATGATCGTCGAAGGCGTCCTGGCAGAAACCGGCTACCACGCCTACTTCACCATGCTCGAACGACGCAACCTGATGCCCGGTACGCGCAAAGGGATCGGGTTGCTCAAACAGGACGAGTCGCGCCACATCGCCTATGGCGTTTATCTCCTGTCGCGCCTGATTAATGCCGAACCGCGTTTGTGGGATGTGGTCGTCGATCGCATGAACGAACTCGTGGTGTATGCGATGGGCGTGATTGACGATGCCTTTTCCTGCTATGAGGTTGTCCCGTTCGGGTTGCGCCACGACGATTTTATGCAGTTTGCGATGGGGCAGTTCCAGCGCCGCCTCGACCGTATCGAACGCGCGCGCGATCAGACATGGGAAGCGCTTGAAGAGGATGCATCCGAGACGCCGTAATACCATTTTAGATTGGAGATTTTGGATTGGAGATTGCTGCGATAGCGTTGTGATGCGCTCTGATGAGCGTGCGTATGCGGCTTGTTCAATTCCAATCGGTATAACCCGCCGTCGGCGCAGGGATAGTGCCGTTATGTTGCAAAAGGGCAGCGACGTTGCATTGCAACGTCGCTGCCTGCTGCGCTGTATTTACCTCTCTCCGCTGTATCTACCCTTCCTCTTCCACATCCCGGCGTTCAAGGACATGCACCAGCGCCTCGAACAGGTCGCTTTCGGTAATGATGCCGACGACCATGTTGTTCTCGTCCACCACCGGCAAACCGCCAATCTTGTTTTCGATCATGAGCATCGCCGCCTCACGCAGGCTGGTCTCCGGCGCCACCGTGATCGGATCTTCCGTCATCACCTCGTACACCTTGATCCGCCGCAATGCATCGGCGATGTCGAACGGATCCATCCCCGCAACCCGCAGCAGATCGGCGCCGCGCATATCGCCCTGCGTAATGATGCCGCGCAGTTCCCCTGTATCAATCACAACCGGCAGCCGGCGGATATTATGTTCACGCATCAGCGCCAGCGCTTCACTGACTGGCGCCGCCAGGTTGACTGTGACTGCCGGAGCGCGCATCCAGAAGCGGATTTCCTCCTCGGCAGGCACGGAAGCGCGTCGCCTGGAAGATGTCGATGTCTTCGTCATTGAAGTTCTCCTTTCTGGAACAGTGCTCTGCGCTCCCTCCATCCTGCCCGGATGGTCTGAGGAGCACAGCAACCTGACGCATGAATCGGTTCCTTAACAATTGTAGTTCGTCATATCTCGTGTTTGGCGTAACGGGTTATTACCTGCAGTGACAGATTCGCTACTCAAATGGATTGCTCCGGCGCTCATTCCATCACCAGCGTGTAAACGCATACTCTCCATATGTAATGGTTTCTTTCCTTTCTGACACATTGCGACATGATACAGTACGGGTGAGAAATCCAGACTCGCCGGGCGTTGGAGGCAGACATGAAAGAACAACGAGTGGCTGACTGGATGAGCACCCCCGCAATCGTTATTGCTCCAACGACAACCCTTGCCGATGCACAACGCCTGATGGAGCAACGACGTATTCGCCGGTTGCCTGTGGTAGACAACGGCAAACTGATAGGCATTATCACGCGCGGCGATCTGCGTGCGGCTCAACCAGCCGATACGACGCTGAGTTACTATGAGTGGCGTGCATTACTCGATCGGGTAACGGTCGTTGAATGTATGACACGTCACGTCGTCACCATCGCACCGGAAGCATCGACGCTCGATGCAGCACGGCTGATGCTGAACTACAAAATCGGCGGGCTGCCGGTTGTCGATGATGAGGGACGGGTGATCGGCATGATCACCGAGAGCGATCTCTTCCGTCTTCAGATTGCGCTGGCGACCGGTAGTACATTGCAGGACACCGCCCGGCCAACGCTGATATGCCACCATTGCGGCGCAGTGCTGCGTGGGCGATCGCTCGAGACCATTGGTCGGGATGATCAGTGCTGGCGCTGTCACTACCATCTCCACCGCTGCGACAATTGCCGCTATTTTGATGGCATTGGCTGCATGCTGGATCGACCGGAACGGCACACTGCAATTCCCGGACGGGATTGTCCCTGCTTTGTCTATCTGGCGGCTCAGGAACAGGGTGCAGAACGGTAGCGACGAGCCGACACGCGATGATGAAAACCACTCTCATCGAACCGATATACGGAGCGCCGCTCATTGGGTGCGATGATCGTTATGAGGATCGCGCGGCGGCGGGTCGACGGCTTGCGTCCTTTCTGGGGCGTTTCCGCGGTACGCATGCCATTGTGCTCGCGATCCCGCCGGGAGGGGTGGCGGTCGCAGGAGAACTGGCGCATTCTCTTCGTCTCCAGGTCGATGTGATCGTCTCGCGTGAGTTTTGGGTGCGCGTCAATCCTGCGGTCGCTGCCGGCGCTATCAGCGAATCGGGCGGGTTGTGTCTGAATGGCGCCATTCTGCGTGTGCCGGGGGTGACGCCTGCAATGCTCTGGGACACCGTCAGAGCCGAGCAGGCGATTCTTCCCGAGTTGATCGCGCTCTACCGCCACGGACGTCCTCTGCCGTTCGATATCCGGCGACCGGTCATCCTGGTCGATGACGGTCTGAGCAGCGGTCTGGCGCAACTGGCTGCACTTCAGGCGCTCCGGCGCTATCATCCGGTAGCATGCCTGCTTGCGACGCCGCGTGCCGACGAACATGTCCTGCGCACCATCAGACTATGGGCCGATGATGTGATTGTGCTCCATCTCCACACTCACAGCTCCACCAACACGGTCGATGGCTGGCAGTTGCCGCTGAGCGACGAAGATGCCGCCGTTCTGCTTGAGCGCTATCGGCGCCACAGTGCGCCGCAATGACATGCAGAGACGGGGTGATGGCGGCGCACCCCGCACTCCTCAACAGGGAGACGCTGGTGTCCGCAATGAGGTGACAGGCGCCGTCGGATGCGTGGCGGCTCGCCCGCATTGCCAGGCGTCTGTTCAGCGCAGCAGCCTCGACTGCCTTCACCTGGCTCCAGGGCTGTACAACAGCAGCGGCAACGACGACCCGCGCAGAACCTTATCGGCGACGCTGCCAAGCAACAACAGGGAAAACCCGCCCCGTCCATGGGTTGCCATCGCAATCAGGTCGATGCTATGCGCCCGGGCATAATCGAGAATGCGTGCGGATGGTTCTCCCACCGTCACAACCGCATCGACCTGCAAACCGCGGGCGCGCAATTCCTCCGCCTGCCGCTCCAGATACGTTTGCGCGCGATCCTTGAGTGGTTGCAACACTGCAGCGGCAGCGACATTCTCATCGTGAACCGATAGACCAAGCGCGGCGGGATCGACGACTCGCAACAGCGTATACTCCGCATCCATCATTCGCCCAAAATGGATGCTGTGTTCGATGATCGCTTCAGCCAGCGGAGAACCATCGAGCGGGATCAGAATGCGGCGCAGAGGACGCCCAGCGTTTTGGGCATCGATGGTCACAGTTGGCTGGTGGGGGCGCACCAGCATCACCGGTACAGGCGAGCGCCGCACAATGACATCGGCGACGCTGCCAAGCCAGAGACGCGAGAGCGCCCCTCGACCGTGGGTTGTCAGTACGATCAGGTCGCATCTGACCGACCGCGCGTGCTCGAGGAGCGTCTCGGCGACAGGTCCGGTAAGGATCGATGTGATCGGCGCCCGCACCGCTTGCTTTTCGATCTGCTGCGCCACCCGCTCAAGGTAGGCTGTTCGGCTTGCTGCGGTGGCGCGTTCTGCCACATCGGTCAGACCGCCACGCCCCGACAGGACGTGGGTAAGATAAAGTTGTGCGCCTGATCGCCGCGCGACCGAGAGCGCCAGTGGCAACGCATGCTCACTGAACGTCGAACCATCGAGCGGCACCAGGATGGATCGGCACATGCGCGTCTCCTCGCCGAACCGTACCGGATTGCTATCTGGCAGTGCTATTTTAATGCACAACCAGCACCGGGCAGTGAGCGCGTTGGACAACCGTATTGCTCACACTGCCTAGCAGCAGACCGACGAGCGTGCTATGCCCGCGCGACCCCATCACGATCAGGTCGAAGTTCTCCTCTTCTGCAACGCGCAGAATAGCCTGCGCTGGCGGCCCTTCGAGCAGTTGCACATCGACATCCGCCTGATCGCCGACCTGCGTGCGTGCGGCCTCAATCAGCGACTGGCCTATCAGCATCCGCGTTTCCAGCAGACGCTCGTATTCGGGCGTGCCGAGAAGATCGGAGACATGCGGGAATGCATGGAGCAGGCACAATCTGGCATTGTAACGCTTTGCGATATCGACTGCTACGTCGATCGCCCGCGACGACGTCGGCGAACCATCCACAGCGACGAGTATTTTGTGAAACATGCTGACCACCTCTCCGTTGAGTGCGATCACAGGCTGCTACGTTCATCCCCACTATACGTGATCGTGACGGAAAAGTGCAGGAAAGATGCCGGTACAGTACGTAAAGGTATCACAACGTCGTCTCAGTGCGTTGTGAGGACGCCATCCATGGTGAACATCTTCTTCCAAAGGGAGGGATGGAGTATGGTATGCTGAGTAGAGAACCGGCCTCAACGAGGAGGATAAGCATGCAAACTATCGTGGTACCGCTCGATGGTTCCGATCTGGCAGCCCAGGTGCTGCCGTATGTCAGGGTTCTGGCGCCATTATTGGGGGCAAAGGTTCATCTGCTCCGTGTCGTTCAGGATAGCCACATGGGCGGGGGCGAGTCGTGGACGCAGGTGCTGATTTCAGTCTATGGCGTTCCAGAGAGCGAAGCGCTGCAACGCGATCAATACGACGCATCGATGGAGGCGCTCCGTCAGCGGGCGTATGCCTATCTCAATGAACAGGCGCGGATGCTCGAAGATGCAGGGATTGACGTGACCAGCGACGTGCGCTGCGGTTCGCCGGCGGAGGTCATCGTTGAAGTCGCTGCCGAACACTCCCCCGGCGCGCTGATCGCAATGGCTACCCACGGCTACAGCGGGTTGCGCCGCTGGGCGCTTGGCAGCGTCGCCGACAAGGTCATCCACGCGACAGAAGCGCCGGTGCTGCTGGTACGCGGGCAGGCGCAGCAGGTTGTGCACCCGCCGCGGCGCATTCTTGCGCCGCTCGACGGCTCCGGACTGGCGCGGCAGGCGCTGCCGCTTGCGAGCGAGATTGCCCGCGCTGCACACGCCGAATTGATCCTGCTCCGCGCAGTCGTGCCCATGATCGAGGCGTATGTCGGTGCACCCATGCTGGGGCGTCCTATCGCCGAAAATAACGAAGCGCTCGGTGCGCTGCGCGAATACGCGCTGGACGACCTGAAAGCAGAAGCGGCATTACTGCGCGCCGAAGTTCCGCGCATCCTCACCCACGCCATCGTCGGGTATCCGGCCGAAGTTATTGTGGACGAGGCGCGCGAGATGGATGTCGACCTGATTGTGATGGCGACGCACGGGTACGGCGGGTTGCGCCGCTGGGCGCTCGGCAGCGTGGCAGATAAGGTGCTGCACGCCACCACGACGCCCCTCATCCTGGTGCGTGTCGGTGAGTAGGCGTCAGATGTAGTGCAGTTTTTTGGCGGCTTCGGTCAACTGATCGCGAAAAGCCGGATGCGCAATGTTGATCAGTGCGCGTGCGCGTTGCGCCAGGGTGCGTCCATAGAGGTCCGCCACACCATACTCGGTCACCACAAAGTGAACATCGTAGCGGCTGGTGACCACACCAGCGCCGACATCGAGCGTTGGTACGATGCGCGAAATGGCGCCATCACGCGCGGTCGATGAGATGGCGATGATTGGAATGCCTCCCTCCGAGCGCGACGCGCCGCGAATAAAATCGACCTGCCCGCCAACACCGCTGTACAGGCGCGTGCCGATGCTGTCGGCGCATACCTGACCGGTCAGGTCCACCTGCAGCGCTGAATTAACGGCGACCATATGTTTGTGCTGCGCAATGACGAAAGGGTCGTTGACGTAGTCGGTGGGGTGCATTTCCACCATTGCATTGTTGTGCACCCAGTCGAAGCAGCGCTGGCTGCCAAGGATGAAGCCAGCAACAACCTTTCCCTGATGGATGGTCTTCATTTCACCATCGATCACCCCGGCTTCGACCAGATCGATGACGCCGTCGGAAAACAACTCGGTATGAATGCCAAGATGCCGTTTACCGTGCAGATTTGATAGCACTGCGTCTGGAATGGCGCCGATTCCGAGTTGCAACGTCGCACCGTCAGGGATGAGTTCTGCAACATGCTGTCCAATCGCCTGTGCAACGCTGTTCGTTTCGCCCTGTGGCAATTCCAGCAGCGGACGGTCGCTTTCGACCAGTGCTGTCAGACGCGAGATATGAATGAAACTGTCGCCGAGGGTGCGTGGCATCCGTGCATTGACCTCGGCGATGACAATCTTTGCTGTACGCGCCGCCGGCAGGGTGCATCCCACTTCCACCCCCAGCGAGCAGAATCCGTGGCGGTCCGGCGGAGAAACCTGAATCATGGCGACATCGAGCGGCAGAATGCCCTGCCGAAACAGTTTTGGGATCTCGCCCAGGAATATTGGCGTAAAATCGGCGCGCCCTTCGTTGACTGCGCGCCGGGTGTTGTGCCCAATGAAGAGCGCATTGTGACGGAATGACGCCGCCAGTTCCGGCGCCGTTGTCGGGTCTTCCCCTGCCGTCAGCATATGAATGATCTCGACGTTGCGCAACTCAGGAGCGCGCGCAACCAGCGCGTACAGCAATGGTGTCGGTACGCCGCATCCACCGCCAATATAGACGCGATGGTGCGACTCTATCAGTTCCACCGCTTCTTCAGCGGTCATTTCACGTCGTCCTGCCGTCAGCGAACGTGGCATGGCACTATCTCCACATACCTCTACATCAATACGCTGCTTCGTTCTGTGACACTCCACACGCCCCCCTCACCTGCTCGCATGATAGGCAGGTGAGTTACGCAACGGGGCGTAGACACGTGGAGAGGTCAATACGACGCGGGAACGCACACGGAAGCATCAGACGCCAGGCATACGCATACACGCCTGCAGATGCGTCGCTCTTCAGCCAGGCGTTCACAAACGCTCAAGCGCCTGTTCGACGTGCGCGGTATACGGTTGCCCATGGTACAGACCAATCCCGCGAGCAATGGCGCGATCCTGCTCTGCTGCCTGTTCGAGACCCTGTGCAGCGATCCGCAGGACAAAGGGCAGGAGCGCATTATTCAACGCATGAGCCGCAGTGCGCGCCACGGCGCTCGGAATGTTTGGCACTGCGTAGTGCAGCACCCCCGATGCCAGGTATGTCGGGTTGCTATGCGTCGTCGGACGGCTCGTCTCGATACATCCGCCTTCGTCAATGGCAACATCGATAATCACGCTGCGCGGCTTCATCGTTGCGACCATAGCGGCGCTTACCAGTTTGGGCGCCCGACCGTGCGGGACTTTGACTGCTCCGATGACCACGTCGGCAAAGGGAAGCACATGCGCCAGGGCGCTCTCGGTTGCAAGCCGGGTCGTGACGTGTCCCCGACAGATCTGTTCTACTGCGCGCAACCGATCCATATCCTGGTCGAGCACTGTCGTCTGCACTCCCCAGGAACTGAAACCATACGCCGCATTACCACCGACCCGTCCCGCCCCCAGGATCACGACTTCTGCCGATGGAACGCCAGGAATCGGCGCCAGCAAGGTGCCGCGCCCGCCGCTCGGCGTTTCCAGCAGATGCGCCGCCAGTTGCGGCATCAAACGACCGCCGATCTCGCTCATGGGCAACAGCACCGGCGCAATCCCGTCGTTGCGCCGGATCGCTTCGTAACTGAGCGTCGATGCGCCTGCCGCCGCCAGCGCATCGATCACACGCCGCGGCGTGACCGACAGGTGCAAAAAACCGGCCACGATCTGCCCGGGACGCACCATCGGCAGCGCATTCTCCGGCACTCCATCGACGGTCAGCAACAGGTCGCCGCGCGCGTAGATCTCTTCGGGACCGTAGGCAATGCTGGCGCCGACCGCGCTATACGCAGCGTCGGTAAACCCTGCGCCAGCGCCGGCGCCGCTCTCGACAAAGACTGTGTGCCCGGCAATGACCAGAGAATGCACTCCAGCCGGCGTGAGTGCGACCCGGTGCTCGTCGGGCGCGTGGGCTCGCGGAATAGCAATGTCCATAGACGCTTCCCTCTGCAACCGTTCCTTCGCCCGGACTTCACCACCACGCGGTGAGCATACCATGTGGTAGTATACTATCGCAGGGAAAGGTGAGTTACAGAGAGTGACAATTTGCCAACCGGAGACCGTCATGAGCACACCACGAATGGTCAAATGCGTCAAACTTGGGCGTGAATTGCCCGGTTTGCCCCGTCCTCCTTACCCCGGTGATCTGGGGAAGCGCATTTATGAGAATGTATCGCAGCAGGCGTGGAATATGTGGATGGATCAGGCGTTATTGATCATCAATCACTATGGGTTGAGCATGGTCGATCCCCGTGCCGCCGAGTTGATGATGCAGCAGGCAGAACTCTTCTTCTTCGGTGAGGGGGAGGCAAAGCCGGAAGGCTGGATGCCGGAAGGCGCCGTGGAGGGATAGGCGCGCGCGATGCGCCCGATCATCACGATCCTGGCGAGCGGAACGCTGGGGGATGTACGACCGCTGGCGGCGCTTGGCAGAGGATTGCACGAGGCTGGCTACGCTGTTCGGGTTGCAACGCACGCCCGGTTTGCGTCTCTGGTCCGATCACAAGGGCTGGCGTTTCATTGTATCGAAGGCAATCCCAGCGATCTGCTGCTGCACGATGACGCTGCACTGACACTGGATAGCGGAATGGTGCGCGGCGCTGTCGCCACTCTCCGCTACCTTCGCGCGGCTCGCACGATCTACGCCCGTATGCTGGACACAGCGACCGTCGCGTGCTCTGGCAGCGCCGTGATCATTGTCTCACTGGCAAGTTGCTGGGGGCAGCTGATCGCCTCTATGCTCGGTGTGCCGTGCATCTGGGCGCCGTTGCAACCGATAACGCCAACGACCCGCTTTCCATCGCCGTTGCTGCCGGTGATGCCAGGTCTGGGCGCGCGCGCCCGCCGTCTGAGTTATACGGCGGTTGAACTGGCGACGTGGCTGCCGTGGCGAACCGTATTGCGCCGCTGGCGGGCGCGCGCGCCCGGTTTGCGCCAGACGCCGCTCGACCCCTTCGCGCTGGCGCGCCAGTCGCGTGCGCTCTTCGTCTATGGCTTCAGCCCGCACATCGTGCCCCCGCCCAACGACTGGCCGCCGCATCATGTTGTGACCGGCTACTGGTTTCTCGATGATCCGGTTGAACGCCTGGCGCCGGAAATTGAGCAGTTCCTCGCAGCCGGAGAACCGCCGCTCGCCATCGGTTTTGGCAGCATGGGCGGGCGACGACCGCATGAAGATGCGCTTCTGGCGCTGGAAACACTTCGCCTGGCGCAGCGACGCGGCATTCTGTTCGGTTCAGCCGACGCTGCGCGTCTGGCAGCCGGTTGCCGCGACGTTCTCGTTGTGCCACATGCGCCCCATCGCCTGCTCTTCCCACGTGTCGCCGCCGCCATTCATCACGGCGGTGCGGGAACAACCGCTGCCAGTCTGCGCGCCGGTATTCCGACAATCACGGTTCCGGTTGGGATCGACCAACCCTTCTGGGGCATGCGCGTTGCTGCCACCGGCGCAGGACCGCCACCCCTGTTACGACGCCACGCAACGCCGGATCGTCTGGTCCGTGTCATTGCTGCAGCGACAGATGACCTCGTCAGAGTGCGCGCTGCTGCGATAGGACGGCTGATTGACCGAGAGGACGGCGTCGCGCGCGCAACGGAGGTCATCACGCGCGCAATGTGATGAGCCAGGCAGCCCCCGCACTACTGCACGCCGGGCATGATCCGCTCCAGGTAGGTGAGCGCTACTTCGGGGTCCGGTTTCACAGTATAGAGGCGGCGGTAGCGTTCATGGGCGAAGTTTTGGGTGAAGATGTACTCGAACTGGGTGAGAAGCGGGTCGAAATACCCGCCAATGTTGACGATCACAATCGGCTTGTTGTGATAGCCAAGCATGCGGAGTGTCATGATTTCCAACAATTCTTCGAGCGTGCCGAAGCCGCCTGGCAGCGCGACAAACGCATCGGCGCGATCGTCCATAATCTGTTTGCGCTCGCGCAGAGTTCCGGTGACAATCAGTTCGTCTGCTTCCTGGTACCCGACTTCGCGTTCGAGCAGCGTCTGTGGAATGACGCCAATGACCCGGCCGCCAGCGCCATGCACTGATCGGGCGACCGCTCCCATCAACCCGATGCTGCCCCCGCCGTACACCAGCGTCCATCCGCGCCGTGCCATCCCTTCACCAAAGGTGTGGGCAGCTTCCAGGTAGAGCGCCGGTACGTGATCACTCGAAGCGCAGTAGACGCATACGTGCATTGTTTTGTCTCCTTCTGTGATGCAGCGCGAGCATGATACCATGGGAAGGCGCAGCACGCTTCAGTTGTTACAGTCCCAATAATTGCGCCAGTATCGGCGTCAGCAGCGCTGTCAGCGCGCCGTTCAATCCCATCGCCAGTCCCGCAAAAGCGCCAGCCTCGGCGTTCATCTGCAAGGCGCGCGCCGTACCGATCCCATGAGACGCGACCCCAATGGCCAGACCACGCGCCGCCTGATCGTTCAGCCGCAGGCGGTCGAACAGGTCTTGTGCGATAGTTGCGCCAATAATACCGGTCACGATCACCAGCACTGCCGTCAACGATGGCAGTCCGCCGATCTGCTCGGAGATTCCCATCGCAATTGGAGTTGTAACCGATTTAGGGGCAAGCGAACGCAGGGCGACATCCGATACGCCCATGAGACGACCAATGACGACCACCGACAGAACAGCGGTGAGCGATCCGATCAGGAGCGCGCCCGAGAGCGGCAGCAGCATGCGCCGCAGTCGACCTGCATAGCGCCAGAGCGGCAGCGCCAGCGCGACGGTGGCTGGACCCAGCAGGAAATGAACGAACTGAGCGCCATCAAAATATTGCTGGTAGGGTGTGCCGGTCATGGTCAGAAAGGCGACCAACACCACAACCGCGATCAGCACCGGGTTTGCCAGGGGGTGCTGGCCGACGCGCCGATACGCTCCATCCGCCAGGTAGTAGACCAGCAGCGTGGCCGTCAGCCAGAGGAGCGGCGTCTGAGCCAGGTACACCCAAATGTCAGTCACGTTCGGCTGCATATCCAGACACCTTTCCTCTCGCAGTCAGGCGAAGGAAGAGCAGCAAGGCGCCCGCTGTCGCTATCATCGTCATTATCGTGCTGGCGAGTAGTGCGACAGTGATTGCCAGCCACTCGGTGCGCATCAGCTGAATGTGGTTCATCACACCGACGCCTGCCGGAACGAAGAACAGAGGTAAAAAGCGCAACAGTCCCTGACCGACCTGATCGAGCCAGTCGGGTGCGCCGCGCCACAGCAGAATGCCAAAGAGCAGCGCCATCCCCAGCACCGGTCCAGGTGCTGGCAGACGAAGCGCACGGACGGTCACCTCGCCGATCAACTGGCAGACGAGAAGCACAGTCATCCCTCGTAACATTGGACATGCTCCTGGAATAAGGAAGATGAGATCGTGCCCGTCTTCTAACCTGTTATCTTCCACCCTTCCCGTTACTCATTCGCCAGCCGATCCAGCAGCGCATCCGCCGGGAGATCCGCCAGCGAGCGAAGACGCAGCAGATGAGGCGGCAGTGGAAGCGTGTCGAGGAGCGCCACTGGCACGGCAACGCACCGCATGCCTGCCGCTGCCGCAGCGCGAATGCCGTTGGGCGAATCTTCCAGGACGACGCACACCTCTGGCGCCACATCGAGACACGCAGCAGCGCTCAGAAACAAATCGGGGGCCGGTTTGACCCGCAGCCCGTCGCTGCGGGTGCGCACACAATCGAAGTATGCGCGAATGGCGTGACGTTCGAGCCATCCTTCGACCCACTCACGCGATGCGCTCGATGCTACTGCCAGGCGAACGCCGCGGGTGTACGCTGCGAGGATCATATCACACACGCCGGGTCGAAGAGGTTGCTGCTCGCACAACGCGATGTATCGCTCACGATGTTCGCGTCGGAGCGCCTCGCGGTCGAGCGTTGCGCCGGTCAATGCCTCGAGTTCGCTGTAGGGGTCATAACCGCCAGTCGTTCCCAGTCCCTGTATCCATCGCTCCAGGCGGAGTTCCGCGCCAAAACGGCGATACTGCTCGCTTAACACCACGAAATCGGGCGTCTCGGTGTCAAGGATTAATCCGTCGAAATCAAAAATCAACGCGTGCAGCACTCTGTGTTTCTCCTCAGACTCGGTACGGCTGCGCCGCACACGGCCGTGATAAGCATCGACCCGTCGCCTCCGCTGTCGGCTATTCCTCAAGGTGTATCTTCATCTACCGCGCCCTGCCCGGCGGCTGATGAAGATGGGCCATTCGCGAGCCTGGCGAGTGAAGTTGTTGCCCGAACACGAATATCGAGCGAAGAGCGCAAGATATTCTTCTACCCAGTCGTGGCATTTTGCACTGCGGCAGGCAATTGCACGTTTGTGGCATATGTGCACATGAGAAGCGATCATGCGGCGCCCGGCACAGCGCGCCGTGGCATATCGAGAATGGTCTGGATCGCCGGATAGTCGTGCGCCAGATGCTGCAAGAAGGCGTAGGTGATCGGCGAGAAGGGCCATTCTTTATTCCAGATCAGTTTCAACTGACGCTTCAACTCACAATCGACCACCGGCAAGAGCCGCAGTATGTTCCTCTCCACCTCATGACGCACAACGTAGGCAGGAAGGATCGAGAAGGCATTCCCGGCCAGTAGAGCGCGCTTGATCATCTCTGGATTATCAAACTCTCCCACGTATCGCAGGCGCACATTGTGACACTTCAGCAGTTTATCGAGCCACGTGCGACTCTGGCTGCCGACCTGCCGCAGGATAACCGGTTGATCGTCGAGCGTTTGGATGCTCAACGCCGGTTCGCTCCACCACGGATGCGCCTGGCTGACCACGACAAACTGTTGCACATCATCCAGCACGAGAACTCCCGATTGTAAAGGCAGGCGCAGATCGTCGAGTTCTCCTTCGATGAGACTGGCATCACACTGACCTTCCGCCAGAAACTGAAGCACTTCGGCCGTCGTGCCAGTTTTGATCGAGACGGTAAACTGCGGGTAACGCGCGCGGAAGCGTTCGACGCATTCGGGCAGCACATAGATTCCGATGCCAGGGGTTGCCGCCAGCGCCAGATTTCCCTCGCTCAGGCGCGATACATTGGTAGTCGCCAGTTTTGCCTCTGCTACCAGTCTGAGGATTTCCTGCGCGTATTGAAGCAAGGTTTCGCCGGCGGGTGTGAGCACAACGCCTCGATGCCTGCGAATAAGCAACTGTTCGCCAAAATCGGCTTCCAGATCCTGAATGTGCTGGCTCACGTTCGGCTGTGACATCAGAAAGTGATCCGCCGCCTTGCTGATGCTGCCTGCCCGTGCAACGTAGACGAACAGTTCGAGTTTGTGCAGGGACAACATTGGTATAAATTTGGGTTATGGGAATGATAGTAAGAAGAGTATACCAGAGAATACCCTCTTTGGGTATACTCATCGCATCATCCTTCACAAAACTCCGCCGAACACATGATATGGACGCGCACACAACCAGCAGCTCCTCCTCTGCCGATCACGACACGTTGCGATCAGCCGGCGATTGTAACGGGGCGTTGACTATATTCACCAGAGTAACGATGGGTATGTACTACGCAAAGGAGCACTGAAGCAATGACTACTCCGACAATTGCGGGCGTTATGGCGCCGCCGGGCAATGGCAGTTCTCCGGCAATCAACGGTGATGGCAAGACCGAGATCCTTGCTCTTATTCTCGCTCGACTCGAGCGCATGGAGCAGCGCCTTGATCGGTATGAAACTCTTCTCCAGCAGGGATTACCGCTGGCGGGTGTCGTTACTGACACCATTGATGGATGGATGGACAGGTTGCGAGCCTCCGGCATCGATATCGATGAGCGAACGAAAGCGACGTTGCACCTGCTTGCTGAACTGACCGCGCCACACTCCATTCAGGCGCTCAACACGCTGCTCGACACGTTGCCATCGCTGGGAGCGTTGGTCAGGCAAGCGCCTGGTGTGCTTGCAATGATGGTTGACACCAGTGATGAACTGGTCATGCGCCTGCGTGAGGAAGGCATTGATATCGAGCACCTGGGGCGTAGAAGTCTCAAAGCGGCAAAGGCGCTGGTCGACTCGAACGTTCTTGAGGACTCGGCGATTGCGGTTATCAGCAACGCTGCTCAATCTCTCGCCGACAGCGCCTGCGCCTCTCGTCCCGTGTCGGCTTTCGGGTTGCTTCGCGCGATGGGTGATCCCGATGTCCAGCGTGCTCTTGGGTTTTTCCTCGCTTTTGCAAAATCGTTTGGAAGCCGTTGTCAGACCGGCGCCTAAAGGAGGCATCAATGCAGAGCCATTATCCTGTCGTGATTGCTGGCGGTGGTACAGCAGGGTTGACCGTCGCTGCCCAACTTGTCGAAACGCTCGATCCATCTCGTATCGCTATCATCGAACCGAGTATGCATCATTTCTATCAGCCGCTCTGGACGCTCGTCGGCGGCGGGGTCTTTCCCAAGGAAGAGTCCAGACGTGACGAGGCTGACTACATTCCGGCCGGCGTTACCTGGATTCGAGAATATGTCAGCGCCTTCGAGCCGGACCAGAACCGCCTTGTTCTCAAGAATGGCGATGTGCTGACCTATGAGTATCTGGTGGTGGCGCTGGGCATCCAGATCGACTGGGACCGGGTGAAGGGGTTGCGCGAGGCGCTGGCTGAACGCAATGGCGTCTGCAGCAACTATTCCTACGATACGGTGGATCGCACGTGGGAGAATATTCGCTCGTTCAAAGGCGGCGTCGCCCTGTTCACCCAACCGTCCACACCGGTCAAGTGCGGCGGCGCGCCGCAGAAGATTGCGTACCTGGCGGATGACTCCTTCCGCCGTTCTGGTGTGCGCAATAAGACGACGATGAAGTTCTTCTCCGGCGCGGGTGGCATCTTCTCGGTCAAGAAATATGCCGACTCCCTGATGAATGTCTGCAGGCGTAAAGGTATCGAGACACACTTTCAGCATGAACTGGTCGAGATCGATCATCGCCAGAAGGAAGCCGTCTTCAAGAAACTCGCCGACGGCGAGTTGGTGACAGTGCGGTATGATATGATCCACGTGACCCCGCCGATGAGCAGTCCTGATGTGATCAAGCAGAGTAAACTGGCGGCATCGACTGGCTGGGTCGAGGTTGATCAATTCTCGCTCCAGCACGTCCGTTACCCGAACGTGTTTTCCCTCGGCGATTGCAGCAGCCTGCCGACATCGAAAACCGGAGCAGCCATTCGCAAGCAGGCGCCGGTGGTGGTGCAGAACCTGCTCGCTGCGATGGAAGGACATCCGCTTGAGGCCATGTATGATGGGTATACGTCCTGCCCGCTGGTGACCGGTTACGGCAGCCTGATACTTGCCGAGTTCGACTACCAATTGGCGCCGAAGGAGTCCTTCCCATTCGACCAGTCGAAAGAACGCTACAGTATGTATGCGTTGAAAGCATACGGTTTGCCAGCGATGTACTGGAATGGTATGCTGCGTGGGCGCATATAAGAAGCAGGAGAAGGCGCTATGATCTTTCGTCAATTTCTCAACGAACCGGTCTCTGCCGCATCATACCTGGTTGGATGCGTCCAGAGCGGCGAATGCGCAGTCGTCGATCCTGGATTGCCGCCTGAAGAGTATCTGGTGGCAGCCGCCGATAAGGGGTTGCGCATTACTGCGATCATCGAGACGCACTTTCACGCCGATTACTTTTCGACCGGCCGCGCGCTGGCGGCGCTGACCGGTGCGACTATCTATGCGCCAAGTCGGGATGACATCGAGTACGCGATCACGGGTGCATCGGTACACTATCCCCACACCCGTGTGCGTGACGGCGACGAGATCCGGATCGGCAATGTTGTGATCCGCGCCATCCATACGCCTGGGCATACACCAGAGCATATGGCGTATGCCGTGATTGACACGCCGCGCTCGGATGAGCCGTGGATGGTGCTGACCGGCGATTCGTTGTTCATCAACGATGTTGCGCGCACCGATCTGGTCGATTTGCCGCTGACCGGACCCGAGGTCATGTTCGACAGCATTCAGCGCTTGCTGGCGCTGCCAGACTATTGTGAAATCTATCCGGCGCACTACGGCGGCTCGGCGTGCGGCGGAAAACAGATGAGCGGCAAGCCAGTCAGCACGATCGGGTTCGAGCGACGCTTCAACTGGATGCTCCAGGCGCGCAATGCTCAGGAGTTTATCTCGCTCAGCGGCGCCATTCCACGTGAAGCAGTCGAGTCGGTACTGATTCATCGAAATACGAACCGTGGTGTTCTGTCGCTCCCTGCCGAAGCAACCCGTGCTGCGTCTTACCACCATCAGCATACTTACGCTGATGCGCCTGCGCTGTCCGTCCAGCAGGCGTATGAGGCGGCTCAGCGAGGCGCACAGATCGTCGATATCCGTCCGGCGCTCATGTTTGCGGGAGGGTATCCGTCTGGCGCAGTCAACATCGCCTTCAACAAGTCCAACATGGCAGAGCGCGCCAGAATGCTACTCGATATCGATATGCCGCTGATCGTTATCGGCGACGTTCCAGCGCTGGCGCACGAGGCGGCGCGTCTGTTCATCGAGGAAGGGTTCAACGTGGCTGGGTATGTCGAAGAACCGGTCAATGCGTGGCTCTCGAGTGGACTGCCGGTCGACCATCTGCAAATCGGCGACCTGGAAATGCTCCATCGATATGCCTCCGGCGATAGCGCGGTCATTCTGGATGTGCGCGAGCCGTTCGAGTGGGAGAAAGGGATCATTTGCGGCGACCACACTGATGTCCGGCTCATATCACTCGGCGACATTCGACAGCGATGGCGTGAGCTGCCCGCGGATCGCTCAGTTGTCGTTGTGTGCGAGAGTGGAACACGCGCCAGCGCCGTTGCGAGTCTGCTCAAGCGTTTGGGATGCGCTCATGTCGTCAGCATTGCGCCTCAGGGGATGAGCGATTATGCCAGACGCTATCCTACCGCTCGCCCAGACCTGGTCGTGACTGCATAATCCCTTTGACCTGTGGCGTCCACCCGGCTCCAGGAGTGCGATCTGCTCTTGGAGCCGCTATTGCCCGCCGGGTTGCACGCATTGTCGCCGCTGCGCCAGGTGCGGACGCGGCGCACCGGAGTGCAGATGGGGTGCACATACCACGACTGGACTGCAATCAGGCGGGTTCGACGACGTGCTCGAAGATATCCTCGGCCATTGACGCGGTCGCCCATCATGACCGCGTCGTCGCGCTGGTGATCAGTGGGATCTATCGCGGCTGTGCCATTCCGGTCGCCTGGCACATCGTCTCGGCGCAGGCGAAAGGCGCGTGGATGCCGCGTGGCTAGCCGGAGAATCGAAGCCTGGATAGCGGGCAAAGACGGCGAAGGGCGTCAGCGTTTCAGCCTCGCGCACCTCGGCGGGAACTTCCGCGCCAGCGCGTTCGAGCAGGGTCAACAGGGTGGCAAGATCATGCACGTATGGAAACTCCATCCGGTGATGGATGAGCAATGCCTTGATCGCTTTCTCTGCCGCCTGTTGCGCGTGAAAGCAGAGGTCTTCGAGATACACGCCCTCCTGTTCTATCTGCGCCTGAAGGAGATTGCTGCGCGCCCGGTTCAACCATTCACGCGGATCATCGGGTGGGTAACGCTGTTGCACGGTACACCTCCCTGCCTTCGCGCAGCGCCGGAGCAATGATCAAGCAGTGCGTGTTGCGATATTGTTCGACTTGTTCCGGCGTGACCAGGATCACGTCCACAGCCTGTCCTACGCCGTGCAAATGACGATAGATGTCGCCAGCCAACCGACGGGCGTTGAAATCACCGCGCTTGATCACCAGCAGGTCAACATCGCTGTGGACGGTCAATTCCCCGCGCGCCGCTGAACCGAACAGGATGATCCGTTCAGGTTGGGCGACCTGGACGATGCGCCGGATGATTTCTTGCAACGTGGCTTCCTCGAGCTCCATGTGCGTCACCGCTTGTTCGCCCATCGTCCCTCCTTGCTTCCGAAAACAGGAATCCATTTCGAGTGTAGCACAACAGCGCCAGAAGGGGGCACAGCGGCGCTGAGGCGATTATGCGGGTGTCGCCGCTACTCCAGCGTCCCCAATGCAAGCAGGCTGACGGCTGCGTTGAGCGCCGGCGACTCGCTCAGCAGCTGCGCGGCGGCCGCGATGCGTTCAGGCGGTATCGAGATGATGGGCGGGGCCTGGTCATCGGGCTGGTTCGCCAGGAGCGCATGGCAGGCGGCCTGGATCTGTGCGGCAAGGGTCTGGTAGAGTGCGGCGTGCACGGCGGCGAGTTGCAGCGACGGAAGCTCGCGCAGCGTCGGCGTGATCTCATCTCCAGACGCACTGGTGCTGCCGGCGTCGGCTGGGTGGTGACCTTCGTCGCAGGACAGTAGCTGCACTTGTTGCTGCGAGCGGCGGCGGACGGCGTGGCCTCAAGCTGCGGTGGCGGTTCTACCGCCGCAGGCAGGGCGATGGTCTCGCTCAGGTCGAACAGCATGAACTGCTGGGTCTGGGCGCCGTCAGCTGTATCGGGCGCGCTGGCAGGTGGAACTCGTGTTCAAGCGCTTCACGCACCTGCTGCGGGTGCGCCCACTGCGCGGCCGTCGCCGGGATGGGGCCGAAGCCGCAGTTCACGCGCTGCTTATTGCCTGGGCGCTCCAGGAGCGGCTTGCCGAGGACCTGCGGCGGGCGCTGGCGACGGAGCGGACAGGTGCTGTGAGAAGTTGGCGGGTCTGCCAGATGCGCCGGGACACGGTGCGCCAGAAGGTGCTGGGGCGGTGGACGCGGGCACGCCTGCGGGCCTGTCTGCCCCGGTTACGCTGCTTTCTTTGCGGCAGCCCCTGCCAGCGCACGCAGCAAGAGACACACCTCCGCAACTGGCTGCACCGCCGGACGCGCCTGTCGGGACAGCGCATGGCAGCCTGATGGGATCTTCGATTAGGAACGCACACCTTAAGTTCGCGCCTATAGCGCTGGCGCCTCCGCCGGGAGCGCTTCAGCAGGCGCCAGATATGGCTCAGCGAGCTCGGCGATCTGCGATTGATTAGCCGGCTCGAAGACGCCGAGCAGTTTACCGCACAGCCGCGCAATGTGGATGAGCGTCTTGACCGGAATCTTGCGCCGACCGGTCTCGTCGCTGGCCATTGTCGCCCGCGTGATCCCCAGGTGTGCGGCAGGGTCGCTCTGCGTCAGGCCGTGCGAGAAGCGCGCCGCACGGATCGCTGCGCCAATGGCGCTATCAATGCTCGTGGAGCCGTCGATCACGCCGCAAGCACCGGTTCATAATGCAAGACGATCAGTTGATTCGAACGCAGCGCAAGCATCGCGTACGTCCGACCATTGTCGTCGCTGAACTCCACCTCGAAGACATGTGGCGCCAACTCCTCAACAACTGTGCCAACCTGACCGCGGCGGAGGCCGTGATCGGGAATATCTTCAAGCAGTGCGACGACATCAAGCAGTTTTGGTGTGTCATTCATCGAGCTCGTCCTCCCTTAGCGCACATAACAGCTCGTAAGCCGTGGAAATTGCTCACCGGTTCGTATGATCCATGCACTGCGAACAATAGCGGTTCCCTGCGGACCTTGCATCTGAAAGTCGATGACATACCGCTGTCCAAACTCGTCCTGATCAGTTGGGATCGCTTCTTCAGTGCGCGCTGCCTGGAGCAGCGCATCGCGCAAAAGCCCGGCATCGTCGGCTGTTAGCCCCAAGACAGCGGCAAATACCCGTGCTTTGTGACGTCCTCGGGGATGGGATAGGCTCAGGCAATATTCCTGAAGCTTCACCATCTCAACAATTGCCTGCTCGCCATGTGGTAGACGCATAGGACAACCGCGACACTTTCAGGCAACATCGGTCAACGGCTACGTATACCTTGATTGCTCGTTGACGTCCATCAGTTGTTCCGGCATGATCGCAATAGCCACATCAGCATCACACCGGAGGACATGATGGACGCCGAATGGATTATGCCATTTTAGATTGTAGATTTTGGATTGGAGATTGCTGTAATGGCATTGCAGTGCGTTCTGGTGAGCGTGCGCATGCGGCTTATTCAATTCCAATTGGTATTATAGCAGCGTTTCCGGTCATCGACCACACCGCCCCCCCCCCTCTCAAGTGTAGGGTTTTTGCTACGCCGCTTTCTGATGCGGTTGGTCGGTTGACGGACGTGCACCATGGGTGTCAAGACGTTTCGGCCAGGGTTCCGGGAGCACCTGCATCAGTGGGAGCGCACGCCCATGGATGAACGCGGCCACGCGCAGGAGGCGACCCCGGTGAAAACACCTCAGACTCCGGGGCGCACGGCGCCCGGTTGTGCGGCGACGCGCGGGATGGGCGGGCGGCAGCTGCGCCAGCACGGGCAGCGGCAGGGCGGCTTCGGCAGCGCATCCGACGCTGACGACCCACAGCGTGGCGAGCGCCATGGCCAACCAGAGCCGTTCGGCGCGGCGCGGGTCGGTCATCTTGGTCTGTTCCCAGCGCCACCCCCCGCGCTTGAGGTCTTTGGAGCTGCATTCGATCCAGGCCCGCAGGCGGTACCAGGCCACGTCGGCGACGGCGGGCGGCAGATCGGTCAGCACCAGCCAGGGGTCTGTGTCGCCCGCATCCCAGCGTGCCACCAGGGTACATGCCAGTTGGCGCTTCGGGGTGGTCAAGCAGCGCACCGTCCCCTTCCAGCGGCTGCCGGGCGCCGGCGCCGCCTGGCTGAGCAGACGAACGGTGGCGGCGCCATCGGGGCAATACGTCCCTTGGCGATTGATCCGCAGGAAGGGATGCCAGCCCCGTGCGGTGATGGCCTGAAAGAGCCATTTGGCGTACAAGCCCCCCCGAACCCCCCGCTGGGGGGCTGGGGGGGTAGCGGCGACGATGACCGTCCAATCGTCCGGCACACGGCCGTGCAGGTGCTGGAAGAGTGCTTCCCACTGCGGCTGCCACGCGCCCTTGGCCGTGGCGCGCATGATATGCCAGGCCACCGGGATGGCGCAGCCCCGGATGAGCACATGGATGGACAGGACGGTGAAGCGCTGGCCGAGGGTCGAGGCGTCCATCGCCAGCGCGAGCTGCCGGCAGTCGGGCGGATGCAGCGCCACCACCCAGCGCAACAAGGGCGCCCCCCCCGACCCCCCCCACTCGTGGGGGGGTTCGGGGGGGGCGCCCGATGTCGCCGCGGCTTCGCGATACCCGTCGCGGAGTCGCGCGCGCACCGCCTGTTCGCGGCAGCCCAGCAGAGCGGCCAGGAACACCGCGACCTGGGTCAGGCCACAGCGCTGGGCGAGCACAATGCCGAGACTCCACATGCTGAGCACGACGACCTGCGGTCTGCTCAGCTGCGGCAGGTGGGGTGACACGGTCTGCTGCCATTGCGATCATCCGGAGAGGCGAGTCATCAGTTGCTCCTGGTACGGCGGTGGTCGTGGTAACCCGCATCGTACCAGACGGATGCCTCGCCTTCAATAAACCTTTACACCTGGGCGCTCACGACCCCAAAACCCTACACCTGAGAGCCCCTCAATCCCCCCGCAGAGCGGGGGGATGGAGTGGGCTTCCGCGCCTAAAGGCAAGCATCTGTGAAGAGCGCCAGATGGTGGAGTGACCATCCTGCGATGAACACCCCAACAATGAGGAGCAGGAGTCGGGCAGCCGACAGGCGCGCGCCAGCCTGTTCCGGCAGGCGCCCTTTCCCGCGCGCTGGCGCCGGCAGGTGCAGACAGCCGCTGTGCTGCGATAGCTGCCAGAATAGCCACAGTAAAGCCCCATACCATATACCAGCGGGTGTGATCCTCGAACTGGCGATACGGCGGGATTAGAGCAATGAAAACCTGGAGCAACGGCGTGCGCACTGCCAGTGCGAATGATGCCGCCGCCATGACGCCAAAGAACGCCGCCAGACGATGACGCGCCAGTGCCAGACCGATGATTGCCAGCGCCAGCGGCGCCAGCCCGACATAGGGGTAAGGAACCTGAAACGTCGGTGGTCCCCACGTCGGCGGCGGTCCGATCCGCTCGAAACCGCCGAGTGCAGGAAAGATAAGCCGCAGCATACTGCCGAAATACTCTTCTGGCGGCGCCAGTGCGAAACCGATATCACTCCGCTGCCCCTGCGCCGACAGCGCCATTGCGGGCAACAGTTGCACGGCGCTCAACCCGAGTCCCAGCGCATATGCCAGCGCCAGCCCGACCAGCAGGCGCCAGCGTGGCATCGTGCGCCGTGTATCGGGCTGTACAATGCGAAACAGCGCGTAACATCCGGTCGCCGCATATGTATAGAACGCCAGCTGGATCTGCGCCAGCACCACGAGCCCCAACATGACAGCTGCGACTGCCCAACCCCGCCAGGCGCCGCTGCGTATCGCGCGTTCGATGCCCCAAAAGCACCAGGGCAGCATCGCGGTCGCACCCGACAATTCCGGGAACATTTACCCGCGATGTCGGGGAAGCATTCCAGCTGGATTTGGCAGCATCGCGGTCGCGCCCGACAATTCCGGGAACGGCAGATAGGTGAGCATGTGCCCGGTGAACATATATGCAACGCCTGCCAGCGTCGCCGGTCCTTCGTCCAGCCCGATGCACCGTGCAAATGCATATGCGCCCAGACCAGCCAGGATCAGTTGCATGCAGGCGTAGACACCGAACGCCTTATCGAGCGGCACAATGAGAAAGATGAGATTGGGCGGGTAAAAGAAGGCGATCTGCCCATCATCGAGCAACGGCACACCGCTCAGAATCGTCGGATTCCACAGGGGCCACGCGCCCTGGCGAACAATGTCGTTTGTCAGCAGGCGCCGGGGATAGATCTGGCGTATCGAGTCGGTCGAAATATGGTTGTTGACAGGGACGCGCTCATATGAATAACGCCACGGATGCAGATGCAGCAGGGCGTCGAGCGGCAAAAAGACCTCGCCGCCAAGGAGCGGGCGCCAGAGAAAGATCACTGCACTCAGGCAGATGACGACAATCGCCACGCCCCTACGTGGTATAGTGCGCATTGATCTCAACGTACTCTTTGCTGAAATCGCACGTCCAGACCGTCGTGCGCGCAGCGCCCAACCCCAGGTCGAGCGTGATGAAGACCGGGTCTTGCCGCAGCAGCGCTGAGGCCGCCGCCAGATCGGCATCAAGCGGCAATCCATTCGCAACCAGCTGGATCGGCGATGATGCCGGACCGAACCAGAGCGCCAGCCGGTCGGGATCGATAGCAGCGCCGCTGTACCCGGCAGCGCACACGATGCGCCCCCAGTTTGGATCGCCGCCATGGATGGCGGTTTTCACCAGTGGTGAGCGGGCAATGGCATTTGCCACCTGGTGCGCCTGTTGCTCGTCGTGCGCGCCGCTGACCGTGATTTCCACCAGTCGTGTCGCGCCCTCGCCATCACGCGCGATCTGTTTTGCCAGGTCGACGCATACCTCAGTGAGCGCTGCCGTAAAATCATCATATGCCAGCCCGTCTGGCACTGCGATCTCACTCACCGCAACGCCCGACGCGCCAGATGCCAGCAGGAGGAGCGTATCATTGGTGCTGGTGTCGCCATCGATGCTGACCCGGTTGAAACTGTGGTCAGCAGCGCGGCGCAGGGCGCGGTCGAGGATCGCAGGTGACGCCTGTGCATCGGTCGTCACAATCGCCAGCATGGTCGCCATGTTAGGGTGGATCATCCCGGCGCCTTTGCACATTCCCGCAATGGTGACCACCTTTTCGCCAACCAGAATGGTGCGCGCGGCGACTTTCGGGCGAGTGTCGGTGGTCATTATGGCGCGTGCAGCGGCGCCTGCCCCGTGGTGCGCAGTCGGTTCGTTCAGCGCAGCGATCCCCTGCGCAACCTTCGCCATGTCGAGCTGCCTGCCAATAACGCCGGTCGAGAGCACCAGCACCTGATCGGCGCGGCATCCAAGGCGTTCGGCGGTCATTTCCGCCATCGCGCGGCAGTTGGCGGCGCCCTGCGGTCCGGTGCAGGCATTGGCGTTGCCGGCATTGACGACAACCGCCCGGATGGCGCCAGCGTTTACCGCCAGCACATGCTGATCATAGACCACCGGCGCCGCTTTGACGCGATTGGTCGTAAAGAGACCGGCAGCACTGCATGGAGCATCGGCTGCGATCAGCGCCATATCGAGCGCGCCGTTCGGCTTCAAGCCGCAGGCGGTCGCAGTTGCTGCAAAACCACGCGCAAGCGCGAAACTATCAATCGGGATCTGCATGGTCGTCCTGGCACTGTTACGTTGAACGTGCGAATGTTGAACGTGCGAATGTGCGAACGTGCGAACGTGCGAACGTGCGAACGTGCGAACGTTCAACGTTCACGGTTGTTTACCCTTCAGGGCGGGAAGCCCACCCGCTTCAGCGGTGGGATGAACGCCCCCGCTTCAGCGGCTTCAGCCCACGCTGGTGTGCTGCTTCCGCTTGCCAACATCCGCCATGGGTGGCACA
>FWWL01002980.1_pt1 | contig 32662 bp, 46 predicted proteins | sample 2228331 | NCBI WGS metagenome assembly FWWL01 (sample SAMEA103939775, study PRJEB20133) | metagenome
TAGGCGAGTTTCTTGGCCTTGGCCAATGCCTCCTCGATCGTGCCCACCATGTAAAACGCCTGCTCGGGAATGTCGTCCAGCTCCCCCTCGCAGATCATGCGAAAGCCCTTCACCGTGTCCTCAATGCGCACATACACCCCGGGTCGACCGGTGAACGCCTCGGCCACGTGGAACGGCTGGGCCATGAACCGCTGGATCTTCCGCGCCCGCTTGACCGTGATCTGGTCCTCCTCGGACAGCTCCTCCATCCCCATGATGGCGATGATGTCCTGAAGGTCCTTGTTGCGCTGCAGGATGGCCCGTGTTTTCTGGGCCACCTCGTAGTGCTCCCGGGACAGGATCCGCGGGTCCATCAGCCGGGAGTCGGACTGCAACGGGTCCACCGCCGGATAAAGGCCCTTCTCCGCCAGTTCCCGCGTGAGGGTGATCGTGGCGTCGAGGTGGGCGAACACCGTGGCCGGAGCGGGGTCGGTGAGGTCGTCGGCCGGGACGTAGATGGCCTGCACCGAGGTGATGGATCCCCGCCGCGTGGAGGTGATGCGCTCCTGCAGCTCAGCCATCTCCGTGGCGAGCGTGGGCTGGTACCCTACCTCGGAGGGCATGCGGCCCAGCAGGGCCGACACCTCGCTCCCCGCCTGGGCAAAGCGGAAGATGTTGTCGATGAACAACAGCACGTCCTTGCCCTCTTCGTCGCGGAAGTACTCGGCCATGGTCACACCGGACAGCCCCACGCGGAAGCGCACCCCCGGGGGCTCGTTCATCTGCCCGTAGACGAGCACGGTGCTGGGCAGCACCCCGGCCCGCTTCATCTCCAAATAGAGGTCGTTGCCTTCCCGCGAGCGCTCGCCCACGCCGGCAAACACCGAGTACCCCTTGTGTTCGTAGGCGATAGCCCGGATGAGCTCCATGATGAGCACGGTCTTGCCCACGCCCGCACCCCCAAACAACCCCACCTTGCCCCCACGGGGGATGGGGGCGATAAGGTCGATGACCTTGATCCCCGTCTCCAATATCTCGTCCTCCACCGAAAGGTTGTCCAACGGAGGGGCATCGCGGTGGATGGGGTAGCGTTTGGAAGTCTGGGGGGCGGGCAGGCCGTCGATGGGGTTGCCCAGCAGGTCAAACATGCGTCCCAAGGTTTCCGGCCCTACGGGCACGGTGATGGGGCCACCGGTGTCGTACACCTTGTCCCCTCGCTTGAGCCCATCGGTGGAGTCCATGGCGACGGCCCGCACCGCGGAGTCGCCGATATGCTGGGCCACCTCCAGCACAAGGTCCTTCCCTTCGCGGGGCACGCGCAACGCCTGGCGCAGTGGGGGCAGATGCCCTCGGGGGAACTGCACATCCACCACCGGGCCCCGAATGGCCGTAATCCACCCTTCCGGCAAGTCTTTGACGTCGGGCACTACTCCTCCCTCAGCGCTTCCGCTCCGCCCATGATGTCGGCCAGTTCCGCAGTGATGCGGTGCTGGCGGGCTTTATTGTACTGCACAACGAGCTTCTCCAGCAGCTCGTCGGCGTTGTCGGTGGCGGCCTTCATCGCCTCGCGGCGGATGGCCTGCTCGGAGGTCTTGGCGTGCAAAAAGATCTCCAGGAGCCGCCCCACCAACACGGTGCGGGCCATGCCCTCGGCCACCTCCTTGAGACCCGGTTCGACGAGGATGTTCCAAGGTGGGGCCTTCGGTATGGCCAAGGGCAACAGCCGCTCCACCTTTACCCGCTGGATGAGCTCGCCCCGGAACTGCATGTACACGGTGTGGACCTCGCCCACGTCCCGGCCGTAAAGCTCCAGAAGGTCTTCGGCCACCCGGTGGGCGAAGTCCACGTGCGGTCGATCGTAGGCGCGGGTGTAGGTGCGGATCACCCTCCACGGCCGGCGGCGGAAGTGCCGCACCCCCTTTTCACCCCCCACCAGGAGCACGACGTTCCCCTGCTCGCCGGCCCACTTCTCCGCCGCCGCGTTGATGTCCCCCACGTACCGGCCGCACAGGCCGCGGTCGGAGTTCACCACCAGGAGGGCCTTGCCCTCCACGTTGACCCCGTCCAAGAGAGCCACGGGGATCGATTCCTGGCGGAGGGTGGCGGCGAGGTGGCCCAGCAGGGGCAGCGCCGCTTCGGAGAAGGGGCGGGCGGCCAGGAGGGCCTTGCGGCGCTGGATCACTTGCGTGGCGGCGATGGTGTACATGGCGGAGGTGATCTGCCGCACGTGGCGGATATTCTGGATGCGGCGGTAAAGCTGGCGGGCGCGGATGGCCATTAGGCGCGGAATCCCTCCTTGAACTTGCCGATGGCCGCCTCCAACCCCTGCTTGACCTTGTCCGTCAGGCGCTTCTCCCGCTTCAGCTCCTCCAGCACATCCTTATGGCGCTCGCGCAAAAACGCAAGGAACCCCCGCTCGAAGTCGCGCACCGCCTCCACAGGAATGCTGTCCAGGTGCCCGCCCACCGCGGCATAAAGCACGGCCACCTGCTCTTCCACCGGCATGGGTTGGTACTGGTCCTGCTTGAGGATTTCCATGACGCGGGCGCCGCGCGCCAACTGGGCTTGGCTGGCCTCGTCCAGCTCCTGGGCGAACTCGGCGAAGATGGCGAGGTCCCGGTATTGGGCGAGTTCCAAGCGCAACTGGCCGGCCACTTCTTTCATGGCCGGGATTTGCGCCGCCCCGCCCACGCGGGACACGGAAAGCCCCACGTTCATCGCCGGCCGCTGGCCCTTGTTGAACAGGTCCGCCTCGAGATAAATCTGCCCGTCGGTGATGGAGATGAGGTTCGTGGGGATGTAGGCGGTGATGTCCCCGGCCTTGGTCTCCACGATGGGGAGGGCGGTGAGGGAGCCCCCGCCGTAGTCGGCGTTCAAACGGGCGGCCCGCTCCAACAAACGGGAGTGGAGGTAGAACACGTCGCCGGGGTACGCCTCCCGGCCCGGTGGCCGCCGCAGAAGAAGACAAATCTCCCGGTAGGCCACCGCATGTTTGGACAGATCATCGTACACCACCAACGCGTCCTCGCCGCGGTCGCGGAAGTACTCGCCCATGGCGCAGCCGGCATACGGGGCCAGGTACTGCAGCGGCGTGGGGTCTTCGGCAGCCGCAGCCACCACAATGGTGTAGTCCAGCGCCCGGTGCCGCCGCAACGCGTCCACCACCTTGGCGATCGTGGACGACTTTTGGCCGATGGCCACGTAGATGCAATACACCCCTTGGTCGCGCTGGTTGATGATGGTGTCCACCACAAGGGCTGTTTTGCCCGTGCGGCGGTCGCCGATGATGAGTTCGCGCTGGCCGCGGCCGATGGGGGTCAGGGCGTCCACGATCTTGAGCCCGGTTTGCAACGGGGTGTTCACCGGTTGACGCGTGATCACCCCAGGGGCTTTGTCGTCGGTTTTGCGGTAACCCTCGGGTTCAATCGGCGGTCCGCCGTCCAAAGGTTGCCCCAAGGGGTTCACCACCCGGCCCAAGAACCCCTTGCCCACGGGGGTCATGAGCACCTGCCCCGTGCGCCGCGCCTCGTCCCCTTCGCGCACACGGGTGTCGTCGCCCAACAAGGCCACCCCCACGGAGTCCTCGGTGAGGTCCAGCACCAGGCCGTAGACGTCGCCAGGAAAGAGGAGGAGCTCGGAAGCCATGGCCGAACGCAAGCCCCACACCTGGGCGATGCCGTCGCCCACCTCCACCACGACCCCGGTCTCCTCCATGCGGAGGTCGGCCCCCAGGTCGGTGATCTGCTTTTTCAGGATAGCTACGATTTCATCTTTGCGCGGGCTCATCCCTTCTCCCCTTTCAGCTTCTGGGCCAGCAAGGCCAACCGGCCCCGGGCGGAGAACAAAAGCTTACGCCCCCGCACCTCCAGCTCCACACCGGCCAACAGTTCCGGGGCTTCTTCGGGCTCGAGGGCTACCTCCTGGCCCAACACCCTGGCCAGCCGGGCCTTGATCGTCTCGAGCTGGGCGGGCTCCAGCGGTCGGGCCGTGCGCAGCCGCACGTACACAAGCTTCCCCCGTTCCTCCGCCGCCCGGAAAAACAGCGAAGCTAGATAGGGCACAAACCGGCCCCGCCCGTTGCCGGCCATCAACACCAAGGTGCGCAACGTCAAGGGGTGCACCACCTCCCCCAAGGTCTGCTGGAGAACACTTTCCTTTTGCGCCACAGGGATCAAGGGGTGGGTCATGAACAAGCCCAGGTCCGGCTCGCGCTCCCACAGGTCCCGGAGGAGGAGGAGGTCCTCGGCCACGCGGTCGGCGGCGTTTTCAGCGGCGCTGGCCTCGTACAGGGCCGCGGCATAGCGGGCGGCGATGTCCAAATCGGGCATGGTCAGCTGAGGAGCCGGGCGTCGAGGCGGGAGGTGAGCTCGGCCAGGAACCGCTCGTGGTCCTGGGCCTTCACCTCCCGACTCAAGACCTCGGCAGCGCCCATGAGCACCAGTTCGGCATAAGAGCGGCGGAGGTCCTCCAGGGCCTGTTCCTGGAGCCGGCGGGCCGCTTCTTCGGCGGCCTGGAGGATGGCCTGGGCTTGGGCACGCGCTTCGGCTCGGGCTTCGCTGAGGATGCGCCGGGCTTCGCCCTCGGCCTGGGCGAGGATTTCCCTCGCCCGCCGGTTGGCCTCGGCCAGCTCCCTCTCCCGCTCCGCGGCCAGGGCCTGGGCCCGCTCCTGGGCCTGCTTGGCCGCCCAAAGCCGCTCCTCTTCCGCCTTCCTCCGCCCCTCCATCCACCGCAAAAGGAGAGGATAGGCCCAACGCCGCAGCAACCACAAAAGGATGGCGAAGCTGACAAGGTTGGCGAGAAACGTCCCCCACTCCACAGCGAGCATGGTCTAGGAAGCCACGAAGATCAGGATGAACGCGATGATCAGGGAGTAGATCCCCGTGGTTTCGGCGATGGCGTCGGCGATGACCATGTTGCGCAACAAGGTGTTGGTCATCTCCGGCTGGCGGGCCATGGCGTCCATGGCATGGGCGCCGATGTACCCCTCGCCGACCCCAGGACCAATGGCCCCAATGCCCATGCAAATCCCCGCCCCCAGGTACTTCGCAGCCTTCACGATCGCGTCTACCAATGCTGGATCCATCGTCCCTCCTTATTCAGCTGAACCTTGGATGTACGCTACGGCCAAAAGTGTAAACACCAGGGCCTGAATCAGCCCGGCAAACAGCCCAAACCAACCGTTGAGGATGAGGAAAAACGGGGTGAGGACCGGTGGGGTCAGCCAACGGCCGGCCCCAGGGCCCAAAACCAGGCTGAGCAACTGGCCCACCACCTGCGGGGCCACCGCCATGAGCAACACCCCACTCAGCATGTTCCCAAACAACCGGAACCCATGGGACATGGTGCGACCCAGGTCCCCGATCACGTTCAGGGGCAAAAGAAACGGGAAGGGCTCCAAATAGCTCTTCAGGTGATGCCCCAAGCCCTTTTGGCGCATCCCGTAATAGTGGGAAAGGGCGTAGATGGTGAGGGCCAATCCGACCGTGACGTTGGCGTTGGAGGTGGGAGGAACCGCGTACGGAATAGGCAGGGCGCTCAGCCAGTTGCAAAAAAGCACGTAGCCGAACAGGGTGAGGATCAAAGGGAACAGTTTGTTCCTTAAACCCGGGGACATTCCCCCCAAGATGCTGTCGCGGAAAAACTCCACGAGGGCGAGGGCCACGGTGGCCCGCCGGGAAAGGGGGGCGTCGGGATCCTTAGGAAGCCCCCGCAAAAGCCACCAGGCCAAAAGCAGAAGGATCACCACGGCCCCCGCCGAGCCCAAGACCACCCCCAGGTCGAAGGTGAGTTCGAACCCGCCGACCACAGCCCGGGCCAAAAGCCGCTCACCGAGAGGACCAGACAAGGTGCACCGTCCAAATCCAGCGGCCCAGGATGGGCAGGAGCAGCCCACCGACCACGGCCCACGGGGGCAAACCTATCACCGGCCCGGCGAAAGCCAACGCCGCCACCACGACCTGACGTCCCACCGCGATCAGTCCTGCGGCGCGGGCCAGGGAGCCCTCCCGCAGGGCCCCACGAACCAAGGCCCACCGCAAAACGCGCCCCACCGCCACCGCCCCCCACCCCCACAGAAGCCCCAGCGGCCAAAGCACGCTCCACCCCATCGCCACAAACGCCAGCGCCGCCGGAAGCCCCAACCACAGGCCCTCCCGCACCCCCACCCACAGCGCGCCCCTCATCGCCCCCCTCACAGCGTGCGCATCTCCTGGACTTTCTTCTCCATCGCTTCGTCCACCTTGGCCGTGAATTCGGCGGTGACCTTGTCCAGCTCCTCGCGCAGCCTGAACAGGGCGTCTTCGGACAACTTGCCGTCCTTTTTTTCCTGATCCAGCTTTTCCCGCACGTCGCGGCGGATGTTGCGCAAGGCCACCCGGGCTTCCTCGGCCTTCTTGCTCACCAGCTTGGCCAGCTCGTGGCGGCGTTCCTCGGAAAGCCGCGGCACAGGGATCCGGATCATCTGCCCGTCGTTTTGCGGGTTGAGGCCCAGTTCGGCGGCGCGGATGGCCTTTTCGATGGCGCCAATTTGGCTGCGGTCAAACGGGCGGACCACGATGGTGTCGGGATCCGGGGCCACGACGTTGGCGACGTGCTTGAGGGGCGTGGGCGTGCCGTAGTAGTCCACCACAATCCCCTCCACCAACGCCGGGTTGGCCCGCCCCGTGTGAATCTTCCCCAGTTCGGCCTTGAACACCTCCAGCGTGCGGGTCATGTGCACCCGCGCTTCTTTGAGCAGAGGGTGTTCCATGTCCTCCTCCTTCTTGGATCGTAGCGGAGCTGCGCTGCGACTGCAACTGGGTGATAATTAACCCATGCGCATTTCGCTTGAACCCGTCTTTACGCACCACCCCTTGGCCCGGGAGATTTTGCACCGGCTGGGCGAGGCCGGGTACGAGGCCGTGGTGGTGGGGGGGGTGGTGCGCGATGTGGTGCTGGCCCAGCGGGCCGGCCGCCCGGTGGTCATCCAAGACGTGGACATCGCCACCGCTGCGCCGCCCGAAGCCATCCACCGCCTCTTCCGCAACCATAAGGTGCTCACGGTGGGGGAGAGTTTTGGGGTCGTGGTCGTGGTGGCCCCGGATGGCCGGCAGTACGAGGTGGCCACATTCCGCACGGAAGGGGAATATGCTGATGGCCGCCGACCGGCTCAGGTGCGGTGGGGAACGCTGGAGGAAGACCTGCAGAGGCGGGACTTCACCGTGAACGGCCTGGCAGCCCGCCCCGACGGCGAGGTGGTGGACCTCGTGGGCGGTCTGGCCGACCTGGAGGCGGGATGGATCCGGGCCATTGGGGATCCCGCCACCCGGTTCGCCGAGGATCACCTGCGCATGCTGCGCGCTGTGCGCCTTGCTTGCCAGTTGGACTTTCACATCGAAAAGAACACCGCGGAGGCCATCCGCGTGCATGCCGCCAAGATCCGCTCCATTTCTTGGGAACGGATTCGGGACGAGCTCCTGCGCATGTTGGCCACCCCCCGGGCCAGCAGGGGGCTCCGCCTGTTGGCCGACCTGGGCCTCCTCGAGCCCATCTTGCCGGAGATCGCCGCGCTGCGGGGCGTTCCCCAGCCCGAGGAGTACCACCCCGAGGGCGACGTATGGGAGCACACCGTGCTGACCTTGGCCGTGGCCGATGGGCTGTGGGACAACCCCCTGCTCAAGCTGGCGTTGCTCTTCCACGATGCGGGCAAACCCCAGGCCCTGACCCGCTCAGGCGGGGAGAACATGGGCGGTCACTGCTTGATCGGGGCCGAGATCGCCGGGGAGGCCCTGACCCGCCTGCGCCTACCCCGTAAAGATGTGGAACGCGTGGTGTACCTGGTGCGCGAGCACATGCGCGTGCCCCGGCTTCCGGAGATGGGGCTCGGCAAGCAGGTCCAGCTCGTGGGCCATGGCGAGGAGCCCGCCGTGCCCTTGGCCCAGGCCGTGGACCGGTTTCCCTTGTTTGCCGACCTTCTCCGCGTGGTGATCTGCGATGCCGAGGCCTCGGCCCACCGTGCCGCCGCCTGGCTTCCCGTGCTGGGCCGCGCCGTAGAGCTCTTGGTCCACCTGCACCGCATCCAGGGGATCCAGCGGGCCCGCGCGCTGTTGACGGGGGAGGACCTGCTGGCCATGGGGGAACCCCCAGGCCCACGGCTGGGCCAAGTCCTGGCCGAGGTGCACGAGCGGATCTTGGCTGGGCAAATCACCACGCGGGAGGAGGCGTTGGCCGAAGCGGCCCGCCTGCTGAGCCAAAAACCACCCCACGATCGCTAGCATCCCATCGATGTTCCCGGCGAAATCCACAAGATAGCAAGCCGCTGTCCACAAAATTTTCCCCAGGCGAACGTAATGGAGCTTACACCCCTTGACGCCCCACCCCCTAATGTGCTAAAGTAGAATCAATCACTCCGAAGGCGGTGAGACGTTATGCGCTTGCACATTGAAGCACGGCATGGGGCGGGGTCCCCCGGTGTAGAAGAGTACGTGCGCAAAAAGGCGGAGGCCCTTTCACGCTATTTTAACAAAATCCTCAAGCTGGACGTCGTCTTGGAGACCGAGGGCCCTGTTCAGCGCGTGCAAATGACCGGTTACCTCCTTAACCACAAGGTCGTCAAAGCCCTGGCGGAAACGAACGACATGTACGCCTCGGTGGACGAGGCCGTCGACAAGATGCAGCGCCAGCTGGTGCGGTTCAAAGAGCAGCTGCGGGTGGCCCGCAAGGGAGGAAAAGGCAACACCCCCGCGCCGCGGCCTTCCCTGCCCAAGGTGCACATTGTGGAGGACCATGCTTTAAAGTCGCTCACCGCCGAAGAGGCCTTGCGGGAGCTCATCGCCAGCGGGCAGCCCTTCTTGGTGTTTTACTGCGCGCCCGACGACGTGCCCGCTGTGTTGTACCGCCGAGAGGACGGTGACTATAACCTCCTGCTCCCCCGACGGTAAGCCCACTTCCCTCCGGGCGTTGGCCCTGTACTCGGGAAGCCTGGAGAGCGCTTTAGCCGTGCACTTGGCCCTGGAGGCGGGGGTGGCCGAAATTTTCTTGGTTTACTTCCGTTCCCCGTTTTTCTCTGACGACGAACTGGTGGGCCTGTGGGTCCGGCAAGATTTTCCCGGCCGGCCATTCCGCTCCGTCACCCTCAAGCGCGATTTCTTGCGCTGGGCATTAAGCAGTCCCCCCTTACCCCTCCCCTGCACGTTCTGTCGGCACGTGATGCTCCGGCGAGCCGCGAGAATGCTCAAGCGTTTGCATTTTGACCTCGTCGTCACCGGGGAAATTCTGGGCAAACACGGGTTACAGCCCGAGGAGCTGCTTGCGGTGGAAAAGAACGCGGGGCTGGAAGGTCGGGTGCTGCGCCCGCTTTCGGCCCAGCTGCTTCCCCCCACGTGGGCCGAACAGGCGGGCTTGGTCCATCGCTCGCTTTTGCTGAACCTGCGCTGGTCCGAGCAAGCGGAAGAGGAGATCGCCGTTTTGGCCCAACAGCGCGGCCTCACGGGTTCCCGCAGGCGCGAGTGCCTTCTCGTGGATGCCCAGTTCCTTGCGCGCTTCCGCGACAGCTTAAGCTGGGAAAAACCCACAGCCAATACAGTTCAGCTCGCGCGTTTCCCCCATTGCTACAAAATCCAACCCGAGGCCAAGGTGGTCATCGCCGCGACCCGCGAAGAGCAAAAGGACCTCCACGCACTTTTTTTGCCCACCGACATCCGCCTGTACCTTCCCTGGCCGGGTTCGCCCTTGGCGTTGGTGCGGGCCCAGTGGTACAAACGGACCCCTCAAGAGCGGGAGCAAATCTTGCGGGCCGCTGCGGAAAAGCTGCTCCAGGTGGCGGGCCTGCCCATGGACCGACCGTGGTCGATTTGCTACCGTTGCGAAGCGGAAGAGGAAACCCACCACACCCAACTGGAAGCCCTGGCCCCCGCCTCCACCTTGAGCACCGGAGCATAGCGGGTATACTTGGTTGGCTTGGCGCGGGCCAAATATGTGACAGTCCCATCAAGGTTTGAGTCCTAACGGGAGGTGCGTATGCCCATTTACCGCTATCGCTGCAACCGCTGTGGTGTGGAATTCAGGGAGCTCCACCCTGCGGCGGACAAGGTGTTTGTCCGCTGCCCCGGGTGTGGAGCCACCGACGTGGTTAAGCTCCTGCCCCGCTTTGGGGTGGTGTACAAAGGCAGTGGTTTTTACACCACGGACTACCGCCGGTCCCGTTCGTCCGGGGAAAAGAAGTCGTCAGGGGAATAAGGAAAGGTGATCGCCGTTGCCGGTTTCAGGGGATGATATTTACAAGATTCGGCTGCAGCTGGCCACCACCGAGGAAATGCTGTCCTGGTCGCGGGGTGAGGTGACCAACTCCGAGACCATCAATTACCGCACGCACAAGCCGGAGCGGGGCGGGCTTTACGCCGAGGAGATTTTCGGCCCAGAAAACGACTACGAGTGCGCGTGCGGCAAGTACAAGGGCAAGAAGTACGAGGGGATCACGTGCGACAAGTGCGGGGTGCTCATCACCGACTCCTCGGTGCGGCGGGTGAACATGGGCCACATCCGGTTGGCCAGCCCGGTGGTGCACTTTTGGTACCTCAAGGGCGTGGCCAGCCCCCTGTCCCGCTTGTTGGGCATTAAGCGCCGCGACCTCCGCCGCATTGCCTACTACGAGACCGAGGCCACCCGCGAGGACCTGTGGATCGTCACCCAGTCCTCGTCCCCTAAGGTCCGGGTTGGGGAGACCCTTTACGGCACTGAGCTGCAGATCCTGTCCACGGTGTTCACGTTTGTGGCCGAGCGGGCGTATTTGGTCACCGCCGCCCCCAAGGTCGCCGCCGAAGAAAAGGGCAAGGTGGTCATCGAAGAGCGGCGCCTGGCCACCGGTGAACCGTTCCGCGCCCTCGTGGTGGGCAAGCGGGAGTACCCCGTCACCTTGGACGCCGAGCTGTTTGTGGAAAGCGGGGACAAGGTGGACGAGGGGGAGGTGTTGTGCGAGCGCCCGGTCAAGGAAATTTGCTCGCAAACGATGTTTGAGATGCTGAGGGCCCGCTATGAAGGGGTGGAAGGGCATCCGCTGCAAGAGGTGGTGGACAACTTGGCCCACCTGGTGGTGCGGGTGGAGCCCGACGTGCCCCTCAAGCTCGGCCAGCAGCTTTCCTCGCTGGAGGTGCGGGCCTACGAGCGGGCCTACCCGGGGAAGTTCGAGACGGCCACCGGCGCGGAGGGGATCAAGCGCCTGCTGGGGGCGCTGGACTTGGACGCCCTGGCTGAGGAGCTGCGCGAAGAGTTGGACAAGGCGGTGAACCAGCTGGAGCGGCGGCGCATCCTCCACCGGCTGGAAGTGGTGGAGCAGATCAAGCGTTCGGGCAACAGCCCGCAAAACATGGTGCTGGAGGTCATCCCCGTCCTCCCCCCTTCCCTGCGCCCGATGATCCAGCTGGAGGGCGGCAAGTTCGCCACCACCGACCTCAACGACCTCTACCGGCGGATCATCAACCGCAACAACCGCCTGAAGAAGCTGATGGAGATGGGGGCGCCGGAGATCATTTTGCGCAACGAACGGCGGATGCTGCAGGAAGCGGTGGACGCCCTCATCCACAACGAGAAAAAGGACAACCCGATCAAGGGCCGGGACAACCGCCCGCTCAAGTCCCTGTCCGAGCGCATCCAAGGCAAACAAGGGCGGCTGAGACGGCACTTGTTGGGGCGCCGGGTGGACTACTCCGGCCGCGCCGTCATCGTGGTCAACCCCCAGCTCAAGCTGCACCAGTGCGGCCTGCCCAAGAAGATCGCGTTGGAGCTGTTCAAGCCGTTCATCCTGGCCCGACTTAAGGACCTTCCCTACGCCGATTACGACGAGATCAAAAACCGGGCCTTAAACGGCGAACTGCCCGAGGTGTGGGACGTGTTGGACCAACTGGTGAAGGAGTACCCGGTGCTCCTCAACCGCGCGCCCACCCTCCACCGCTTGTCCATCCAGGCCTTCGAGCCCGTGCTGGTGGACGGGGACGCCATCCAAATTCACCCCCACGTGTGCCCACCGTACAACGCCGACTTCGACGGCGACCAGATGGCCGTGCACCTCCCCTTGGGCAAGGAGGCCGTGTGGGAAGCCCGGGAGCTGATGATGGCCCCCAAGAACATCCTGTCCCCCGCCCATGGCCGCCCCCTGGCCCTCCCCACCCAAGACCAGATCTACGGCTTTTTCTACCTCACCATGCTCGACCCCCACGGGAAGGGGAAGGGCAAAGCCTTCCGCTCCCTGGACGAGGCCCACAAGGCCTTTGAAATGGACCTCATCAGCCTGCACGCCCCGATCAAGATCCGCCTCGATGGACAGATCCTGGAGACCACGTTGGGCCGCGCCATCCTCAACCAAGCCCTACCGCCCGACCTGCGCGATTATGGGGTCACCTTCGACTCCCGGCGCATCCGGCGCAAGATCGAGGAGTGCTACCTCCGCTACGGCTGGGAGAAGACGGCCGAGGTATTGGACCAGTTGAAGGAGCTGGGATTCCGGTATGCCACATTGGCCGGCCTCACCATCGCCATTCCCGACTGCGTCATCCCCCAGGAAAAGCAGGATTTGGTGCGCGAAGCGCAGGCCAAGGTGGAGAGGATCCAACGCATGTACGAGCGGGGCCTGGCCACCGAAGAGCAGCGCTATCAAGCGGTCACCCGCGTGTGGCGCGAAACGGTGGACGCGGTGGAGAAAATCACGATGAACAACCTGGCCCAAAACCCGTTCAACCCCGTGTACGGGATTGTGGCCTCGGGCGCCCGCGGCTCGTCGGGGCAGGTGAAGCAGCTGGCGGGCATGCGGGGGCTCATGGCCGACCCCCAGGGCCGCGTCATCGAGTGGCCGGTGGTGTCCAACTTCCGCGAGGGGTTGAGCATTTTGGAGTACTTCATCTCCACCCACGGCGGCCGCAAGGGCACGGCCGACACGGCGTTGCGCACGGCCGCGGCCGGCTACCTCACCCGCCGCCTCGTCGACGCCTGCGTGGACGTGGTGGTCAAAGAGTACGACTGCGGCACCCAGCAAGGCGTGGAGATCGATCCCCTCTACTTCGCCCCCAAGGGCGAGATCATGGAGGACATCCCCGAGCGCATCTATGGCCGTGTGCTGGCGGAGGCCGTTCGCAACCCGGCCACCGGAGAAGTCCTCGCCGAGGCCGGCACGTTGGTGGACCGGGCGTTGGCGGAAAAGTTGGGCCGCTTCACCGTCGAGGTCGACCTCAAGCACAAGCGCCACTACCAGCACATTGCCTACGGCAAAGCGGTGGGGGATGTGTACGACCCGAACACGGGCATGATCCTTGTGCGGGACGGGGAAGCCCTCACCCCCGAGGTGGCCGCGGACCTCAACGCCGCTGGCCTCGATACGATCATGGTGCGGCCGCGCATCGTGGTCCGCTCCCCCACCACCTGCCAGACGCCCGGGGGGGTGTGCCAGCTCTGCTACGGCCTGGATTTGGCTTTCCACCGGCTGGTGGACGTGGGCACAGCGGTGGGGATCATCGCCGCCCAGTCCATCGGTGAACCGGGAACCCAGCTGACCATGCGCACGTTCCACACCGGGGGCGTGGCCGGGGTGGACATCACCCAGGGTTTGCCGCGGGCCGAAGAACTGTTCGAGGCGCGTAAAACCACCAAGGCAGCCCACGCCACGGTGGCCCCCATTTCTGGCCGGGTGACCCGCGTCGAGCTCACCCGCACGGGCACCGAAATCGTGGAGCTCACGTCCGATCCGTACACGGTCACCCTGCCCGCGGCCCTGGCCCGCGTCGACGCGGGCCAAGAACTGGAACCCAACCAGTTCTTCTCGCTCACAAGCCCCATCGACGGCCGGGCGTTCGTGTTTGCGGAAAACGGCCAACGCTACCTGGCCATCCTCGACGAAACGAACCTAGACCGTTTTTACTTGCTGCCGCCGGGAGCCCAGGTGGAGGTGGCCCACCGCGCCCAGGTCAAGGAAAACGACCCGTTGACCACGGAGTACCACGTGGAAGCGCCGGTGGCGGAAATCGATGGGAAAGTGGAGATCAAGGAGGAAGGCGCAACGCGCAAGGTGGTGATCCGCGGCCGCGGCGAGGTGCGGGCGTACGAGGTGCCCTATGGCGCGCAAATCCTCGTCAAACCTGGGGAGAAGGTCACCGCGGGCAAGAAGCTCACCACCCGCTCCCGGCCCCTGGCCCTCCGCGCCGAAACTGCGGGCACCGTGCTCATCAGCGATAACGCCCTGGCCATCGTGGCCGAGGGAAGCAAGGCCGTGTTTGCCCCGATCACCTCGGACCTCATCCTGGCGGTGGACCATGGGGCTCCCGTGCGCGCCGGCCAGGAAATCTTCCGCCTCGGCCTCGCCCCGGGTCGCATCGTGGTGGAAGAGGTCCGCGCCCGCGCGGACACGCTCACCGTGCGGTTCCGCTACCGCGAACAGGTGGAGTGCACCGAAGAGGCCATCGTGCGCGAGGGGGACAAGGTCGAGCGGGGGGAGCCGCTTTCCAAGGGCGTGATCCCACCCCACTACCTGATGGAAGTGGCGGGGGTGCAGAAGACCCGCGAGTACCTGCTGGCCGAGCTGCAGAAGGTGTACAAGTCGCAGGGTGTGGACATCAACGACAAGCACTTCGAGATCGTGATCCGCCAAATCCTGAACAACGTGCGCGTGGTGGACCCCGGCGACTCCACGTTCGTGTTCAACGAGGTGGTGCCCTTGGAGCTGTTCCAGCTGGAGGTGCGGCGGCTGGCCGAGGAAAACGAGAAGATCCGCGCCGCGCGCGAGGAGTTGGTCGGGGCCAAGCTGGCCGCGCCGCTGACCAAAGGCGGTCAAGTGCTCGCCGACGCCGGAGAGGTCCTCACCGCGGAGCTGTTGCGCCGGGCGGTGAGCCTCGGGGTGCGCCAGGCCAAGGTCCTCCTCCACGGCGAAGAGCGCACCGTGCGCCTGGCGGAGTACAGGCTCCCCCAAGGCGAGCGGGAGCTTTTGCGGATCTCCCGCGCTGCGCTGTTGCGCAAGTCTTGGCTGGCGGCCGCCTCGTTTGAGCGCACCACCAAGGTGTTGGCCGATGCTGCCCTCCGCGGGGACGAGGACTACCTGGACAGCCTCAAACCGTGCCTGATGGTGGGGAAGAAAATCCCGGTGGGAACGGGATTCCGTAGGCAGGAGGAGCCGCCGCGTTGACCGCGGCTCCAGCCGCTTTAGAATTGGAGGTCGAGTATGCCAACCTTCAACCAACTTGTGCGTCACGGACGGAAACCCAACCCGTGGAAAAGCAAATCGGTGGCCCTGACCGGGTGCCCACAAAAACGCGGGGTCTGTTTGCGTGTGTTCACCCGCACGCCCAAGAAGCCCAACTCGGCGTTGCGCAAAGTGGCCCGCGTGCGGCTGTCCAACGGCCGCGAGGTGACCGCGTACATCCCCGGCGAGGGGCACAACCTGCAGGAGCACTCCATTGTGTTGGTGCGGGGCGGCCGTGTGAAGGACCTGCCGGGCGTGAAGTACCACATCGTCCGTGGGGCGTTGGACGCCGCGGGCGTGGAGGGCCGCAAGCAAAGCCGCTCCCGCTACGGCGCGCGCAAGCCCAAGGAGTAACCCATGCCCACCTTTGATGTCGTCATCCCCGGTCGCGATGTAGCCCCCGACGTGCGCTACGGGTCCAAACTGGTGGAGAAGTTCATCAACTACGTGATGTGGAACGGCAAGAAATCGTTGGCCCGCCGCATCGTGTACGAGGCGTTCGATTTGTTGGAGCGGCGCGGGGAGGGACCGGCCCTCGACACGTTCCTCAAGGCTGTGCAGAACTGCATGCCTAAAATCGAAGTCCGCTCCCGGCGGGTCGGTGGTGCCGCGTACCAAGTCCCGTTTGAGGTCCCCCCGCATCGGCAGACCATGCTGGCCCTGCGCTGGATTGTGCAGGCCGCGCGGGCCCGCGGGGAAAAGACCATGCCCGAGCGGCTGGCTGCGGAGCTCGCCGCTGCGGCGCGGGGTGAGGGCGGCGCCTTCCAAAAGAAGCAAGAAGTTCACCGGATGGCCGAGGCCAACCGGGCCTTCGCCCACTACCGCTGGTAACCCCCAGCGGCGCCCATGGCGGACCTTCCCTTTGACGTACGGCGGGTCCGCAACATCGGCATCATCGCCCACATCGACGCGGGGAAAACCACCCTGTCCGAGCGCATTTTGTTCTACTCGGGCCGCATCCACCGCATGGGCGAAGTCCACGAAGGCAACACCGAGCTGGACTGGATGGACCAGGAACGGGAGCGGGGCATCACCATCACCGCGGCCGCCACCACCGTCCCCTGGCGCGAGCACCAAATCAACATCATCGATACCCCGGGCCACGTGGACTTCACCGCCGAGGTGGAGCGCAGCCTGCGCGTGCTGGACGGAGCTGTGGTGGTGTTCTCCGGGGTTGAGGGCGTGGAATCCCAGTCGGAAACGGTATGGCGACAAGCCGACCGCTATCGTGTCCCCCGCCTCGCGTTCGTCAACAAACTCGACCGCGAGGAGTCGGACTTCCCCCGCGCCGTAAGGGAGATCGAGGAGAAGTTGGGAGCCACGGTGCTTCCCCTCGTCTATCCTTGGCGGGACGGCGACGGCCGGCTGCTGGGGATGATCGACCTCATCCGCAACCAGGCCATGCGGTGGGACCCGGAAACGCAGGGCCGCCACTATGCCTACCTCCCCCTTCCCCCCGAACTGCGCGAGGAAGTGGCCCCTTGGCAAGAGAAGCTGTGGGAACGCCTGGCCGAGGTTTCCGACCCGGTGGCGGAGAAGTACCTGGCGGGGGAGGCCGTGCCGGTGGAGGAAGCGCGGGCCGCGGTGCGCCGCGCGGTGCTGGAGCGGCGGTGGGTCCCGGTGTTGGGCGGCTCGGCGTTCGGCAACATCGGGGTGCAGCCGGTGTTGGATGCGGTGGTGGACTTCTTCCCCTCCCCGTTGGACATGCCCCCGGTGCGGGGCTTTGCCCTCCAGGGCCCACAAGAGGAGGTGCGGCGGCCTTTGCCCGAGGAGCCCTTGGCCGCCTTGGCCTTCAAGGTCGCCATCGACCCCTATGCGGACCGGCTGGTGTACACCCGCATCTATTCGGGGACGCTCCGCGAAGGACAGGTCGTGCTCAACTCCACAGCGGGCAAGCGGCTGCGCATCACCCGGGTGTTTCGTCTCCACGCCAACCGGCGCGAGCGCATGGAGCGGGCGTGGGCTGGGGACATCGTGGGGGTCATCCCCTCCGGCCCCGTGCTGACGGGCGACACCCTGTGCGACCCCGACCACCCCCTGCTTTTGGAGCGCATCGCGTTTCCTGAGCCCGTGGTGTTCTTGGCCGTGGAGCCCCGCTCCGAGCGCGACGCCCAACCTTTGCTCGATGCCCTCCAAAAAATTGCCCAGGAAGACCCCACATTTGCTGTGCAAATCGACGAGGCCACGGGCCAGTTGTTGGTGGGGGGGATGGGCGAGTTGCAGTTGGAGGTCCAGCTGCGGCGGGTGCGCGAGGAGTTGGGCATTCCTCATCGGGTGGGGAAGCCGATGGTGGCGTACCGCGAAACCTTGGCCCGGCCCGTGGAGCTGACGGAGGAACTGGACAAGACCCTGGGTGGGCGGCGCCAGTATGCGCAAATCCGCGTGCGGTTTGCCCCGCGGCCCCGGGGGGAGGGTTTCCGGTTCCGCAGCGAGCTCGCCCCTGAAGCGCTGCCCGCGGAGTTCGTGGCCGCGGTGCACCGGGGGATCGAGGGGGCGCTGAGCGCCAGCCCCATCGGCGGCTTCCCCGTGGTGGACGTGGAGGCCGTGTTGGTGGGGGCGCGGTTTCACCCCACGGATTCCACCGATGTGGCGTTTGAAGCGTGTGGAACGCAAGCCTTGCGCCGGGCGCTGGAACAGGGGGGAACCCTTGTCTTGGAACCGATCATGGAGGGGGATATAATCACGCCCACCGAGTACCTCGGAGAGGTTGTCTCGGACCTGGGTCGTCGAAGGGGAGAGATCCAGTCCATAGAAACCCGCGGGGTGGTGGAAGTGGTGCGCTGCGCCATGCCCCTGCGGGAGGCCTTAGGGTATACCACCCATTTGAGGTCCCTCACCCAAGGACGGGCTGTACACACCCTTCGGGTGACCCGTTACGGGGAAGTGCCCCCGGAAGTGGCCGAGGAGATTTTGAGGAGTCGAGGGTACCATGGCTAGGGAAAAGATCAGGATCAAATTGCAAAGCTACGACCACGAGCTGGTGGACGCGGCGGTGAAAAAGATTGTGGACACCGCCACCGCCACCCGGGCCAAGGTGAGCGGCCCCATCCCCTTGCCCACCGAGCGCCGCTTGTACACCGTGCTGCGCTCGCCGCACGTGGACAAGCGGTCCATGGAGCATTTCCAATGGCGGCTCCACCGGCGTTTGATCGACATCAAAGAGCCCAGTGCCGCCACCATCAACGCCCTCATGGAAGTGGAACTCCCCACGGGGATCGACATTGAAATCAAACTGTGAGGCGACCATGGCCCTGGAACTGCTCGGAGAAAAAGCGGGAATGACGCAGTGGTTCGACGAGGAAGGGCGGGCCATCCCGGTGACGGTGATCCGCGTCGAGCCCGCGGTCGTGGTGCAGGTGAAAACGGGCGCGGACCACGGGTACAGCGCGCTGCAGCTCGGCTCGGGCGATGTCCCTGAGCGCAAGCTCACCAAGCCCTTGTTGGGCCACTTCCGCAAGGCCGGCGTGCCCCCCAAGCGCCACCTGTTCGAGGTGCGTGTGCCCGATCCCACCGCCTATGCCGTGGGCCAAGAACTGCGCGTGGACATTTTCACCCCTGGTGAACTTGTGGACGTAAGCGGCATCTCCAAAGGGCGGGGATTTGCCGGCACGATCAAGCGCTGGAACTTCCGCTCGCGCCCCAAGTCCCACGGACACAAGTGGTTCCGCCGACCGGGGTCCGCCGGCATGGGCCTGCGCAAGGTGGTCAAGGGCAAGAAGTACCCCGGGCATTACGGGGTGGAAAAAATCACGATCCGCAACCTCAAGGTTGTGGCCGTGGACAAGGAGCGCCAGCTTCTGGTCATCCAAGGTTCGGTCCCCGGACCCCGTTCCGGGCTTGTGCGCATAAGGAAGCACGATGCCTAAGCTGAGCTTGTACCGGTTCGACAACTTGGAGGCCCCGCCGGAAGAGATCGTGGTGGGGGAGGAATTGTTTGGGGCCGAGGTTTCCGAGGACCTGCTGTGGCGGGCCGTCCGCACATATTTGCTCAACCGGCGTCAGGGCACAGCGAGCACGAAGACGCGGGGTGAGGTGAGCGGCGGCGGCCGTAAACCCTGGCCCCAAAAGCACACCGGGCGGGCGCGGCATGGCTCCATCCGCTCCCCCCTCTGGCGCCATGGCGGCGTCACCTTCGGCCCGAAACCCAAGGACTGGGACCTGGAACTCCCCCGCAAGATGAGGCGCAAAGCCTTGGCCTCGGCCTTGACCGCACGCTACCAAGAAGGCCAGGTCAAAGCCATCGACCGCCTGGGGTTCCCCAAACCGCGCACCAAAGATGGCATCCAGCTTTTGTCCAAATTGGCCTGCCCGGAGAAGACGTTGGTGGTCGTAGCCCCGGACGAGTACCAAGTCCCCGTGACCAAGTCGTTCAGCAACATCCCCGGGGTCACGTGTGTGCGCTCCGATGCCCTCACCGCCTACGAGGTTCTCGTCCATGAGGGCGTGCTCCTTACCCAGCGGGCCCTCGAAGCATTGGAGAGGAGGTTGGCCCATGTCTAGGGCTCCGGAAGACGTCATTTTGCGGCCTATCCTCTCGGAAAAGACGTGGCGGGGGATGGAGGAGGGCAAGTACACGTTTGAGGTGGCGCCCCAGGCGGGCAAGGTGGAAGTGCGCCACGCTGTAGAGGCCTTGTTTGGCGTCAAGGTGGAGAAGGTGTGGATCATGAGCCGCCGGGGCAAGCCGCGGCGCACGCGGCTGGATCGCCGCTTTGGGCGCACCAAAAGCGAAAAGCGGGCGATCGTGCAGCTGGCGCCCGGCCACAAGATCGACCTGGTGAGGTGATCGGCATGGGGCTTAAGAAACTGAAACCCGTCACCCCTGGGCAGCGGCACGCCGTGCTGCCCGACTACGCCGAGCTCACCGCGGAGGAGCCGGAAAAGGGCCTGGTGGTCCCCCTTAAGAAGCACGCGGGCCGCAACAGCCAAGGCCGGGTGACCGTGCGCCACCGCGGCGGGGGCAACAAGCGCATGTACCGCCTCATCGACTTCGCCCGCGACAAGCAGGGCGTTCCTGCGCGGGTGGTGTCGGTGGAGTACGACCCCAACCGCTCGGCATGGATTTCGCTTTTGCATTACGCCGATGGCGAGAAGCGGTACATCTTGGCCCCGGTGGAGCTGAAGGTGGGGGACGTGGTGGAAGCGGGGGAGAAGGCCGAGCCCAAGCCGGGCAACGCCTTGCCGCTGCGGGCCATCCCCGCCGGTACGTTGATCCACAACGTGGAGCTGTACCCCGGCTCGCGGGGCAAGGTGGCCCGGGCGGCGGGAACAGCGGCCCAACTTTTGGCCAAGGAGGAAAACCGGGCCGTGGTGCGCATGCCCTCCGGCGAGCTGAGGATCTTTTCCCTGGAGTGCATGGCCACCATCGGCCAGGTGAGCAACCCGGACCACAAAAACGTCCGGCACGGCAAGGCGGGCCGGGTGCGGCATTTGGGTTGGCGGCCCGAGGTACGGGGCACGGCCATGCCCGCCGACGACCACCCCCACGGCGGTGGGGAGGGCCGCACCGGGGAAGGACGCCCGGCCAAGACCCCGTGGGGCAAGCTGGCCCGTGGCGTCCCCACCCGCGGCCGTAAGCCCAGCGACAAGCTCATCCTCAAGAGGAGGAAGTGATATGGGGCGCTCCAAGCGCAAGGGCCCGTTTGTAGCTCCGGATCTCCTCAAGAAGATCGAGAAGTTCCGCAAAGGTGAGATTCAGGAAATCAAGACGTGGTCGCGGGCGAGCATGATCACCCCCGAGATGGTGGGGTTGACCATCCGCGTGCACAACGGGCGTACCCATGTGCCGGTGCGCATCACCGAGGCGATGATCGGCCACCGGCTGGGGGAATTCGCCCCCACGCGCACGTTCCGCGGCCACAGCGGGGTGAAGAAGAAAGTGGTGGTCCCCAAGTGAGGGGGAAGCGATGAGGGAAGCAGTGGCACGCGCGCGGTTTGTTCGGGTCTCCCCATTGCGGGCCCGATTGGTGATTCGCGAGATCCGCGGAAAGCCGGTGAGCGAAGCCCGGCGCATTTTGGCCCTCACCCCCAGCAAGGCCAGCCGGCTCATCCGCAAGGTGCTGGACTCCGCCGTGGCCAATGCCCAGCACAACTTGGAGATGGACGCGGAGAAGTTGGTGGTGGTGCGGGCGGTGGTGGACGAAGGACCGCGCATCCGCCGCCTCAACCCGCGGGCATTCGGCCGCGCGGACGTGATCCGTCGCCCGCTGGCCCATATCACCGTGGCCGTGGCCGAAAAGGAGGCATAGTGGGGCATAAGACGCACCCGGTGGGGTTCCGAATCGGCGTGCTCCGGAAGTGGCGGTCCACCTGGATCGCCCCGGACGAGAAGGTGCCCGAGTACGTGGCCGAGGACCGCCGCCTACGGGACGCCATTGAAAAGGCCTACCGCGGGGCGGGCATCGCCGAGGTCCTCATCGAACGCACCACGGAAGGGCGGGTCACGATCACCGTGCGGGCGGCCCGGCCAGGGGTGCTCATCGGCCGGTCCGGCGCGGAGATCGCCGCCTTACAAGAGCGCTTGTCCAAAATGGTGAACCGCGAAGTGCGCATCGGGGTCATCGAGGTGGAGCGGCCGGAGTTGGAGGCTCCCCTTGTGGCGCAAGATGTCGCCTTCCAAATTGAAAACCGCGTCAACCCGTACCGGGCCATGAAGGAGACCATCCGCCGCGTGATGGCCGCCGGGGCGCAAGGGGTCAAAATCCGGGTCTCCGGGCGGCTGGGCGGAGCGGAGATTTCCCGCGCGGTGGAGATGAAAGAGGGCCGCGTGCCCCTCCACACCCTGCGCGCCGACGTGGACTACGGCCAGACCATTGCCTGGACCAAGTACGGCGTGATTGGGGTGAAGGCCTGGGTGTTCCGCGGCGAGGTGTGGACGCTTAAGCGCGCCCCAGCGGAGGGATCCTGATATGCCGGCCTTGTTCCCCAAGCGAACCAAGTACCGCAAGCAACATCGCGGGCGCCTGAAGGGCCAGGCCAACCGCGGCAATACCGTGGTGTTCGGCGACTACGGCATCCAAGCCCTGGCCCCGGCGTGGATCACCAGCCAGCAAATCGAGGCGGTGCGCACGGCGCTGGCCCGCGCCACCCACCGCGGCCGGGTGTGGGTGCGCATCTTCCCCGACAAGCCCTACACCAAAAAGGCCGCGGAGTCCCGCATGGGCAAAGGCAAGGGCGAGGTGGAAAACTGGGTGGCCGTGGTCAAACCCGGCCGGGTGATGTTCGAACTGAGCGGCGTCACCCCCGAGGAGGCCAAGGAGATCCACCGCAAGGTGTCCTGCAAGCTGCCCATCCCCACGCAGCTTTGTACGCGGTTCCAGCTGGGAGGAGAAGCATGAAGGCCCACGAGCTGCGCGAGCTGTCCACCGAGGAGCTGCAGCAGCGGGTGCGGGAGTGGAAGCGCAAACTCCTCACCTTGCGCTTTCAGCTCACCTCGGGCCAGCTTACCCACACCGCGGAAATAACAAAGACCAAGCGGGACATTGCCCGCGCGTTGACGATTTTGCGGGAGCGGCAACATGCGTAAACAACGGATTGGCAAAGTGCTCAGCAACAAGATGCAAAAGACGCTTGTGGTGGTGGAGGAGCGGTTGGCGGAAGATCCTCTGTACCACAAGCGGGTCCGCCACCGCACGAAGTACTACGTCCACGACGAGCGGCAGGAGGCGCAGGTGGGGGACCTTGTGCGCATTGAGGAGACCCGACCCCTGTCCAAACTCAAGCGGTGGCGGCTGGTGGAAGTGGTGCGTCGGGCGGGAGGTGCGCCATGATCGTGCCCACCACAGTGTTGGTCGTCGCCGACAACACCGGGGTCAAAGAAGTGGAGTGCATCAACATCCTGGGGAAGAAGCGCGAAGCCACCATCGGCGACATCATCGTCGCCTCGGTGAAAAAGCGCATCCCCACCTCGGACTTTGAGAAAGGGGATGTGGTGCGGGGCGTGGTGGTCCGCACCCGCGCGGCTTTCCGCCGGGAAGACGGGAGCGTCCTGCGCTTTGATGACAACGCGGTGGTGTTGGTGGACAAGGCTGCACAGCCCATCGGGACCCGGGTGTTCGGGCCCGTGGCCCGCGAGCTCCGCGACAAGGGCATGATGCGTATCATCTCCCTCGCCCCCGAGGTGGTGTAACCATGGCCAAGATCCGCAAAGGGGACCGTGTGAAGGTCATCGCCGGAGACGACCGGGGCAAGGTGGGCAAGGTGCTGCGGGTATTTCCCGAGCGCCAACGTGCCCTTGTGGAGGGGGTCAACATCGTCACCAAACACCAGCGCCCCACCCAGACCGTGCGGGAACCGGGGATCATCAAAAAAGAGGCCCCGATCCACATCTCCAACCTCAAGGTCATCTGCCCTGAGTGTGGGGTGCCCACCCGCATTGGGTTTGCCCTTGTCGAGGGCCGGAAAATGCGGCGTTGTAAGCAGTGCAACGCCACCTTCGCCTAGACCATGAAATACGAACGCTATAAACAGGAAATCGTCCCCCGGCTGATGAAGGAGCTGGGGTACAAGAACGTGATGCAAGTGCCCAAGGTGGAGAAGGTCGTGATCAACATGGGCGTGGGCAAGCATGACGACCCCAAGGTGCTCGAGGGGGCGGCGAAGAACCTCGCCCAGATCACGGGCCAGAAGCCGGTGATCACCCGGGCCAAGAAGTCCATCTCCGACTTCAAGATCCGCAAAGGGGACGCCATCGGGTGCATGGTCACCCTGCGGGGGCCCCGGGCCTACTATTTTTTGGAGAAGCTGTTCAACGTGGCCCTCCCCGGCATCCGAGACTTCAAGGGCGTTTCCCCCGACGCGTTCGATGGCCGGGGGAACTTCACCATTGGCATCCCCGAGCAGTTGGTGTTCCCCGAGGTGTCGTACGACGATGTGGTGCGCACCCAGGGGATGGACATCACCATTGTGACGACAGCGAAGACGGACCAGGAAGCCCGGGCCCTGTTGGCTGCTTTGGGCTGTCCATTCCGCAAGAACTAGGGGGAGAGATGGCCAGGAAAGCGATGATCGAGAAGGCCAAGCGGACGCCGAAGTTCAAGGTGCGCCAGCGGAATCGGTGTTCCCTGTGCGGCCGGCCGCGTGGGTACATCCGCGATTTCGGCCTGTGCCGGATGTGCTTCCGCAAGCTGGCCCTCGATGGCCAGATCCCCGGCGTGCGCAAGGCCTCGTGGTGAAGGAGGAACCATGATCGGAGATCCCATCGCCGACATGCTGACCCGCCTCCGCAACGCCGTGGCCCGCTCCGCCGAGGAGGTCACGATGCCCTCCTCGAAGATGAAAGAAGAGATCGCCCGCCTTCTCGCGGAGGAGGGGTACATCGAGTCGTACACGGTGGAGGCAGGGCCCAGCTACCCCGTGTTGAAGATCCGGTTGAAGTACAAGCGCGAGGGGACGCGGTTCCGCCGGCCGGCCCTGCGCGGCGCGCGCCGCATCAGCCGCCCCTCCCGCCGCGTGTACGTGGGCGTGCAGGAAATTCCCCAAACCCGTGCTGGGTTGGGTACGGCCATCCTGTCCACTTCCCAGGGCCTGCTGACCGGCAAGGAAGCCCGCCGCCGGCACATCGGCGGCGAACTCCTCCTCGAGGTGTGGTGAGGCCATGTCCAAGATCGGAAAAAAGCCCATTCCCATCCCTAATGGCGTGACGGTGGAGATCCGCCCCAACCGGGTGGTGGTCCAGGGCCCCCTGGGCACGTTGGAGTGCCCCTACGAGCCGGATTACGTGACGATCGAGGTCCGGGATGGCCAGGTGGTGGTGGAGCGCAAGGGCGACCGGGCCCCGTTCCGCGCCCGCCACGGCCTGTACCGGGCCCTGTTGGCCAACATGATCCGCGGCGTCACGCAAAAATGGCAAAAGGAACTGGAAATCCAGGGCTTGGGCTACCGCGCCCGCTTGGAGGGGAAAACGCTTGTCCTGGAGCTGGGGTTCTCCCATCCGGTCAAGTTCGAGATCCCCGCCGGCGTGGAGTGCTCAGTCCCCGAGCCCAACCGTATCGTGCTGCAAAGCATCGACAAGGCCCTTGTGGGCCAAGTGGCGGCCAACATCCGCAAGATCCGCCCGCCCGAGCCCTACCGCGGAACGGGGATCCGCTACCGGGGCGAAGCCATCTTGCGCAAGGCCGGTAAACTTGGAGCCAAGGGGTGAGCGCCATGGCCCAACTGACGCGCAACGATCAGCGGTTGAAAAGAAGGGCGCGCCTTCGCCGCAAGGTGAAAGGCACGCCCGACCGCCCGCGCCTGTGCGTGTACAAAAGCCTCCGCCACATCTACGCCCAAATCATCGATGACACCCGGGGCCACACGCTGGTCGCCGCTTCCACCCTGACCCCGGAAATCCGTGCCACCACGCGCTCGCCCACCGTGGAAGCGGCCAAGAAAGTGGGCCGGCACTTGGCTCAATTGGCCCAGGAGCGGGGCATCAAGAAAGTGGTGTTCGACCGCTCGGGCTACCCCTACCACGGGGTGGTCCAAGCCTTGGCCGAAGCGGCCCGGGAGGGAGGTCTGCAGTTCTGATGATCAACCCAACAACAGAGCTGATTCAGGAAGTCATCGACATCCGCCGGGTGGGCAAGGTCACCAAGGGTGGTAAGCGCCTGCGGTTTCGGGTCGTCGTGGTGGCGGGCGATGGCCAGGGCCGGGTCGGCGTGGGGGTGGGCAAGTCCGTGGAGATCCCTCAAGCCGTCCAGCAAGGCCTGCGCGACGCCATCAAACACATGGTCACCGTGCCCGTGGTCAATGGGACGATTCCCCACGAGGTGCGGGGCGAGTTTGGGGCAGCCAAGGTGCTGCTCAAGCCCGCCTACCCGGGTACGGGCGTGATCGCCGGACGCACGGTGGGCGCGGTGTGTCGCGCCGCGGGCATCCGCGACATCCTCACCAAGGCCCTGCGGTCCACCAACCCCCTCAATTTGGCCCGGGCCACATTGGACGCCTTGGCCCAGCTGGAGAGCCCGGAGATGGTGGCCGCCCGGCGGGATAAGCCCGTGGAGGACATTGTGGAGGTCGAGAAAAAATGATGCGCATCGATAACCTGCGGCCCGCACCGGGAAGCAAACGGGGCGTGAAGCGGGTGGGCCGTGGCTACAGTTCCGGCCACGGCGGCCACTCCGCCTGCCGGGGCACCAAAGGCCAAAACGCCCGCTCCGGGGTCACCGTGCGCCCGGGGTTCGAAGGCGGACAAACACCGTTCTGGATGAGGTTCCCTAAGCGAGGGTTCACCAACCCCCTCAAGCCCAACTACGCCGAAGTGAACCTCGCGGACCTGGAGCTGCGCTTCCAAGCCGGGGAAGAAGTGACCCCGGAGGTGCTTTTGGAGCGCAAGGTCATCAAGGCCATCCAAGATGGGGTCAAGATCTTGGGCCATGGCACCCTCACCAAGGCCCTGGTGGTCAAAGCCCACGCGTTCAGCCGTAGCGCCCAAGAGAAGATCGAGAAAGCCGGGGGACAAGTTCACGTATTGGGAACCCCCAAGGAGGGTTAAGTGCTGGGACGACTGGGGCAGCTGTGGGCCGTGGAAGAACTGCGCAAGCGGATCCTGTACACGCTGGGGATGCTTTTGGTGTTCCGCATCGGCGCCCACATCCCCGTGCCGGGCGTGGACACCAGCCAACTGGGCCAAACCCTGGAAGGCATTTTTGGAGCGGGTTTGTTCCAGTTTTTGAACCTGTTCACCGGCGGAGCCCTCCAGCAGTTCTCCCTGTTCGCCCTGGGGGTCATCCCCTACATCAATGCGTCGATCATCTTCTCCCTGCTGACCCCGGTGATCCCGTCCCTCAAGAAGCTGCAGGAAGAGGGGCGCGAGGGGCGGAAAAAGCTGACCCAGTACACGCGGTGGGCCACGGTGGCCTTGGCCTTGCTGCAGTCGTTGGCCACGGGGTTCTTGGCCGTGCAGGCCGGGTTGGCTCAACCTTCCCTGGGCTTTTTCATCGTGTTCATCGCCGCCCTCACGGCGGGCACGATCTTCCTCATGTGGATTGGGGAGCGCATCACAGAAAACGGGATCGGCAACGGTGTGTCCATGATCATCTTCGCGGGGATCGTGGCCCGACTTCCCGCTGAAGTCCAGGCCACGTACGTGGAAATTTCCACGGGCACCGCCCACCCGATCTGGGCGCTGGTCCTCATCGTCGTGTTTGTGGCCGTGGTGGCCCTTACGGTGATCATCCAGCAGGCGCAGCGCAAGATCGTCATTCAATACGCCAAGCGCACCACCGGGCGGCGGGTGTACGGCGGCCACACCACCCACCTTCCCTTGCGCATCAACCAGGGTGGCGTCATCCCCATCATCTTCGCCTCGGCCATCCTTACCCTCCCCAGCTCCATCGCCACTTGGGTTCCACAGCTCAATTTCCTCCGCTCCTACGTGGAGCCGGGCAGCTGGATCTACCTTGTGGCCTACGTGATCCTCATCTTCTTCTTCACCTACTTCTACTCCACGCTGGTGTTCGACCCTCAGGAGATCGCCAAGAACCTGCGGGAGGCGGGTGGATTCGTGCCGGGCGTGCGGCCGGGGCAACCGACCGCGGACTACCTCAGCCAAGTGACGAACCGCCTCCTCCTTGTGGGTGGCCTGTTCCTGGCTGGCATTGCCGTGCTGCCCTACATTTTCCAGGCGGCGTCGGGGATCCGCTCGTTTGTGGTGGGCGGCACGTCGCTCCTCATCCTTGTGGGCGTAGGGATCGACACGATCATGCAGATCGAGGCCCACTTGGTGATGCGCCAGTACGAGTCCCTCATCAAGGGGTCGGCCTTCTTGGGGAGGCGGGGCCTGTGAACCTCGTCCTCCTCGGTCCGCCCGGCGCAGGGAAGGGCACCCTGGCCGTCCAGTTGGCGCAAAAGCTGGGCCTAGTGCACCTTTCCACGGGCGATGTGCTGCGGGAGGAGGTGGCCCGGGGCACGGCCTTGGGCCGCCAAGCCGGGGGGTACATGCAGCGGGGCGAACTGGTGCCCGACGACATCGTGCTGGCCATGGTCCGCGAGCGGGTGGACACCCAACGGGGGGTGCTTTTGGACGGCTTTCCCCGCACGTTGGCCCAGGCCCGCGGCCTGGAAAGCTTCCTCAAGCTGGACAAGGTTGTGTACCTCGCCATTGCCAAAGAGGAGGTGGTGCGGCGCTTGAGCAGCCGCCGGGTGTGTCGCCAGTGCGGCGCGGTGTACAACTTGGTGACCCAACCCCCCAAAAGGCCCAACCGCTGTGATCGGTGCGGGGGTGAGCTGGTTGTCCGGCCGGACGACCACCCCGAAGTGGTGGCCCGCCGGTACGAGGTTTACCAGCGGGAGTCCGCGCCGTTGGTGGATTACTACCGCCGCCAAAACTTGCTGGTCGAGGTGAACGCCGCCCAGGCCCCGGAGGCTGTGCTGGCCGAGGCCTTGGCCAAACTGGCCCTATGATCGCCCTCAAAACGGCCCCTGAACTGGAAATCCTGCAGGAAAACGCCCAACTTCTGGCGGAAATCCTGCTGGAGGTGGCCCAACAAGCCCGCCCCGGCGTGACCACCGCCGAACTCGACCGCTTGGCCGAGCGGCGCATCCGCCAGGCCGGCGCGATCCCCGCCTTCAAAGGCTACCAGGGCTTCCCTGCCACCCTGTGCACCTCCCTCAACGACGAAATCGTGCACGGCATTCCCTCGCCCAGGCGGGTACTCCAAGAGGGCGACCTCCTTTCCCTCGACCTGGGGCTGAAGCGAAATGGGTATTACGCCGATGCGGCTGTGACCGTGGCCATCGGCGAGGTGTCGGCCGAAGCGGTGCGGTTGATGGAGACGACGCGGGCCGCCTTGCGAGCGGCTGTGCAAGCCGCTAAAATTGGGCGTCACGTTTCCGACCTGTCCTACGCCATTGAACAAACTGTGCGGGCAGGCTCTTTTTACGTTGTGCGGGAATTCGTGGGTCATGGAATTGGGCGTGAGCTTCACGAGGACCCACCCATCCCCAATTTTGGCCCCCCGGGGGTGGGCACCCTCCTACGGGAGGGGTTGGTATTGTGCCCGGAGCCCATGGTGAAGGGCGATGACCTTCCGGTGCGGATTTTGGGCGATGGGTGGACTGCGGTAACCGGGGGAGGAACCTTGGCCGCCCACTACGAGGAGATGGTGGCCATAACTGCGGATGGGCCCAAGGTGCTCACGGGTTGGATTGGGGAGGAAGTGTGCCGAAGAAGGAGCTGATTCGGACGCGCGGAGAGGTGATCGCTGTTTTGCCCGACTCCATGTACCGCGTGCGGCTGGAAAACGGCCAGGAGTCGCTGTGTGTGACTTCGGGGCGGATGAGGAAAAACCTGATCCGGGTGGTGGTGGGCGACAAAGTGGTGGTGGAGTTTTCGCCCTACGACCTCACCCGCGGCCGCATCGTGTACCGCGAGTCGTGAGGAGGACCCCATGAAGGTTCGCAGTTCGATCAAGAAGATCTGCGAGAAGTGTCGGGTGATCCGTCGTCAAGGACGGTTGTGGGTGATTTGCCGCAACCCCAAACACAAGCAGAGGCAAGGGTGAAGTATGGCGAGAATTGCGGGCATTAACTTGCCGGCGAAGAAGCGCGTGGAGGTGGCCCTCACCTACATTTATGGCATCGGGCCATCGCGGGCTCGGGAGATCCTGAAGAAAACGGGGATCGACCCCAACACCAAGGTCATGGACCTCACCGAGCAGGAAGTGAGCGCCCTGCGCAAAGAAGTGGAGTCGTACACGGTGGAAGGGGATCTCCGGCGGCAGGTCAAGGCCAACATCCAGCGGCTCATCGACATTGGCTGCTACCGGGGATTGCGGCACAAGGTGGGGTTGCCGGTGCGCGGTCAGAAGACCCGCACCAACGCCCGCACCTGGAAGGGACCGCGGCCCGCGAAGGCGGGGAAGAGGAAGTAATGGCGCAAAAGAAGGCCATCAAGCTGGAACGGGCTCGAGTGCATGTGCACTCCACCTTCAACAACACCATCCTCACCCTCACCGACCTGCAGGGGAACACGATCACTTGGCAGTCGGCGGGCACCGCGGGGTTTTCCGGATCCCGCAAGGGCACACCTTACGCCGCGCAGTTGGCCACCCAAGCCCTGCTGAGAGAAATGAAGGAATACGGCATCCGCTCGGTCATTGTCACCGTACAGGGAACCGGGCCGGGCCGCCAAGCCGTGGTGCAAACCCTGCGCTCTTCCGACATCCAAGTGGAAGAGGTCAAGAACGTGACCCCAGTGAGCCACAGCTAGGAGGACAAGAGGCCATGGGCAGGTACACAGGACCCAAGTGCAGGTTGTGTCGCCGTGAAGGGCAGAAGCTCATGCTGCGGGGGGACCGCTGCTACAGCGACAAGTGCGCCATTGTGCGGCGGAACAAGATCCCCGGCCAACATGGCCGCGTGCGCACCCGCCGACGGGCCACCCCCTACGCCATTCGCATCCGGGAAAAGCAAAAGCTCAAGCGGATCTACGGTGTGAGGGAGGCCCAGTTCCGCCGGTATGTGGAAGCGGCCAAGAAGTGGAAGGGCGTCACCGGGGAGGCCATCCTCAAGTTCTTGGAGCGCCGCCTGGACAACGTGGTGTACCGCGCGGGGTTCGCCGTGTCCCGTGACCACGCCCGCCAGCTCATTAGCCACGGCCACTTCCTGCTCAACGGCCGCCACACCAACATCCCCTCGGTGCTGCTGGAGGAAGGGGACATCGTGGAGCTGCGGCCGGAATCCAAGGCCAAGCTCAAGGAACCCATGAAAGCCTGGGCCCAACGCCGCCCAGCCCCCAGCTGGATCACCCGGGACATGGAGGGGTTGCGCATCCAGGTCAACGCCGAGCCCAACCTGGAGGAGCTGGACCACTCCGTGGACATGAACCTGATTGTGGAGTTCTACTCCAGATAGCATGAACTTCGTTTACCCCGAATCGGCCAAGTGGGTGGAGCACAACGAGCGCTACGGCAAGCTCGTGGTGGAGCCGTTGGAGCGGGGTTACGCCACCACCGTGGGCAATGCCCTGCGGCGGACCCTGCTTTCGGCCATTCCCGGCGCTGCGGTGGTACGGGTCATGTTCCCCGGGCACTTCCACGAATACGACACCATCCCCGGGGTGCGGGAGGACCTGCTGCACATCATCCTCAACCTCAAGGGCTTGGCCCTGCGGGTGAGCGGCGACGGCCTATACCGGCTTTTCCTCACGGCCTCCGGCCCCAAAGAGGTGCGCGCCCAGGACATCGAAACGCCCCCTGAAGTGACCATTGTCAACCCCGACTTGTACATCGCCTCCCTCGAAGAAGATGGGAAGTTGGAAGTGGAGATGGAGGTGGAGACAGGGCATGGGTTCCGCCCCGCGGAGCACAACAAGCGGGAAGATGCCCCCCTGTCCCTCATCCCTGTGGACGCCGACTTTTCCCCCATCGAGAAGGTGAACTTCCAGGTGGAGGAGACGCGGGTGGGCGGCCGCTCGGGCTACGAACGCCTTGTGCTTGAGGTGTGGACGAACGGCGCCGTGACCCCAAGCGAAGCCGTCCAACAAGCCGTGCAAATTCTGTTCCGGCATTTCCAGGTGCTGGAGGGGGTCACCGCCGAGGAGCTGGCCGCAGCCCCCGCGCAAATGAACGAGGAACTTTTGCGCCCGCTTTCTGAGCTGGGGTTTGAGGTGCGGGCGTGCAACCTCCTGCGCGAAGAGGGCGTGGTGACCTTGGGCGACCTGCTGAAGAAGACACGGGAAGAGGTCGCGGACATCCACGGGTTTGGGGAGAAGACCCTCGCCCGTTTGGAGGCCCGCCTAAGCGAGCTGGGTTACGCGTTGCGCTCGGAAAAGGAGGGCTGATGCGTCATCGTCGCAAAGTGGCCAAGCTGAGCATGACGGCGGACCGTCGCCGGTCGCTGATCCGCGGGCAAGCCCAAGCCCTCATTTTGCACGGGAAAGTGGACACCACGCCGGCCCGGGCCAAGGCCACCCAGGCGTTGGTGGAGCGGCTTGTCACGTGGGCCCGGCAAGGGGACCAAGCCGCCCGCCGCCGCGCCTTCGCCGTCTTGCAGCACAAGGACGCCACCGACAAGCTGTTTTCGGAAATTGGGCCCAAGTACAAGGACCGGGAAGGCGGCTACACGCGGATCCTCAAGCTCGGTCCGCGCCGGGGCGACGCGGCTGAGGAAGCGCGCCTCACCTGGGTATGACCCGCCGCGCCATCGCCCCCGGCCACCTGCACACGGTCGGCCCCTACTCCCCGGCGGTTCAAGCCGGGGATTTCTTGTTTGTGTCCGGTCAGATCCCGCTGGACCCCCAAACCGGCGAATTGGTGACCGGTCCCATCGAGGTGCAGACGCGCCGCTGCATGGAGAACCTCAAAGCCGTGCTCGCCGCTGCCGGCGCGACCCTCAAAGACCTCGTCAAGGTCACCATTTTCCTTGTGGACATGGAGGACTTCGCCGCGGTCAACCGCACCTACGGCGAGTATTTTGATCTGGAGCCTCCGGCCCGTTCCACCGTGCAGGTCGCGGCCCTGCCCAAGGGGGCGCGCATCGAAATCGAAGCCGTGGCCTACCTGCCCA
>FWWL01002981.1_pt1 | contig 32648 bp, 46 predicted proteins | sample 2228331 | NCBI WGS metagenome assembly FWWL01 (sample SAMEA103939775, study PRJEB20133) | metagenome
ACACTCTTTCACCTTCGTTTTTGCTCTTGCTGCCACGATACTTACCTGGCTTCTTGAGATATGGCTTTATCCCAAACGAGGCTCTATTCTGTTTGCTTTCGGAGGGTTGATTCTCGGATACTTCGTGGCCAACCTGATATGGAATGTTGTGAATCAACTGGCTCTTCTTCGCTTGCCTCAGGCATATCAGTTCTATTTCTCGGCAGCGATGATGTACCTGGGTTTTTTCCTGCCATACAATGCCAAGCGTCTGGCGTTGGGTGGGATTGGCCTGGAAGAAGAAAAATCTTCACTGGAACTCAAGATTCTGGATACCAGTGTGATTATCGACGGCCGTATTGCTGATGTAGCCGATACAGGATTTATCTCAGGGGTTGTTATCATTCCCAAGTTCGTGTTGAACGAGATCCAGGCGCTGGCGGATTCTCGAGATCCGATCAAACGAAGCCGAGCAAGGCGAGGTCTCGATATTCTCAACAAGCTCAAAGAAAACTCTCTCATTGAACTTCGCATTGTGTCACGGGATTTTCCTGATATTCGTGGCGTGGATATGAAACTCATCGCACTCGCCAAAGAGCTCCATGCCAACATCGTCACCAACGACTACAATCTCAACAAGATAGCAAAGCTGGATGATATTCGGATTCTTAACATCAATGATCTGGCCAATGCTTTGAAAATGGTGTTTCTCCCAGGAGAAGAGCTGGAGCTTGATGTCCTCAAAGAAGGCAAAGAACCCAACCAGGGTGTAGGTTATCTTCCTGATGGGACAATGGTTGTCGTCGCCAATGGACAGTCCTACATCGGGCGCAAGATTTTGGTCAAGGTAACCAGTGTTCTGCAGACATCGGCTGGTAGGATTGTATTCACAGAGGTAAAGAAATAAATGCTCCGCGTAGGGTTGGGTTATGACCTCCACAGGCTGGCTCCTGGACTACCACTCTGGATTGGGGGAGTAGCGATAGAGTCCTCCTGGGGATGCATAGCCCACTCTGACGGGGATGTTCTCATCCATGCTCTGATCGATGCTCTGGTGGGCCCTTTTGCCCATACAGATATCGGAACACTTTTCCCAGACACCGATCCCCGTTACCGAGGTGCCAAAAGCCTCGACCTCCTCACTGAAGTAACCGAACGTTTTCTCAAGGATATCACCATTCACAATATTGATATTGTGATCATCCTGGATCAACCAAAACTCTCACCCTACCGAGAAAGGATATGTCAAACTCTTGCTGACACCCTTCGTATCCCCTGTGATGCTATCCACCTCAAGGCCAAAACTTCAGAAAAAACCTCTCAAGATACCATATCGTGTTATGTTACCACTCTCCTCGAAAAAAACACCTAAGGAGCACAATCATGTTTTCAAAAAAGGAAAAACCCAAGCCACAAACCCTCAAAGAAAAGATCCTCTACAATCTAAGAGAGATCTTTGAGGCTTATGTTATTGTTTTGATCCTTCGTATTTTCTTACTTGAAGCCTACCAGATACCCACCCAGTCGATGGTTCCCAACCTTCTGGTTGGAGACATCTTTATGGTTTCCAAGCTCGGAATGGGCTCCTATGTCCCCCTCGCTCATGGCAAGATTCCAGGGTTTCGGAACCCAAAGAAAAACGATATTGTGGTATTTATCTCGCCAGCATGGAACTCTCCTGGTATCTTGGGAGAGGTGGTGTCGCTTCTTAGTCTGTCACTCATTAATATTGACAACACCTATGATAATCCAAAATACCTGGTCAAACGTGTCGTGGGGGAACCTGGCGACAGGATCGCCATGTCAAATGCCCAGCTTATCATCAACGGCACTCCGGTTGAAACCAGCTTCATCGTGATGAAAAACGAAAAGGTCATAGAGCCCAATAAACAAGCCTCATACTATGATTTTAATGTTTACGAGGAGTCATGGGGGGGCAAAAAACGAATTGTCCAGCATTTGGTAGGACGCCACTTCCTTTTTAATGTGACTACGTATTCAGAGGCTATGTTATATCTGACAAACGATGTCATGGTTACAAACTTTGACTCGTATCGCCTTGTTCTCGTGTGGCATTTCCCCGAGATATACATCCCCAAAAAGGGTGATATTCTGGATCTCACCAAAACAACTGGTTACGAAAAGTATCTCTACAAACTCCTCGTAGAACGGGAATCAAAGGCTCGTGTTGAGGTTCGGGATGGAAAGTTTCTCCTCAATGGAGTTGAGATCACACGCTGGACAGCACGGGATGATTACTACCTCTGTATGGGAGACAACCGAGATAAAAGCGAGGATGGGCGTTATTTTGGGCTCGTCCCCAGACGCAATATTTTTGGTCAACCGCTTCTTCGGTATTTCCCCTTTACTCGCTTAGGGGTATGGCATTTTAACGAAAACCGTCGCTCGATTCTTAAAAGAGAGCTGTAGAATAAACTTTTGAAAACCAGGAGATACAAAAAAGCATTCCTGATCGAAGAAAAACATAGTGACATCAAAAGCCTGGGTTTAAGACCATGAAAACCCAGGCTTTTTCGTGTCACCGTCCACTTCTCCTTCCCCTTACCCTTCTCACCCAGCCCATCCTGTTCATTCCCACTAGACATCACCAGAACAAACAAAACGAGACCTTTGCACGAATAGCTATTTACTTTTTACAGTCTCAAAAACCCAAAAATCAACAAAAAGGGACAACAAAAACTGAAACAAAGTAATAGCCCGTTTCCCAAGCCTCCAACCCATCTCTCCCTGGATAAAGTTCGTATTTACAACCAGTTATGCTGTTGTCTTTTTACAGCCTACCTTCCACTCCAAAAACTGCAAAAAAGAAACAGCCATCCCTCATCCCCCCAGAAAACCTGTTCCCCCTTTCTCTTGTTCACACAAAAGTCTTTCATCTTACTTATCCCAAATCCTGGGATTACACCCCCTAAAAGTTGACGGAAACACTTTTTTATATTATAATATTATTATATGATTATCTAAGGAGTCCACGATGATCGTTGTTAACGAAAAATTCTGCCCCAAAAACCACATCTGTCCAGTGATACGACTCTGTCCCGTAGGAGCCATCACCCAACCCACACCGTTTTCCGCCCCTGTGGTTGACCAGAAAAAATGTATCGACTGTGGGAGATGTGTTCGCGCCTGCCGTACCTTTACTCGAGTTACTTCAGACGTTGCTCAAGCCTAAAGCCACTCTCTCGTGAAAGTATCTGAGAAACTCTCGAATGAGCGTGGGGTCTTTGACCCCTTTTTCTTTTTCTACCCCACTGGAGACATCAATCGCATACGGACGCAGTCGAATTACCTCGTCGAGATTTTCTTTTCGGATACCACCGGCCAGGATTCCTCTCTGAGAAAACCATGGCTGCATCGTATAAACACTAACAGCAACACGCTGGCCAGTTCCACCGTATTCTTGAGGATGCCAGGCATCAAACAGAACCGCATGGGCTGATGTCTTCTCATACGCAGCTATAACATCATCATCGAGAGAGGCTACCCTGACCGCCCTCACTACTCTCCCGGGCCACACAGAAACCAATCTTTGCACATGTTCCTCTGTATACTCCTCACTATGAAGCTGAAGGGTATCCAGCCCCACCGTATGAGCTATGTCAAGGATCTCTTCCACAGACCTGTCCACAAAAACCCCCACACGGGCAACAAAAGGGGGAATATCCGCACAGAGCCTCCGTGCCTCAACCACTGAAACACACCGGGGACTAGGCTCATAAAAAACAAATCCAACCGCATGAACGCCTTCCATAATAGCTACATCAAGCGAGTGCAAATCCTTCAAACCACATATTTTGATTCTTGTCATAGAGCCTCCAGAGGTATTGTAAAGCAAAAAAAGCTTTTTGTCTATCAAAAGAAAAACCCCGGGAATCCTCCCGGGGAAAGAAAAAATCACAGAACTCTACACCATCTCAAAAATACTTTTCAGAACGACCTCCCAGCGATAGTTTTTCTCGACGTGCTGGCAGGCCTTCTGGCGGAGGTACCTCCATTCGAGGCTACGACGCTTGTGCATGAGATATTCTATCTTTTCTACCCATTGTTCTATCTCACTGACAGGGAGAACAAACCCCGTCTCCTCCGGCAAAATAATCTGCTTGGGACCACCCTGATCCGTCACCAGAGCCGGCACCCCACAAGCCTGAGCCTCAAGCACCACCATCCCAAAGGTATCCGTCGTACTGGGGAAAACAAACGCATCCGCTGCCGAATAAACATGCGGCAAAGCATCTCGCCGTATTTTCCCGAGGAAAAACACCCTCTCATACGATCTGGCTTTGTGCTTCAAATCCTTCAGATATGGTCCATCCCCCACAAAAATCAGATTGATGTTATTGTGTTTTTGAGAAAGCTTTTTGTAAATCTCGAGAAGCACATCGACATTCTTATCCTTGGATATCCTCCCGGCATAGAGGAGGTTCATCCCCTCCGGAATACCAAACGAGTGATGAAACACCTCCCTCACCTCAGGAAGATAGCGAAACACACGGGTATTGATACCCTTGGGGAGAAAGCGAAGTTTCGACTCAGGAATACCCCTCTCTCGAAGGATATGAAAATACTCCTCACTCTGGAAACGTACCTCATCAGCCATCGAATAAAACCAGAGCTCATACTGCTTGAGAAGCGCAAGAATACCCTCATCCTCAACAATCTTCTCTGCCTCCCTGACAAAATCGGTATGATAGATAGCGGTAATGGGCAGATTCATCAACTTTGCCACCAGGATACCCAGAAGCCCCACAGGACCAGGTGTAGAGATGTATATCTCGTCGGGATTCTCCGCTGTGAGCCTCTCAAGAGCCCTTAACAGCGAAGGAAGCTTGAGCGTATAGTGTTCATAGAACGGCAAGTTAAAGGCATGAAAAAAATCCATGTTAATCGTATTGGGAGGAATCCCTTCATCCATTTCATGCTCTAAAAGCGAGGTCACAAACTTGATCGGCATCTGTTCTTTGTAAGCAATCCAGCCGAGTTCTTTCAGAGTGGCTGATACTCCATTGAGATCGTTTATCGTATCGGTAAACCAGAGGATTTTCTTAGGTTTATCCGGCAGTGGAAGATCCAACCGATTACGGAGTTCAACCAGAAGCTCTCGATTACTGTAGAGATGCTTGGCACTGGAGAGAAAAGGAGCCGCCAAAAACACCCCCGTCAGAGAAGAGGACAGGTTTTTGATGATACCCGTAAGATCCCCCTGACGAATATTTTTTTCAAAAGACTTTACCAACCGAGCAAAAAACTCATCACTCATCTCTGTAATTCGATCATAGAGAAAATCCAGCTTTACCCGAATATCCTCATCCTCTCTCTCCCTCAACCCAGTAAGTGTCCTCTCCAGAATATCCCTCAAGGCATCTGACCGTTTTTTCTTATTCATGAAAAAGAAGACCCTTTCCTTTAAGGTGCGTCTGCGAGGACGAAAAATCTGCTGTGATAGAGAAACAAACAGATTCTTCGACTTCTGGGAAGCTATCTTCATCTCTTCCAGATGATCGTAGGTAATCTTGTAGATCGAATACACCAATCCTTTATAGTCATTCTGGTAGCCAAGAGGTGTGGTTTGTCGGTTCTGGAAAGAGTGTAAAAACTCCACCGGTGTCTCTGCTTCTGCTTCGGTATAGGTTCTCCCCAAAAATATCCCTCCATGATCATCTGAGCCCCCCGTTAGGCCCTTGATCCAGGGCTCTTTTCCCACAGCCTGAATACCATGTTTCTTTTCCAGCTCGGCAATATGCTCCGGGGTAAGTCTTCTCAGAATATCCATCCACTGCTGGTTAAAATACCCGAGACGAGTCCCGTTAATACCCTCAAAAACATTAAAAAGCAAAAGAAACTTCTCAAGATGATCTGGTGTCAGTCTCCCATTCACCGCATAGGTCGCATGAGCCAGCGAATGAGGAAGATTCTGCTCCACGAGATAGTCCCGGAGATGATAGATGTTTTCTCGAAGCATTTGTATCTTATTGAACTGTTCTCGGGTAATCCCATAAACCAGAAGATGCGCCTTGCACCCATCCTCGGGAAAATACGTCGTCGCCTCCACACTGATGAAACAGTCCTCTGGATAACGCTCCACCAGAAGTTCTGCCCCATCTATACGGTTATGATCCGTTATCGTCACAAAATCCATACCCCTTTCTTTCATCAAACGATAGAGAACAAAGGGATCTGTATACGACTCCTTTGCCCCTATCTTGTTCAAAAACCACATCGAGGGTCTCTCAGAATACCGGGAATGCACATGAAGATCCACCTTTGCCATACTTTCCTCCCATATAGGTTTGTATAATTATACACCCCTTTCCGTGAATATTTGATGAATAAAAAATGAAAAAATGATGAATTTTTTTTAATAGTCCCTTGTCTTTAGATCAAACATTTGAGACCTTGCCACCACTCTGCTATTTTCTTTTTACAGCCCCTCTTTCCCTCCAAAAACTGCAAAAATACCATAGCCTTCTCTTTCCCAAAGTCTCCAAAGAGATTTTCCTTGTTTATAATTCATAAAAAGTTCTCTCGTTTTCTTCCTATTCAGCCCATCAACGCAGGCCCTTCCCCCAGATTTCAGTAAAAATCTCAAAATAAAAGTTGCTTTATTTTCCTTTTGCTGGTATAATGATACAGAAAAAAAGAGGGGGAAAAGATGGAAAGAAAACTCTCCTATCTGATTGTCGATGATGACCGTGCGATTGTCCAGCTTATCTCTGAGGTGGTTGCCCTTCAACCGTTCACCTTTCAGGTTTTTTCAGCACTCAATGCCGAAGATGCCCTCTCTCTTCTCGAGAGAGAGTCTATAGACATCATGGTGGTAGACATCCTCCTCCCCGGGATGTCCGGTATAGATCTGCTCAAAGAAGCCCTTCGCAAACATGAAAACCTCTCCTCCATCATGATCTCGGGCTACAGCGATATCGACAAGGTGCGCCAGGCACTGAAGCTTGGTGTGTATGACTACATCATCAAACCCATCAACATCGAAGAGTTCCTTCACACAGTGAGCCGTCTGGTCGAACACATCCACCTCCTCGATGAGAAAAAACTCTACGTCCAGAATCTCGAAGCCAGAGTCAAAGAAGCTACCGACAATCTTGCTTCCCTGTTTTATGAGATCCTCTCTTCTACCATCTACATCCTTGAAGCACGGGACATCAACACCCTTCGTCACTCCCAGGATGTTGCCTGGTACGCCGAGATGCTTGGGAAACAGCTGGGACTTCCCGACGACCAGCTGGACAAACTCCGCATGGGAGGCATCCTCCACGACATAGGCAAGGTTGGCATCAAGGATGAAATCCTCTTCAAACCAGGCAAACTCACTCCCGAAGAATACGCCATTGTGAAGCAACATCCCGTCATTGGCAAAAAAATCATCTACCCCATTAACCAGTTTGACAAAGATGTGCTGGACATCGTTTATTCCCACCATGAGTGGTGGAATGGTGGTGGTTATCCCGAGGGTAAACGAGGTGAAACGATCCCCTTGCCCGCCAGAATCACCAGTATCGCTGATGCCTATAGCGCTATGGTAGCTGCCAGGGTCTACAAGAGCGCCAAAAAACCCGAAGAAGCCCTCGAAGAACTCAAACGATGCTCAGGAACCCAGTTCGACCCAGAGCTTGTCCCCGTCTTCTGTCAGGCCATAGAACAAAACATCCTCAAAAAAGGAGAATAACTCCATGAAAAAAACCATCTGGCTAGTGGCAGCCATCCTTCTCATGATGCTTCCCTCCTGCCAATCAAAAACCAAAACACCCCAAAAAACCATCCTCTCCTTTCAGGGAGAGGCTCTCGGTATAGACCTCCTCCCTCAACTCGCCGAGATGAACCTCAGACTCACCATTGGCATGATCCAGAACGGCTTTCTCGTAGCCAAACAGTCCAATGTCGTCGCTATCCAACAACTCTCCCCTCTCGAACTCTCCATCGAAGAGATCAACCGCATCCAGACAAAACAACTCGACAAATGGCACATCGCCGTTTTGCCATACCAATCCACCATTGAAATTTCTTCCCCTGTTTCTCGAACCTACCGCATAGAAAAATACCTCATCAAAGATAGTCTCAAATCCTCTCCCGTGATTCTGGCACTCTCCCGAGGACTTGAGGAAAAACTCGCCTCTACCCTTACATACCAGGGAAAGGGATACCTCACCGCCCTTCGTCATCAGCACCTTGGGAACGACATAAAAATCCAGATAGAGGTGGTACTTGTCGACCATGACAAACCATAATCGTACCACACTTCAACAGGCAGATGAATACTTTGCCACCAACCAGTACGACAAAGCTATCAAACTCTACCGGGAGCTTCTCGATTCTCCCGGGATAAACCGTCTCCTCATTCTCGAAAAGCTCTCCTGGAGCTGTTACCTCACAGGCAAATACAAAGAAGCCCTCCGTTATTTTTCCTGGTATGATACCCTCGAACCCAATCAACCCACCACCCGGGCCATGATCGGTATATGCTCCCTCGAAGTCGGAGACCTTTCCAGAGCCAAAGAAATCCTCTCCCCCCTTGCTCATGACCCTATGAGTCCCCCCGAAGCTCTGGCCGCTCTCATCAAAACCCTCATCCTCCTTCACGAACCCTATGAACACCACCTCCAGCAATGGTGGCAAAAACCAACCATCACCGCCCCCATGACCTACTCCATTGCCGTCACCCTGATGGATACCGACATCCAGCAGGCAAAGGCTTTTCTCGAGATGGCACTCTCTCGCTTTCCTGATGACGCCCTTCTCCTCTACGGTGCCACTATCTGTTCCATCCAGCAGGAGGATCTTTCACAAGCCGCCCTCTACTGCGAAGAAGTCATCAAACATGATAGAGAACACTTCCCCCAGGCTATCCTGCTCGCCATTCTCTTCCGTATCACTTCAGGCAAAACCCAGGACCTTGACTCCCTCCTCGAACTAGCCAAAACCAAAGGCTGGCTGGACAGCGAGTGGCACATCCAGATAGCCGATACATGGAAACCCATCGATCCAGAAAAAGCCCTCGAACATCTCTGGCAAGCCGTCCAGCTCTCACCCAAAGAGAGCCGCTACTGGTTTGCGTACCTTGAAACCCTCCAGCATCATGCAAGCCCCAAAGAGATGATGTTTATCTCCGAAGAAGCCTACCGAGCCACCAAAGACCCAATCTTCCTTAAAGTAGCTGGAGCGTGGGCACTCTCAGCCCAGGACTATCCCTCAGCCGCAAAACACCTGAGAAAGGCATACTCACTTGACCCACAAAAAGAAACCGCCTTTATCCTTGCAATGAGTCTTTTTTCCTTACCTGGAGACCACAGCGACGAAATCCTCTCCATTGCCCAAAGTCTCACCCCTGACACATCTACCTCAGGCTACGCTGCCTATGTGATTGGCAAAACCTACCTCTCCCGAGGCGAGAAAACCAAAGCAAGAGAATGGTTTGCCCAGGGAATCGCCAACGCTCCCGATGCCAATCTCTTCTACGGTATGGGACTTATCGAGGTAGACAACCAAAACTGGGAAGAAGCCAAAAACCTCTTCAAAAAAGCCTTAACCCACACCAAACACCCCAACATCATCTACGCCCTCGCCCTCTGCCACCTTCATCTCGATGAGATAGATGATGCCCTTCCCTTGCTCCATGACTACTGTCAGGCACTGAGAAACGCCGACACCTGTTACGAGGTAGCCCTCCTCCTCATCAAGCAGCACTACAAAGAACACGCTCCCCCCTTTCTCGAGCAGGCTATCCGATACAACCCCGACCACCCAGGAGCCAAAACCTATCTCCAATTCCTCCAGGCCGAAAAGGAGAAAAAATCATGAGAAAACAGTTTCTGTTTTTTATCGGTATCCTTCTCTTTTCCGCCTGTCATCAAGAAGGCTTCATCCTCATCCGAAACCTCGACCGAGCCGAGTGGCTCACCGTCGAGGACTTTCTCCGGGAGAGTGGGCTCTCTACCCAGAGTAGCATCCAGACCACCAACCAGGTCTCACGCAAACCCTCCGAAGTCCCCCAAAGCTCCTCTCTCCCCCAGGAGACCAAGTACATGACCATCCCCGAAAACAAAGACTTCACCCTCCAGATTTCATCCCCAAATACCCTCATCACCCTCAAATCCGTCTCAGGAGTGACCTACCTCAAGGAAAACTCAGACCCAGAACAAGGGCTTTTCGCCTTTCGTTCAGCTTCCACCAACGGAAGAGCCCACTTCCAGTACTATGACCTCGATGGCAGGCTCCTCAAAAACGTCTACTACTACTTCAAGATACAAAAACCATCAACAACCCCTACCTCCACTACCAACATAGCCACACGAAAACCAACCCCCACTCAACCCACCGAGACAGAAACCCAGACAAATACCAACCTCCCACCCCGAACCCAGACACAAAACATTGACTGGCTACTCTCCAGCATCCGCAAGCTCCCAGCTGGAGAAGCCATCAAAAACCTCGAATCAGCCACCGCTGATACCACCTTTTCTGACAGCGAAAAGGAACAACTTAATTACACCCTCATAGAATACTACCTCAAACAAAGACTCTACACCAGAGCCTCCAATCGCATCGAAACCCTTCAAGAACGTGGCTACCAGGCATACTACCGGGGACTCTACTACGAAGCCATCCAGAAACCCACCCGCGCCCTCGAATACCTTCTCCAGTCCCTCGATATCGGTGGCAGTGTCGTCCCCCAGGCCGTAGTCGCCACAGGACGAGTCATGATAAACTCCGGAGTCTCCGATGCCACCCTTGTTGCCCGACTGGACAACCTCACCACAAGCATCAAAGACCCCTCCCTTGCGGCAGAATCCATGATCCAGATCGCCTACCTCTACGAAGGCCTGAGAAACATCACCAGGGCACGACAACTCTACCAGACAGTTATAAGCGGCAACTATCCACGACAGTGGAAAGAAAAAGCCCAGCAAGAACTCACCACACTCAATCAGCAATTTCGCTAATCATCTAGTACCAGGCCTTGACCACCATGCTATTATAGATACCCCATTTCTCCTTTTCGTCAGGAGAGATCTCATGATACTTCCCCTCCCGATCATAAATCCCAAGCGTATTGGTAAAAGCCCATGTCTTCAGATTCTCGTGATAGACATGCGTGTTGCGAAGATCAATCTCTCGCAAGGTGACAATCCTATGCACCCCTCGGAGATTGGTTATACTCACATTGTCATGAAGGATCAATACCTCAAGCGAGGTGAGATTCGAGAGACTCGAAACATCCTTGATACGATTCTTCCCCAGATTCAGGAAAACAAGATTCGTCAAACGAGCGAGAGGAGAAACATCCTCGATATGATTGTTATAGAGACTCAATCGCCTCACATGAGTAAAATTCGTAAAAAAACGAAGATCAACAATCGTATACCCCTCAAACCGCAGATTCGTTGACGACCAGACAAAAGACTCCGAATACGTTCTAAGTGCCAGTCTCACCCCCGGATCTTTGATACTATCCCAGGGAATACTCTGCCCCACCATCATCATCGGCAAAAAAAACAACCCTATATACCAGTACTTCATACACTACTCCTTTCGATCTTCTGATAGATTATCGATATTTTGAGAAAAAACTTGACCATCCGCGTTCTGACGCTTTAGCCCACCCAGAACCTCATACCTCTCATTTACCCAATTCCACAGCGAGAAACGTCGTTTCGGCCAGAGAAGCACATCCTGCCACATATCCAGCACCAGCCCAAAAGCCCGCCAAAAAACCCGCACATACAACCACTGTCCATACCGTGAAACAGAAAAATACCAAAAACCCTGCAACATCCAGAAAGCCACACTAAAATTCACCAGCCTCAACACCAGGATCCCATAGTCTATCAACGGATCAAGATAAAACCACCCCAAAAAAAGCCCCGTCTGCTTTGTCCGAAGGGAAAACAAAAGCACCGGAAACGTAATCCAGACAATCCGCCACACCCTTCCTAAAAACTTTTTCACCCCCATACCCGACACCACAACAAACACAACCAAAACAAAAAAAAGAACCAAAGGAACATGCCAGGATAAAAAAAACTCCCCTACCGAAACTATCGATAGGGGAACCATCAGCCAAAAAAAAATCTTATTTCTTTGCATCCGTAGAAGCTGCTGTCTCCAGCTTCTCCTCTACCAGCTCGATGATAGCCCTCTCAGCACCATCATTCGAGCGATACCCCAGACGAATAACCCGGGTATACCCACCAGGGCGATTCGCATAACGCTTTGCAATATCGGTAAACAGCTTGTTCAACACAGCCTCATCACGAACCGTCTCAAAAACCTTTCTTCTTGAAGCAACCGTATCCGTTTTAGCCTTGGTTATCAACTTTTCAGCAAAGGGACGGATAAACTTTGCTTTTTCGACAGTGGTGATAATCCGCTCATACTTAAACAAGCTCGTCGCCAGGTTGCGAATCAAAGCTCGCCGATGTGAGGTTGTACGGCTGAGCTTCTTCACTTTATTGCCATGTCTCATAGACTACTCCTCGTCCTCGTTTTCTTCGATGTCTTCTATTTCTTCTTCTGCAGGACCACTCTTCAGACTCAGATTATACATCGCCAGTTTATCCGAAATCTCTGTGAGAGACTTCTTTCCAAAGTTTTTGATCTTGGAAAGAGAGACAGGATCATAATTGACCAGTTCCCCGATCGTCGTGATACCCACCGATTTCAGACAGTTGTAGGCACGAGCCGAGAGATGCAGATCCTCGATAGGTTTCTCCAGGATCTCTGCCTGACGGTCCAAACCCCCACCAAAATCTGACAAATCTTCCTCAAAAGTAGTCAAAAGAGAGAAGTATTTGCGCAGAATGGCAGCAGCCATAGAAACCGCCTCACGAGGATCAATAGTACCCTTGGTCCAGACCTCCAGCACCACCTTCTCACAATCAGTACGTTCCCCAACTCGATAATCTTCAATCATATAATTCACACGAGTCACAGGAGAAAACAACGCATCCACAGGGATCTGAGAGATAATAGTTTCCTTTGCTAAAAGATCCTCAGCAGAGCGATACCCACGACCGTACTCAATAGTCACATCCATATAGAGTTCAGCTTCCTCATTCAAAGTAGCAATCTTGAGCTCAGGATTCACTACCTCAATCGTGGCATCCACCGCAAAATCTTTTGCCGTTAATTCACCCGGTCCCTTCTTCTGGATATGAATCACCTTCTTTTCAGAACCGTCAAGAAGCCTCAGATGAATCTTTTTAATCGCCAAAATAATATCCACCAGGTCCTCTTTCACACCCTTGACAGGCTCAAACTCGTGATTCACTCCCTCAATCTTGATCGCCGTAATCGCATAGCCTGGTATAGCACTGAGCAAGATACGGCGCAGAGAATTCGCGATGGTTACTCCCACACCTTTATCAAAGGGATAGATAGAAAACTTCCCATACGAAGGTGTAAAAGTCTGTCCATCAAAGCGAGTCTCATGAGGCAGGATAATATCCTTAAACAAAAAACTTTGATTCATCTCTTCCTCCACTACCTTGTGTCAAGGATTACTTGGAGTACAACTCAACGATAGCCTGCTCATTCACCAGGATGCCCTGACACATCTCGGCACGCGTTGGAAGCGACTTCACCGTAGCCTTCACCTTTGAAAGGTCAATCTCCAACCAGGTTGGAAGAGTTTTTGAAGACGCAGTCTCAAGAGCCCGAACCACCATATCGATCTTCTCCGAGCCAGGAGCAAGAGAAATCACATCCCCAACCTTCACAATCACAGAAGGAATATCAACCTTTTCCCCATTCACCATCACATGCCCATGGCGCACCAACTGTCTGGCAGCCTTATGCGAAGGAGCAAAACCAGAAACAAATATCACATTATCCAAACGCCTTTCAAGATACTGCAAAAGCATTTCACCAGTCACACCTTTATGCCGTGTTGCCATCTCAAAATACTTTCTAAACTGACGCTCATACACGCCATAGTAACGTTTTACCTTCTGCTTTTCGCGAAGCTGAACACCATACTCCGTAGGTTTCTTACGATCCTTTCCATGCATACCAGGAGCAGGAGAAACCTTTCTCCTCTCAATGGCACACTTCGGTGAAAGACAACGCTCTCCCTTGATATAGAGCCTTATCCCTTCACGACGGCACAGACGACAGGAAGGTCCAGTATATCTACCCATAGTCTCTCTCCTTTTGCCTTATACTCTTCTTTTCTTGCGAGGGCGGCAACCATTGTGAGGAATCGGTGTCACATCTCGCAATGTCTTTATCTTCAGACCCTGAGCAGCCAGAGCACGCATAGCAGCCTCGCGCCCTGCGCCAGGACCCTTCACACGCACATGAACATACTGCAGCCCATGATACTTAGCTGCCTCAACTGCCTTCTCACAGGCCAGCTGAGCTGCATAGGGAGTGCCCTTCTTGGAACCCTTGAATCCAGCCACACCCGCACTTGCCCATGCGATTGTATTTCCATTCATATCAGTGAGCGTAATAATCGTATTATTGAAGGTAGCACGAATCGTCGCAATCCCTTCGATAACACTCTTTTTCTCTTTCTTCTTGGTCGTTACTCTTGCTTTTGCCATAAGCCCATCACTCCTTTACTTTTTCTTTTTGATAGTATTCGGACGAGGACCCTTTCTTGTCCGTGCATTGGTTCGTGTTCTCTGTCCTCGCACAGGCAACTTATTCTTATGGCGAAGACCACGGTAACATCCAATATCAATCAAACGCTTGATATTCATAGCAACCTCAGTACGAAGATCACCCTCTACCTTGAAGTTGCTCTCAATAATATCACGGATCTTGGCCAGCTCATCTTCAGTAAGATCCTTGACCTTTTTGTGAGGATCAATCCTGGCCATCTCCACAATCTTGTTGGCTGTCGTCTGCCCGATACCGTAGATGTACGTCAGACCGATAAATACAGCCTTATTCCCTGGAATTTCTCTACCAGCAATACGAGCCATGCTTTTCCTCCATTAGCCTCGTTTTGAACCACGCTGGCGCTGTTTGTGCTTGGGATTTTCACAAACGACCATAACCAGCCCATGACGTCGAATAACTCGACACTTTTCACATATTCTCTTTACAGATGCTCGAACCTTCATACACTCTCTCCTATTTATAGCGATACACGATTCTGCCCTTCGTTAAATCGTAGGGCGACATCTCCAAGGTCACTTTATCCCCCGGTATAATCTTAATCGAATTCAGCCTCATTTTACCGGAAATATGGGCAAGCACACACTTTTTGCTCGGCAGCTCCACCTTAAACATGGCATTGGGGAGTTGTTCTACCACCACCCCATCCACTCGAAGAACGTCTTCCTTGTCCATCAAGCGCTTAGAACCTCCTTTATCTGAGAAAATACATCATATATTGTAGCATTTCCATCGATTTCTGTCAAGATTTTGGCGTCTTTGTAGTAAGAAATTAGTGGCATTGTTTGCTTCTCGTACACATCCAGCCGTTTCAGGATCGTTTCTTCCTTATCATCTTCCCGTTGAATGAGCTTCGTGCCATCCGCATCGCACACACCTGCAACCCTGGGAGGATGGGTTTTCTCATGGTAAACCGCCTGACAGGTCGGACAGGTCCATCTCCCCAGGAGTCGTTCGAGGATCACCTCACGAGGTACCCTCAAATAAAGCACATGGGTTAAACGTTTCGAGGGATCAATAGCATCAAAAGCTTTCGCCTGCTCCACCGTTCGGGGAAAACCATCCATGAGATATCCCCTGGCACAATCCGGCTGACTAATTCTCTCAACCACGAGATCAATCACCACCTGATCGGGAATAAGCTCACCTCGCGACATGTAGCCCTTGATCATCTCCACGTCCATATTGCCCTTGTACTCTCCTCGTACAATCGCACGAAAGATATCACCCGTGGCAATATGAACCAACCCAAAATGCTCCTTTATCATGGCTGCCTGGGTACCTTTTCCTCCACCAGGAGGGGCGATCAATGCTACACGTAACATTTTACTTACTCCTCAGACTACGCTTCTCGATAAATCCATCCATACGGTGCATCAGAAGCTGGGATTCGATCTGTTTCAACGTCTCAAGCGCCACATTCACCATAATGATCAGCGAGGTTCCACCCATGAGAAACGCAAGCTGTGCCGGAATATTGATATACTTGAAAACATAGGTAGGCAAAAGAGCAATAAAGCCAATAAATATGGCTCCCGGCAACGTCAATCGGTACAATACACCAGCGATATAGTCCTCTGTTTGAACCCCTGGTCGAACCCCGGGAATAAAATCCCCTCTTCTGCGCAGATCCTCAGCGATATCATGAGGATTGAGTTCCACCTCAAGGTAGAAATACGCAAAGAAGAGAATAAAGAGGAAGTACACCACATTGTAGAGGGTATTCCCATGCTGAGCCAGCGTCTCAAGTGACCGCATTACAGGAACATCCCAGAGACGGCGAAGCCAGCTAAAGATCGGCGTAAAGAACATCATAATCGAGCTACCAAAAATAATAGGGATAACTCCTGTCGGGTTGATCTTGAAAGGCATAGAAGAAGCAATCCCCTGAGATCCACCAGCTCTCCTGGTATGCTGGATAGGAATATGGCGAAGTGCCTGTTCCTCAAACACCACCAGCGCAATAACCAGAAAGAAAAGCCCAAGAACAATGATCAGGCTCATCGGATCCATGGTTCCACGCTGCACCTGAAGCACCAGCTGGAGAAGGGCCTGAGGCAACTTCGCAATAATACCCGCCATAATGATAATAGACACCCCATTCCCAATACCACGTTCCGTGATCTGCTCTCCCATCCAGAGAAGCACCAGTGTCCCAGCTGTTACCGTCAGAGAAAACACGATGATAAACGCCACCGGCGAGAACGAAGAGAGTATAAACTGGGGCGCACTCGCTACCAGACTTCGAGCATACAAAACTCCCTGAATAAGTGTCACAATTACCGTACCATAACGGCTATACTGGAGAAATTTTCTTCTCCCCTCGGGACCTTCACGAAACTCCCTGTCCAACGAAGGGAAAATCGCCTTGAGAAGCTGCATGATAATCATCGCTGTAATATACGGCATGATACCCAGAGAGAAGATAGAAATATTCTCTCTTGCACCACCAGAAAAGAGGTTCATCAAATTCCCAAAGGCACCCTCAGTAAAAAACCCTCTCTTAGCCAGAAGTTCTGCCAGATCCACTCCAGGAACAGGAATATGGGCACCGATACGGTAAACAACCAACATCCCGATCAAAAAGAGAAACCTCTTCCGTAGATCTTCGATCTTAAAAATATTCAAAAATGCCTTAATCATGAGAACCTCTTTTCTGTGTATTTTTATACCAGTTCTACAGTGCTCCCAGACTTCTCAAGCACAGCCTTAGCTCCCTCAGAGATAGCATTCACCTTAAGCTTGAGATTCTTTACTGTGAGATCACCGTTTACCAACACCTTTACCGGACAGTTCTTGTGGCGGATGAGTCCTTTCGTCTCAAGACCTGCATAATCCACCACCTCACCGTCTTGAAACCGATTGAGCATAGCTGTGGTCACCAGATTGTACACCACTTTATGAGGATTCTTAAAGCCTCTCTTTGGCAGACGCCTGTACAAAGGCATCTGACCACCCTCATACCCCGGGCGAATCACTGCCCCTGCACGAGCTTTCTGACCTTTATGACCACGGCCGCAGGTTTTCCCTCGACCGTTTCCGGTACCACGACCGACAACTTTTGCTTTCTTTGTCGATTTTGGATGGGGTTTGATTATGAGTACTGCCATAATTATCCTCCACCTATTCCTTGCCAAACATCTTCTCTACGCTCAGACCACGGCGCTCAGCTACCTCTTTAGCATCCATAAGCTGGAGGAGACCATTCATCGTAGCCTTCACCAGATTCATGCTATTCGTAGAACGCAGAGATTTGGTCAACACATCATGAATACCAACAAGCTCCAACAAGGGGCGAACAGCTCCACCCGCAATCACACCAGTACCCTTCGAAGCCGGGCGAAGAAGCACCACGCCACTCTTGTACTTTCCAATCACCTCATGAGGAATCGTCGTTCCTTTGAGATTGATTTTCACAGCAGACTTGATAGCCTTATCCTTTGCCTTGCGGATGGCATCAGCCATTTCGTTGGCCTTACCATAACCAAAGCCAACCATGCCCTTGCCATTTCCTACCACTACCAGAGCATTAAAACGGAAGCGCTTTCCACCTGTGGTCACCTTGGCGGCACGACGGATGCTCACTACCTTTTCCTGCCATTCCTGGGTCTGTACTTTATTCTCTGCCATACATCACCTCTACTTTAAAATTGTATCCCGGCCTTGCGGCAGGCATCAGCCAGGGCCTTGACCCTACCATGGTACTTGTACCCATTGCGGTCAAAGACCACCTTTTTCACCTTGAGAGACTTGATCTTCTCAGCGAGCGCCTGTCCAATAACCTCAGCACTTGCAATATTCTTCCCCAGCTTTTTGTCCTTGAGCTCCTTGCTGATAGAAGAAACACACCCAAGTACACGATTCTCAGCATCCACAATCTGTGCATAAAGGTACTTGTTTGACTTAAAAACCACTATCTTGCAGGTATCTGGAGCTACCTTGAGGTGTTTTTTGCTGCGCTTTTTCGCCTTTTCCCAGCGCTCACGTTTCACTTTTACCTTGTCAATCATATCCTCACCTCACTTATTTCCCGGTTTTCCCTTCTTTGAGTCGCACATGCTCGTTCACATAACGGATACCCTTGCCCTTGTAGGGTTCAGGGGGCTTGATCTCTCGAATATTTGCTGCCACCTGACCCACGAGATGTTTATCGATACCAGAGACCTTGAGAACGGTATTGTTGTTCTCAAGAGCCAGGGTAATACCCTGAGGGGGAGTAAACTCAACAGGATGAGAGAAACCAACCGTACAAACCAGCTTGGTACCCCTAAGTTCCCATTTGTACCCGAGTCCCTGGATCGTGAGCTCTTTGGAGAATCCCTCAGAAACTCCCTTCACCATATTGCGGATAAGTGCCCAATACAGTCCTGCATACGCAGCTGCACGAAATACCTCTTTGGGCTTTACCATGACCTTACCATCAGTGACTTCAATAGACACATAATAAGGGAGATACGTTTGGGTAAGTTTACCCAACTTTCCCTCAACGGTAATCGTATCCGCCTCCACCTTCACAGTCACACCGGAAGGCAATACAATCGGCTTTTTTGCTAATCTTGACATACGCCCTCCTTACCAAACATAGCAGATCACCTCACCGCCTACCCCAAGGCTTCTGGCTTCCTTGTCGGTCAACACACCCTTGGAAGTGGTGAGGATGGCGATACCATAGTTATTATACACACAGGGTATAGCATCCGCTTTCACATACACACGACGACTCAAACGGCTCACACGCTTGATCCCCTGGATCACCGACTTGCCACTGACATACTTCAGCTGAATTTCATACGCATATTTGTCCGTCTCGGCATCCCTGAAATCAGCAATATACCCTTCTCTCTTCAAAATAGAAAGAATCTCCCCCATCATCACAGACTTCGAAACTATCACTGTGGGATGCTTTCTTTCTACGGCGTTGCGAATCTTGGTAAATGCATTCGCTAATCTATCCATAGCTTTCTCCACTCTTCGTTTTTACCAGCTGGATTTGCGCACGCCCGGCAAAAGCCCTTCAGATGCCATCTTGCGGAAGCAAAGACGACACAGACCAAAATCTCTGATATAGGCTCTCGGACGACCACAAATGTTACAGCGGTTGTATTCTCTTACCGAAAACTTCTTAGGTTTTTTCCACTTGGCAATCATGGACTTCTTTGCCATACGTTCCCTCCCTTACTTTTCCTTGAAAGGCATACCCATCAACGCGAGCAACTGATATGCCTCATCATCTGTCTTCGCAGTCGTCACAAAAGTGATATCCATACCCCGAATCTTTTTGATCTTATCATAATCAATTTCAGGGAACACAAGCTGTTCACGAAGCCCAATGGTGTAATTTCCACGACCGTCAAAACTGGAGGTAGAAACTCCCTTGAAGTCTCTCACACGAGGCAGGGCAATCGTCACCAGTTTGTCGAGGAAGTCATACATCCTCGCCCCACGAAGTGTTACCTTCACTCCGATAGGCATACCCTCACGGAGATGGAAGTTAGAAATCGAAACCCTCGCGTAGGTCTTCACAGCCTTCTGTCCAGCAATGAGGGTGATCTCATCTACCACAGGATCAATAGCACCCTTGTCCTGTACGGTATCCTTACCAACACCCACATTGATCACGATCTTTTCAAGTCTCGGTATCTGCATCGAAGAAGTATACTTGTACTGTTCCTGAAGTTGCTTTCGCACCACCTCAAGATAGTGCTTTTTCAAGCGAGGAACATAGCCACTGGCGAGCGGAGCTGCCGGCTTGTTACCTGTCTTTGCCTTTGCCATGATTAACTCCTCGTCTCTTCAAATTTGTAACCACACTTCTTACACGCACGGTATTTTTTGTCTTTGTCAACAACCATCTGTACACGTACGCCCTTGTTGCACTTCGGACAGAAGATCATCAAATTAGAAGCGTGGATAAAAGACTCCACCTCAACAAAACCACCCGAGGGATGCTCCTTTGAACGGCGAACAGCTTTCTTCACAAGATTAATGCCCTTCACAATAGCCTTCTCAGCCTTGCGATCAACACGCACGACCTCGGATTTTTTGCCTTTATCGCGTCCAGCGATAACCACAACAGTATCACCTTTTCGAATCTTCATAAGCTTCTCCTAAAATACTTCTGGAGCCAGGGAAATAATCTTCATGAAGTTCTTGTCCCTGAGCTCACGAGCCACAGGCCCAAAGATACGGGTTCCACGAGGTTCGCCCTGCTTGTTGATCAATACGGCAGAGTTTCTATCAAAGCGAATCGTTGAACCATCCTTACGACGAATCTCTTTGGTTGTTCTCACAACGACCGCACGGACAACCTCTCCCTTCTTCACTCCAGAGTTGGGAAGAGCGACCTTCACACTTGCGATAATAGTATCTCCCACCGATGCATAGCGTCTCCGAGAACTTCCCTCAACATGGAAACACTCAATAACCTTTGCTCCGGAGTTATCAGCGACGGTGAGTCTTGTTCCTAACATAACCATAGTACGCCTCCCTTAGTCTCTGCTTTCAATAACTTTGGTAACAACCCAGCGTTTGGTCTTGGAAAGGGGACGAGAAAACTCGAGCTCAACCATATCACCAATGTGAGAGCGATTCTCCTCATCATGAGCATATACTTTCATCTCACGGAGAATCTGCTTGCCATACTGAGCATGGGTCTTCCGGGTCTGTACCGCCACAACGCGGGTTTTATTCATCTTGTCACTAACCACTTTACCAATGATGGTTTTTTTCTTCTTCTGTTCCATGGTTACTTCTCCTTAGCCTGCTTCATTTCCATCTCTCGGAGAAGTGTATGAATCACTGCAATCTCACGGCGAATATTGCGCTTCTCCATGGGATTTGCGGGCTTCTCAATCCGAGAACGGAAACGAATCTGTAACAGCCTTTGCTGAAGATCTGACAAAAGCTTAAGAAGCTCTTCTTTCTTAAGCTGACGAAGCTCTTTTACCTTCTTAGTTGCCATCGTCCACCTCCACTACGCATCTACACGGTTCACAAACTTGGTGGTAATAGGCAGCTTGTGAGAAGCCAGGCGAAAAGCCTCTTTCGCCTCTTCTTCGGAAAGCCCGGCAATCTCAGCAATCACGCGCCCAGGCTTTACTACAGCTACCCAACCATCAGGCATACCTTTTCCTTTACCCATACGGACTCCCTCACCCTTTTTCGTATAGGGCTTGTCAGGAAAGATCCGAATCCACATCTTACCAGACTTACCGAGTTTTCGGCTGATAGCCACACGCATAGCCTCAATCTGTCGATCGGTAATCCAGGCTGCTTCCAGGGCGATCATACCATAATCGCCAAAGGAAACCAGCTCTCCTTTATGCGCGTTCCCCTTCATGGTTCCGCGCTGCTGTTTACGATACTTTGTTCTACTTGGGAAAAGCATTAGCGTCTCCTTTTCTCAACAGTGTCTCGACTGTCTCTGTAGATCCACACCTTGATGCCAATCACTCCCATTTCAGTATATGCCTCAGAGACACAATAGTCAATATCAGCCTTCAAGGTAGAGAGAGGCAGTCGGCCTTCTTTAAACTCTTCGGTACGAGCAATCTCCGCGCCATTGAGACGACCAGAGATCCTCACCTTGATACCCTTAGCTCCGCTCTTCATAGCATTGCGGATAGCCTGTTTGATAGCTCTCTTGTAGCTAGTACGACGCTCAATCTGACGAGCAATATCCTGTCCCACCACGCTTGCATCTAGCTCAGGAACCTTGATCTCTTTCACAGAAACAGAGACCCTTCGGCCCTCTTTGACCAACTTCTGAAGCTCTTTGGTAATAATCTCAATCTCTGCACCCTTCTTGCCGATAATAGAGCCTGGACGAGCAGCATGTATCGTTACACGGACCTGATCGCTGAAACGCACTATCTCAACATGGGAGATAAAGGCAGAGCCATAGTTTTTGCGCAGGTACGTCCGAATCTTGTGATCCTCAAGTACATTCTCTGCGTAGTTTCTCTCGCTATACCACACAGAATCCCAGCCACGGCTAATCCCCAGGCGCAGTCCATTAGGATTTACTTTCTGTCCCATAGCATCACCTCTTTCACTTATTCCATGACCTTGACAACAACCGTCAGGTGAGACATTCTTCTGTGAATGATATCAGCCCGACCACGTGCCCGAGGCATAACACGCTTGAAAGCGCCGGCCTCGTCCACAAAAATACGGTCAATCACCAACACCGAACCACGAGCCTCAGGATAGCGGTTCACAAAGTTCGCTCTCGCCGCATGGAGTACCTTGTACACCATCTTCGCCCCCTTGTGAGGGAGGAGTTTCATCATATCCATAGCTTCCTGAAGCTCTTTGCCCTTCAGAATCTTTATCACCTTACGCAACTTCAGCGGAGAAATGCGCAAATAGCGCGCTCGTGCTACTGCATTCATCGTTTTACTCCATCTTAGGCTTTCTTGGTCCCGGCATGCCCACGGAAAATACGGGTCGGAGCAAACTCACCGAGCTTGTGCCCCACCATATTCTCGTTCACATAAACCGGGACAAATATTTTACCATTATATACCTGAATTGTCAAGCCAATCATCTCAGGAATGATCGTTGAGCGTCTCGACCAGGTTTTGATCGGCTGCTTCTCTGATGCATTCTGCATGGCTATTACCTTCTTGTAAAGCTTCGCATCTACATAAGGTCCTTTCTTTATCGAACGACTCATAGTCTCACCCCTCGTTATTTCTTACGCGACAAGATATACTGGTTGGTATACTTGTTTTTCTTGCGCGTCTTGTAGCCCTTAGCAGGCACATTGGTACGGCTTACAGGAGTTGGATAACCCTTCTGCTTACCACGTCCACCGCCATGTGGGTGATCAACAGCGTTCATGGCTGTACCACGAACTGTCGGACGGATACCCAGATGACGAGAATGACCAGCCTTACCAAGGACTATATTAATACGGTCAGAGTTGGAAACCTCTCCAATCGTAGCCATACACACCTGCAGCACCATGCGGATCTCACCTGAAGGCAGACGAAGGATAGCATACTTTCCTTCTCGTCCGTCAAGCTTCGCATACGAACCACCAGAACGAGCAAGCTGTCCACCCTTTCCAGGCTTGAGTTCCACATTGTGGATCAGTGTACCTACAGGAATATTCTTCAAAGGAAGAGCATTCCCTGGCTTGATTTCGACGTTCTCACCACTCTCGACAAAATCACCAACTTTTAAATCCTTGGGCGCCAGAATATAGCGCTTTTCTCCATCGACATAATGCAAAAGGGCTATACGAGCTGTTCTGTTTGGATCATACTCGATAGCAACCACCTTGGCGGGAACATTCCATTTATCGCGCTTAAAGTCAATAATACGATAAAATCTTTTGTTTCCACCGCCTCGATGCTCGGCTGTGATACGGCCCTGACTATTGCGACCGTCTCCACGCCCTCGCTTTGTACCACCAATCAGTGTTTTCTCGGGTTCTGACTTGGTGATCTCACTGTAGTCATAACTCACCCGGTGTCGAAGTCCGGGGGTTACTGGCTTAAATCTCTTCAATCCCATAGTTTTCCCTCACGCTTCAATTTTTAGGCCTTAAAAAAGTCGATCTCGCCTTTTTCAAGGGTTACCACAGCCTTTTTGCGCCACTTGGTCAACCCTGATTGCATGCGGATCCTCTTCCATTTGGGGTGAACCCTGGTAACATTCACCTTGGCCACCTTAACACCTTTGTAGAGGGCTTCTACTGCCCTTGCAATCTCAATCTTGTTGGCATCCATAGATACTTCAAAAACATACTTCTTTTGTTCTTTCAGCATGCTGCTTTTTTCTGTAATCACTGGAGCCAAAAGAATCATACTTGGTTCTCTCATACGCTTACCCCGTTATCCAAAAATCCTGGCATAACGCTCATCGAGAAGCGCCATAGCCTTATCCGTTATGTAGATCCTGTCAGCATACACCAGAGGCAAAATATCCATCTGATCCACATACATCACTGTTACATTGGGGAGATTTCGTGTCGAGAGGTAAAGAGCAGGATTCTGAGCCTCTGTGATGAGAACCATCTTTTCGTTGGCGTCAACACAATAAGCAGAAAACGCCTTCAAAAAGGCTTTGGTTTTCATCTCGTTGTAGCTAAACCCTGTAATTACCTTCAACCGCCCAAGTTCATTCATCTTAGAGAACACCGAGATGTAAGCCTTCGTTTTCATCTTCTGGTTGATCTTCAAAGAAAAATCTCGAGGTTTCGGACCGAAGGTGACACCACCACCTCGCCAGAGAGGAGAACGAATAGAACCTGCGCGGGCACGTCCCAGACCTTTCTGACGCCATGGCTTCTTTCCTCCACCACGAACCTCAGATTTCGTCAATGTCGAGAGGGTACCCTGTCTCTCATTCGCGAGACGAACAACAACCGCCTGATAAATCGTCTGCTCAGAAATAGCCTCAGGCTTGTCCGTCACTGCCAACTTCACATCCAGAGAACCACTCTTCGTATTGCCCTGAAACACATCCAGCTTCATTGCCTTACTCCTTTACCGAATCTCTGACCATCACGTAGCTGTTGCGGGATCCGGGAATAGCTCCTTTGATATAAAGAAGTCTCTTCTCTGTATCCACTTTGACTAGCTGCTGATGGAGCACAGCCACATTGGTGTTTCCATAATGGCCAGCCATCTTTTTGCCTTTCCAGACCTTTGCAGGGAAGGTATGTCCACCAATCGATCCGGGTCTCCTATGCCAGTGTTTGGCACCATGAGAAGCAGGACCTCCGTGGAAACCATGCCGCTTCATCACACCTGCAAAACCACGACCCTTCATGACACCGAACACATCCACGCTCTTGACTTCTTGTAAAGCCTGGAGAAATTGCCCATCCTCATAGATGGCAGGATTTTCCAGTCTCACCTCACGAACATAACGTGGCTCCAGGTTTTTAAAATCGTAGCCGAGAATAGCAGCCACATAGCCGTTCTTTTCCTGCGTCCGGGTACCTATCAGGATCATGTCGGAAAAGTCCACTACTGTTACGCCAACAAGCTGACCATCAACATACATCTGTGTCATACCCAGCTTGCGTCCAATAATACCGACCTTTTTCGCTTTCATATTACTCCACCTATCTTATAGTGTAAGGCCATCCCTTATTTTCATAAGATGGCCCTGCTCATCCATACAAACAAATCTCTGCGCCTACTCAGAAGCGCCATACACTTGCGTCAAAAACTGCCTACTGCTTGATCTCAATCTCCACACCTGCAGGAAGCTGAAGCTCAGAGAGTGCTCCAATCAACTCTGCAGAAGGGGTAAGAATATCAACCAAGCGCTTGTGAAGCCGGATCTCAAACTGCTCTCGAGAATCCTTGTCCACATGCGGCGATCGAAGAACCGTGTACTTGCGTATACGGGTAGGAAGGGGTATCGGCCCCGATACCCTTCCACCTTTGCTTTTCACAGTTTCAACAATCATCTTGGCGGATCGATCAATCAGTGCAGCATCGTATGCTTTCAGTCTGATCCTAATCCTGCTCACATTCGCCTCGCTTCAACTTATTCGATGATGTTTGTCACAACACCAGCACCAACAGTTCGACCACCCTCGCGGATAGCAAACCGCATACCCTTCTCGATAGCCACATTTACAATCAGCTCAATGGTCATGTTCACATTGTCTCCGGGCATCACGAGATCAGCACCCTTAATAGCAGCAATGTTACCAGTCACATCAGCCGTTCTGATGTAGAACTGAGGACGGTACCCAACATGGAAAGGTGTGCTTCGGCCACCCTCTTCTTTCTTGAGCACGTATACTTCAGCCTCAAACTTCTTGTGAGGAGTGATAGAACCGGGCTTAGCAAGCACCATACCACGGCGGATTTCATCCTTTTCTACACCGCGGAGGAGCAGACCAACGTTATCACCAGCCATACCCTCATCGAGGAGCTTGCGGAACATTTCCACACCGGTAACGGTGGTCTTTCTGGTTTCCTTGTAACCTACGATCTCGACTTCCTCACCCACCTTGATCTTACCGCGCTCGATTCTCCCTGTAGCCACGGTACCACGACCAGTGATGGAGAAGATATCTTCGATAGGCATAAGGAAAGGCTTGTCAAGCTCTCTCTGAGGTTCTTTGAAGTAGTTGTCCAGAGCATCAGTAAGCTCCTTGATACAAGCGTACTCAGGAGCGTTAGGATCCGTAGAGGTAGACTCGTTAGCCAGCAGAGCAGAACCACGGATGATAGGAATCTCATCACCAGGGAACTGATAGGAGTTGAGGAGCTCACGGATGTCCATCTCCACGATATCGATCAACTCTTCATCACCCTTAGCGATCTGGTCAACCTTGTTCAAGAAGACCACAATCGAAGGCACGTTCACCTGACGAGCCAGAAGCACGTGCTCGCGGGTCTGAGGCATCACACCATCAGTAGCAGCCACCACGAGAATAGCACCGTCCATCTGAGCAGCACCGGTGATCATGTTCTTGATGTAGTCAGCGTGACCAGGACAGTCCACGTGAGCGTAGTGACGCTTATCGGTCTCGTACTCCACGTGAGCCGTATTAATGGTAATACCACGAGCCTTTTCTTCAGGAGCATTATCAATTTCGTCGTACTTGCGAGCTTTTGCCTTCCCCTGAAGAGCAAGAAACTTCGTAATAGCAGCCGTCAATGTCGTTTTACCATGGTCTACGTGACCAATCGTACCAACATTTAAATGCGGCTTTGTTCTCTCAAACTTACCTTCAGCCATTTTATCCTCCTTTTGGTTATTCTATTTCTTTAGGATGGCATCCCAACTTGACTTGGGTACCTCTGCATAGTTCGAGAACACCATCGAGTAGTTCGCACGTCCCTGCGAAAGAGATCGCAAGGTTGTCGCATACCCAAACATCTCTCCAAGAGGTACCTTGGCAGTCACCAGTCGAGCGTTACCTTTTTGTTCCATGCCCTCAATCTTGGCACGTCTCGAACTGAGATCTCCAATCACATCACCCAGATAATCCTCAGGAACAATCACATCCACCTTCATGATAGGTTCAAGGAGGACGGGATCAGCCTGACTCATAGCATCCTTGAATCCCTTGGAAGCAGCAATCTTAAACGCCATTTCCGAAGAGTCGACCTCATGGTAGCTTCCATCGAGCACATTGACACGAACATCAACCACAGGGTAACCACCGATGACACCATTGTTCATCGCCTCTTCAACACCCTTTTGGATAGCAGGGATAAACTCCTTGGGAATACGCCCACCAACTACCTTGTCAACAAATTCAAACCCACCACCTTCGGGGAGAGGTTCAATCTCCATAATAACGTGACCATACTGACCCTTACCACCACTCTGGCGAATGTACTTGCTATCAACCTTGGCACTCTTGCGAATCGTTTCACGATAGGCCACCTGAGGCTTACCAACATTGGCCTGGACCTTGAATTCACGCAACATACGGTCAACAATAATCTCAAGGTGAAGCTCTCCCATACCGTAAATCAGCGTCTGGCCAGTCTCTTCATCTGTTTTCACACGGAAGGTAGGATCCTCTTCCTGGAGCTTTCGGAGCACTTCGTTCATCTTGTCGATGTCATCCTTGCTCTTGGGCTCAATAGCCACATTGATCACCGGTTCTGGGAAGTCAATAGCCTCAAGAACCACCTTGCGCTCTTCTGCACAAATCGTATCACCGGTTATCGTATCTTTAAACCCAACCACAGCGATAATATCACCAGCTGTCACAAAATCAATCTCATCTCGCTTGTTTGCGTGCATACGCAAGAGTCGAGCTACACGCTCCTTTACACCCTTGGTTGCATTGTAGACATAGCTACCCTTCTCCAGCTTACCCGAGTACACACGAACAAAAACCAGTTTTCCAACAAAGGGATCCACCATAACCTTGAAGGCAAGACCTACAAAAGGCTCGCTGTCAATAGTCTTACACACGATCTCGTTGCCTGTTGATGGATCAGTACCCTTGACAGCCGCAATATCCAGAGGAGATGGGAGATAATCCCTCACCGCATCAAGCATCAGCTGAACACCCTTGTTTTTCAGGGAGCTTCCGCAGATAACGGGGAATACCTTACACTGAATGACCAGTTTGCGAAGACCTGCCTTGATCTCCTCAACCGTCAGCTCCTCACCACCGAGATATTTCTCGAGGAGGATATCGTCCGATTCACACACCGTTTCGACAATGTTGTGACGAAACTCTCTTACTTTATTTTTGTATTCTTCTGGAACGGGCTTCACCTCGTACTTCATGCCTTCCTGGTCATCATTGGACCAGTCATAGGCCTTTTCCTCGATGACGTCGATCACGCCCACAAAGCTCGACTCTGAACCAAGAGGAACCTGAAGAGGCAGTGCCTTTACACCGAGCTTCTTGTGCATCGATTCCACACACATGTAAAAATCAGCACCGACCTTGTCCATCTTGTTGACGAAAGCAATACGAGGCACATTGTATTTATCAGCCTGACGCCATACGGTTTCAGACTGAGGCTCCACACCCTCTCCAGCATCAAACACAGCCACAGCCCCATCAAGCACACGCAGAGAACGTTCCACCTCAGCTGTAAAATCCACGTGTCCAGGGGTATCAATGATATTGATCTTGATGTCTTTCCAGAAACAGGTTGTGGCCGCACTGGTAATGGTAATACCACGCTCTTTTTCCTGAATCATCCAGTCCATCTCAGCAGCACCCTCATGTACCTCGCCGATCTTGTGTGTCTTTCCCGTGTAGTAGAGGATACGCTCTGTGGTCGTCGTTTTACCAGCATCAATGTGGGCAGCGATACCAATGTTACGAACCTTTTCAAGCGGATAAATCTTTTCCGTTGCCATACCCACTCCTTACCAGCGGTAATGAGCAAAGGCACGGTTGGCCTCTGCCATCTTGATGGTATCTTCCTTCTTCTTTACACAAGCGCCAGAATTGTTGAAGGCATCTACCAATTCTGCTCCAAGCTTTTCTGCCATAGAGTGGCCTTTGCGCTTGGCAGATAGAGTCACCAACCAACGAAAGGTCAGAGCAATCTGCCGCTCTGGTCTCACCTCAACAGGCACCTGATAGGTAGCTCCACCCACACGGCGAGAACGCACCTCAATGGGCGGCTTGATATTCTGTATGGCCTGCTCAAAAGCCTCTAAAGCAGGGAGCTTGGTCTTTTCTGCAAGATAGTCCATCGCACCATAAACAATCTTTTGGGCAATAGTCTTTTTACCATCCCGCATCACCCGATTGATCAACTTTGCCACAAGCACACTTTTGTATTTGGGATCTGGAGCCACTGGACGAACCAGCTTTGCTGTTTTCTTTCTAGGCATATTTCACCCTCTTTTCTCTTAGGATTTTGGTTTCTTGGCACCATACTTGGAACGGCTGGTAAAACGCTTTTCCACACCCAGCGCATCCAGGGTACCACGAATGATATGATAACGTACACCAGGAAGGTCCTTCACACGACCACCCCTCACCAGAACCACAGAGTGCTCCTGCAAGTTGTGCCCGATACCAGGGATATACGCTGTCACTTCTATCCCATTGCTCAAACGCACCCTTGCAATCTTACGCAAAGCGGAGTTCGGTTTCTTGGGTGTCATCGTCGTTACTTTCACACACACGCCTCTCTTTTGAGGATTCCCCTCGAGAGCGGGCGATTTACTCTTGTAGAGCACCTTTTGTCTGCCCTTGCGCACCAATTGATTGATCGTTGGCATACCAAATATCTCCTTGTCCTTTTTTCAGGAAATTAAAGTGAAAAATATTATAAACCAAAAAAATCCATTTGTCAAGCAAATGAGGGGGTACAATAAAAGAAAGAAAGCAAAATTTTTTCTCTCACGCCTTTTTAAAGAACGAAAAAGAGGAAAATAGAGCAAGCCCTTGTCAAGGTTGTGAAAACCTCAAGAAAAATGTTCTTTTTCGCCAAAAAATCAGGCTCATGTTTTTGAAGTGAGAAAAATACCTCCATCTCTTCAATCACCCCCTCTGCGTTTCTTTGACAGATCGCTAAAACTATCGTTATAATAAACACCTACAAAAGGATGGAGTATGCACCATGGATAAATATAGACTCAGAGGAGTCTCTCCGACAAAAGAGGATGTTCACGCTGCACTGGAAGGCATCGATGAAGGGGTTTTTCCCGGAAGTTTCTGCAAAATCCTGCCCGATCCCTTTGGCAACGATGGCTATGTGGTGATGCATGCTGACGGAAGTGGAACAAAATCCAGTGTGGCCTACCTCATGGCTAGGGAAACAGGGGATGCCCAATGGTACGCTGGACTGGCTCAAGATGCTGCGGTTATGAATATTGATGATATGGCCTGTGTCGGAGCAACAGGTCCCTTTTTGTTCTCAAATACCATTGGAAGAAACGCCCATCGTGTCCCTGGAGATGCCATCAAGGCCATCATCCACGGATATGAGGCGTTTTTTGCATCCTTGCGACCTTATAATATCGTGTGTACCATGAGTGGCGGAGAAACCGCCGATGTTGGTGATCTGGTTCAAACCGTGATCGTGGATGCGACTGCCATCACCAGACTCAAGGCTGAGGAGGTCATCACGATGAGGATGCAACCAGGTGATGTGATTGTAGGCTTCTCCTCAACGGGACAAAGTACCTACGAAACCAAACCCAACTCTGGCATCGCCTCCAACGGTCTCACCCTTGCTCGACACCAGCTCCTCTCGCATGATTATGCGAAGAAGTATCCTGAGAGTTTCTCCCCTACGATGGCCCCCAATCTCGCCTACCAGGGTCCCTACCACCTCGAAGACACCCTCCCGGGCACCAACTTCTCCATAGGAGAAGCTCTTCTCTCCCCTACGAGGTCATATCTTCCGCTCGTTCGAGATATGATTTCAAGCATGCGAGACACCATCCACGGAATCGTTCACTGTACCGGGGGTGGACAGGCCAAATGTAAAAACTTCGGATCCTCACTACGATATATCAAGGACAATCTCTTTCCCGTTCCCCCTCTGTTTGAGGCCATCCAAAAAACAGGCGTAGACTGGAAGGAAATGTACCAGGTATTCAACATGGGACATCGGCTCGAAGTCTATGTTCCCCGGGATGCTGCAGAAACACTCATTCAGCTCGGGGAAAGGTATCACATCGAAGCGCGAATTGTTGGAAGAATTGAATCATCCCCCAGTGGGAAAAACGAAGTAATCCTTAAAACAGCGTTTGGAGACTTCTGCTACTAGTTACTGGTTTGTTAATGCCTGGATACGCTCAACAAGGACCTTATGCTCCTGGGTAGGAGAAAGCCTATAAGCCTTCTGGTACCACTTGAGGGCTTCCTGGTAATTTTTGACACGTTCATAACACTCTCCGAGAAGACGAGAGGCAAAGGCGACATTGATCCTACCCGATGCTTCTCCGTAGTGGAGAGCGGCAAGAAGTGCCGTTTCTGCAGAGTAGTAGTTTTTCTGAGCGAGGTGTGCATTGCCCAGCTTGAGGTAACAAACAGGGTTGGTCGGGGCTTCTTTCACTGCGTACTGGTAGGAGATGATCGCCTTGGAATAATCTCCGAGCGTCATATAATCATCCCCCATCAAGAGGTAATACGTGAGATTTCCCCCCACATTCTGAATGGCTTTGATAAGGATTTTAAGATGATCCTCAGTGCGGTTCTGGCTTCGGTAGTAATCAAGCAAACGATTGTAAGCATTTCTATCGGTTGGATTGGCCTGTATCGACTGAAGAAGACGATCTTCACTCGTAGCCGACACCGCAGGACGTTTCGTCTCCGCTGGAGGTGAGGCTGGAGAGGATGTCTGGGGAGCTGGTTCAGGGGCAGGTTCAACAAGCTCCGGCTGCTCTGCTACAGGGGTTTCTGTCACCGTTTCCTGAGCAAAAACCACAATCCACAAAAACAAGCTTCCGATAAAAAACCATCTCTTCATGTTGACTCCTTGAATTTTCTTATTAAGATAAAGGGAAGAGAAAGTTTTTGCAAGTTTTTGATGGGAAGGGCCTCGGAGCATCGCTTGCGCGACGCTCCGAGTGCCGGGGGCACTGGGCAGGTGTGC
>FWWL01002982.1_pt1 | contig 32647 bp, 36 predicted proteins | sample 2228331 | NCBI WGS metagenome assembly FWWL01 (sample SAMEA103939775, study PRJEB20133) | metagenome
AGACAAGGAAAACAACCCTGAATACTCCTTTGAAAATCCGCTACCCAAAGAGGTTGAAAACTCAATAATTTTGGGAACATCTGAAAACATGAGTCACCTGCCAGACAGTTGTGTACATCTTGTGTTTACTTCTCCTCCATACAATGTTGGTAAAGAATACGATTTTGACTACACACTTGATGAATATCTTGACTTCCTTCGGCGAGTCTTCCAAGAGGTCTACCGAGTGCTTGTGTTTGGCGGGCGGGTATGCATAAACATTGGCAATATTGGGAGACGCCCGTATATTCCCCTGACATCGTATGTCAACATGCTTATGATTGAATTGGGCTTCTTCATGCGAGGGGAAATCATCTGGCATAAGTTAAAATCAAGGGCCAGAAAAACTTCTTTTGGCACTTGGCTTTCTGCTGTAAATCCAGTGATATCAGACTGTCATGAGTACATCCTAGTCTTCTCAAAGGGGCGGTTTAAACGGGATTGCCCAGAAGGCCGGCAGTCTACGATAAGCAAAGAAGACTTCATGCGATTCACAGGGTCCATTTTGTATATAAACCCTGAGAGTGCAAACCGCATAGGGCACCCTGCGCCATTTCCTGTTGAGTTACCTCGGGGGTTTATTGAACTGTATACGTTTTCTGGGGAAGTTGTGCTTGACCCATTCATGGGGAGTGGAAGTACTGCTATAGCGGCGCTCAAAACCGGACGGCGTTTTGTTGGTTATGAAATAAACGAGAAATACATTCGGCTTGCCCATGAGAGAATTGCAAAAGAAGTACCTGCGGCTACACAGTTACCGCTGTTGCCCTAAATACGTTATAATTGAAATGCCCCCTGTGCCTCTTGGCGGCGTGCAGGCAGATTTGCCCCCGATCTGCCTGCATGTTGCTTCTATGCGCTGGTAAAAATGCGTATTTTCTGGTATAATTGTTTGTGTTAATTCCCTAAAATAGGAGTATACATGGGCAGGTTTCGTGCACTTGTCACAGTTAGAAAGCGGACATTGCCAATAATTCATGCCAGGACAGATACGGGATTACGGCTATACGCCGGTGCATCTGGGCAGTTTTTTGAGGCTGTGAAAGACCCTGCTGGGAATGTATGGATAAAGATTGCCTCAGGGCGAGTGTATGCCGTGCCGCTCGGGAGTGGAGAAATCCAACTGAGGGCTGGTGCGGACTTATGGGTTGCTGCTGTGTTTGGAGGCATTACGTATATTTCCCTAAGCATCTAGAGTTGTCTTAGCGGCACGGAGGAAAGGATGTCTTCTGCTGGTCCAAGTTATTTTATTGGAGTGCATGGGCCTGCCGAACCGGATAATGTTGCGCAATGGCCTTCAGAGTATTTTTCAATGATGACTGCTGCTGGGGTCAATTCTGTGAAGGTGCTGACTCCAGGCACGAGTCCTGCTGTTATTTCACAGTTACGGCAGGGGGGCCGGTTTGTTATTGCACGGGTGTTCTATCAGTTCAGGCAGGCTGAGCCACCTGAGATTGTGGCGCAAAAACTGACTCATGAACTCAGGCCTGCGTACAATGCTGGGATTCGCTGGTTTGAGTTTCTTAATGAGCCTAATGTGCACTCGGACGCAGCGCCAGAGGGCATGTGGTTGATGTGGCAGAACGGTGCCAGGTTTGTGCAGTTTGCCAGGGCAGTAATACAGCAACTACGGGTGGCTTTTCCTCAAGCACGTTGGGGGTTTCCTGGGCTGTCTCCTGGTGGGGATATCCCAGGGCTACGGTACGATAGCAACAGGTTTTTTAATGAAGCGCTGTCTGCTGGACTTCAGACGGTATTTAACTTCATATGCATGCATGTTTATTGGACTGGGGGCACACAGGGGGAGATTGCTGATGCTGCTGCGAATGTAGCAGCCGTATGCCGGAGTTTCTCGTATCGTCCTGTGGCTGTAACGGAGTTCAGCAACCCTTCTGTTAATTATACAAAAGCAGAAAAGGGTAATCAGTATGCAATGTTTTATGCCCTTTGTCGGAGGCTGCCCCCCAACTTTTTAGGGGCGTACAGTTTTCTGTTAGGGTCTTCAAGTGGGGCGTTTCCATTTGAGACATGGACACCGGAACTTGCTGCCGCGGCAGGGCGATGGAAGGATTACTTTTACAGTTTGTAGTGGCATGGATTTAGTATCGGTTTGCCTGAGAGTTTGGTAGGACTATGTCTAAGAGTCTTAAGTCTGAACGTCCTTTTGAAGAAGGTGAAGTTATCCGAGGAAAACCTTTGGCGCTATCCAAAGAGAAGATTGACGCCATTGCCGAGCGGCTTTTGTATGGTGTCACGCTTGAAGTGGCTGCCATGTCTGTTGGGGTTCATCCTCGCACGCTGCAGAAGTACATGGTAGATGCAGCGAAACTTGCTGCCGGCAGCCCTGATTCTGAGCGGTTTACTCACCGTTACAAGCGGGCACTGCGTTACTTTTTCATGCGAATAGCCAAGGCAGAAGCAGAATATGAAGTAGTCATGGCCAAAGCGATTGCCGATGCAGCCAAGACGGACTGGCGGGCCGCTGCAGAGTCTCTTGCTCGTCGGCGGCCTCGGCGGTGGTCGTCAATTTCTCGGCGTTATGCCAAGCATCAAGTAGAAGTTCTCAGGAACAACCCTGCAATTACTGACCTGCGGGAGTTGTCCACACGGGAACTTGAACAACTGTTGGCCAGCACAACAAGTGCTGGAGGCCTTCCGCTACCAAGTGGTTTTGGCGATATTGTTGAGGGGCAGGTACGAGACATTATAGAAGAGGTTGACCAGACCTAGTTACGGCTGTGGCGGCGAATTACTGGGGATGTTCACGGCTTGGCGGCGAATTACTGCGTGGGTTCACGGCCAGTGTTTCGTATTTTCTGTCAGACGAAAGGAACGAAAATGTCAGAAAACCCGTTAGAAGAAACGAAACTGGGTATGATAAACACGCTTCTGAAAGGAAAGTGGCAAAAGGAAGAAAAGGAAGTGGTTCTTTCTGACATTGAAAAAATTCTCAGGTACAAAGAAACTGCCCCCTGTGAAATTTGTGGGGGGCCTTCTGCTAAGTTACGGCTGATTTTCAAGCGAGTGGTGTTCTGTTGTGCGGAGTGTTTTTCAAGATTTGATGGCATGCAGCGGCAGTTGGGCATCGTCCCAGAGGAAGTTTTAGATGATTTTGCTAGTTATTAGCGGACTGAGTGCCTTTGCGTTGGATTTTTTCAAGCAGGACTTACCTTCTCTGTTTGCTTGGAGTATTTTTGGGTTTGGTGGGAGTTTCTTCTGTTTTGGTGATAGTGATACGCTAGGTGCCCACAGAACGCTGTTTAAGTCTTTTCGTTATAAGCGGTACTTCTGGGAGATATCTTCGCTTCGGCAGCGTGTTGTGGTTTGTGGTGCGCATGTCTGGTCGCCACCGGTTTTTGTTAATGTGGCGCCGCAGCCTCTTATTACGGCTGCGCAGTTTCCCAGTCCTAGCCTGAAAGACATTATGGATGAGTTGGACACCTTGCGAGAACAGGTAAGCACTCTCACAAAGGCGGACTCTGCTGACAAGGTTTTTGTATTTAATACTCTGGCGCTTGATGTGCTTCACCGTGCGGCCATTGGTTTGGATTTCCTTTTTGAGAACCCTCAGGTTGTTGAGGTTTATTCTAAAGTTGATGAGATTCTTTCGGGGCTTCTGGACTTTCAGCGGCCTGTTGTTATTGTTAGTCCATTTGGACTTCCGCGGTTTCCTTTTACGCACGAGGTAAATAGCCCGTTGGACCTGCACCACACTGACGGCATCTTCCTTACCAACGTTGCTGCACCGGCAATGTATGACAGGTACCCAGAACTCACGATTGACTTTAGCGACTGGGTTCTTTCTGTGATGGACACTTGTTATGCTGCGGTCAACTCAGTATAAGGGGGCTTTGACGCAAGGCTTACTACCCTTCTGTGGAGGGGCTTTTGGCAGTTTTTACTACCGCTTCGTGGCGGAGCATTTCAGCAACACTTACTACTACTTTGTGGCGTGGCGTTTCGGCAGCACTTACTGCCTTTTTATGGATTGGCTTTTTAGTGGTTCTTGCTGCTTGCTATAGCACAGGGGTAACTGTTGTACCGCCGACGGGCACCCCTACGACGGAAACTGCAACGCCGACATTTGCTGCCGGCGAAACTGTAATGCCGACTCCTGTTGCCAATGAAACAATGCCGCCAACTTATGCTGCCAATGAAACAGCGACGCCTGCTGCTGTTACCTTGGAGGCTATAACTCCGACCCAACCGCCTTTACCGCCTGACGGCTTTTATACTCCTACGCCAACTCAGGATATTATTGAAACACCTACTCCTATTATTACTGGAGAGTTTCCTGATGTTTTGGTTGTTACTCCGTTGGGTGGGATGCCCCTGGCGATTTGTGGTACGATCCGTGTTTTAGATATAGGATACTTGAACATCCGGCAGGGGCCTGGGGTTGAGTACACGAAGATTGGCACGTTGCCTGCTGGGGCAGTTAGGGACTACTATTGTGATTTTGTGGTAACGTCTCTGGGCGGACAGGATGTTTGGGTGTGTATTTCTGCTGTGTATCAGGTTTTGCGGGCGGAACCCTTTTGTACTTCGTGGGTTGCTGTGAAATACGCTTGACGGCAACTTGCAGTTATGACACCAAAACCTGTTGAGAAGTAGGGGCAAAATGGTTTTTGATGTTGAACTCTGGTATTTTGCTGTTGGTGGCCTTGTTGGGTTTGTTGTTGGCTGGGCCTTGCGGACTTTCTTTGATTTGGAGTCTGATGTGTCCTCTGAGAATGATGTAGATTAGCGGGGGGTTTATGTCAGACTCGGTTGTTGAAGAGAGTTACGTTGAATCTGTCCTTGAGTCCGATGGCGAACAGCCTGGGGTTGACCTGGCGGCTGTCCGCAGGGAATTGGTGCTGCGTGAACTCGCCAGAAAGAGTCTGTTTTATTTTATCCGGTATACCTTTCCTGGGTATATCCCTCGTCCACACAACAGACTTATTGCCGATGCGATTGATTTGGTAATTTTTGGGCGTTGGAAGCGGCTGATGGTCTTTTGTCCGCCGCAGTACGGCAAGAGCGAAATTGTCAGCCGCAGGGCAACGCCTTTTATCCTTGGAAATAACCCCTCGGTGAATGTTATTTTGGCGTCTTATGCAGCAGACCTTGCTCATGACTTCAGTCGTGAGGCACGGGGAATTATTCAATCAAGGCTGTATAAGAACGTTTTTGGTGAATTGCGGGGGGATTTGGAAATTTCTGAGGATGCTAAATCCATAAAACTGTGGCGTATCGCAGGCTACGGTGGAGGGATGCTTGCAGCAGGGGTTGGTGGTGGTATTACGGGGCATCGTGCGGATTTTTTGATTATAGATGACCCAGTCAAAGATAACGAGGAGGCCAGTTCTGAGCGCATTCGGTCTTCCGTGTGGGAATGGTACTGGTCAAGTGCGCATACCAGACTATCTCCTAACGCTGGGGTTGTTTTGTGTATGACTAGATGGCATGAAGACGACCTTGCTGGGAGGTTGCTTGCCACACAGGAGGAGAGTGAAGAGTTCTGGTATGTTCTTCGGCTTCCAGCGCTTGCTGAGGACGAAGCGGAAATTGCGCTTTGGTGTGAGAAACATAATGTTGATGTTTATCACCATGTCACCCGAGGGCTTGTTGATTATGAGCGTGCTGCTGCAGGTCTTTCTGTCTCTCCGTTTTCTGGTGGAGATACTGTCTTTGGTGTGCCGGAATTGGCCTATGCCCCTGTGGGGTTTGTTGACCCGCTTGGTCGCAGCCCAGGACAGCCGCTGGATGAAACTCGGCATTCTGCGGTGGAACTTCTGAAGCGGGCTAACGCAAATCCACGGGTCTGGACCGCGCTCTGGCAGCAGAACCCCTATACGATGGGGTCTGGGCTTATTGATGTGTCCAGAATGGTTATCTTGCCATTCTCGGATATTCCGCCTAAAGAGCGGATGAAACTTCTTGTTCGTGCATGGGACTTTGCGTTTTCTAGCAAGGAGGTTTCTAAACTGAACCCCGATTACACTGTGGGGGCGTTAGTGGGCCTGTGGTATAATAACGGGGAGTATTATCAAGTGTTATATGAAATCCTGCGTTGGCGTGCACCTTGGTCTGAGACAAAGCGGCGGGTCTTTGAGGTTGCTCAGCAGGATGGCCCTGAAACAGTAATTCTGATTGAAACTGGTGGGGCACAAAAGGCGATTTTTGAGGAATTGCGCACTGCTCCGCAACTTTCTGGGTTTAGGTTGCGGGGGTTTACTGCGCTTGCTGATAAGGTCGCCCGTGCACAGGGCTGGGTATCTATGTTGGAGTCTGGTAAGTTCCTTGTTGCTTCTGGGCCTTGGAATACGGACTTTATAAACGAGTGTCGTGTTTTCGGGAGGGGTGCTCATGACGATCAGGTAGACGCCTGTAGCCTTGCGTACCATTTTTTGTATCCGCATATGCATAGTAGTCCTGTTATTAGAGTTAAGGTCCGAGGACTATATAAGTGATGGTGCTTGATTCGTTGTTTAAGGGGATTTTAAGGATTTTCTCTGGTAGACGAGAAGACGCCGTTGTTGAGCAAATTATCGGGCGTGGAACATATGTTCTACCAGAAAGTCTGTGGCAGCCTTTGGTGCTACCTACGTACGATACGCTGCGGCCGGACTATGCCTGGTGGGATAAGTTTCGTAATGGGCTTCAGCCTGGGTTTGAGATTATTGGTGCACAGGCGGCTTCTTTTGTGGAGACGTTGGCTGATTATGTAATAGGCCGTGGGCTTACTATTAAGTTGGACACCGTGCGAGACGCTAGATTACAGCGTAAGGCTGCCTATACGAACGAAGTTTTGCGCAGGCTGTCGCTTTCTTCGCAGCGGTTTTTTTACGACTTGTTTGTTGACCTGCTGTGTTTAGGTGATGCTTTTGTCTATGTCTCTCCAAAAGGTAGTTTCATTTCCATTCCGCCAAACACAGTGAGTGTTGAATATGACCCCAGAAATCCGCGGGAGGTTCTTGCTTATAAAATTTCTTCTGCGTTTGGTGGGCTTACTGTAGAGGAATACTTAACGGCTAACATCCGTAGAAGCCATGTAAAAGGTACTTTACCGGATGGGACGGCTATTGATGAAACTGTAGAGGCGCCGAACTTGCTTGGCAAGATTCCGATTGTGCATTTTGCGTTTGATCGCAAGTCTGATGAGTTGTTTGGCCGTCCTGTGTTTGCTGGTTGTCTGCCTGCGTTTTCTGCATGGAATAATCTTTTGGAGAAGGCAACACGAGGGGCATATGTAGCAGGAAACCCCGTCCCTGTGTTTGAGAACCTTGACAACCCAACGGAAACAATAGACTTGAATGCTGCAGATGACCTTGAGTATGAGGCCGAATCTGGTGAACAACGGGTTCAAAAGCGTATAGAATGGGATAGGATTGGTGCCTTTTTCCTTGGCAAGGGAGGTAGGTTCCGCTTTGCTAGTCCACCAGTGGGGTTCAGTGGTGACCTCCAGCGTGTTAGCATGGAGATGCGGCAGTTGATCTTGGGCCGGCTTCATATCCCTGGGCATCTTGTGGGTGGCGACTTACGGGTTTCAACCACAGGTGTGCGTGAACAAATGCCTTCTTGGGTCAGGCATGTTGAAGCGCTCCGTGATAGGTTTGCTGGTAATGTCATTGATGACGGCCTTGGTGGAGATGTACGGGGTGGTGGGCTTCATGAGTTGATAGACCTGTTTTTGCGGACTCGTCGGCTGTTTGACAGCGATATTTTGGTGTATCCTGTGGTTATTCGTTGGTCTGATGTGACAGAAGGAGATGAACGTATAGAGTTTGAGAAGGTTAAGTGGGCGCACAGTCGGCGTGCAATTAGTACCGAGACGGCACTTGGGTTGTTAAATCTTGTTGAGGATACTGCGTCTGAGGTAGACAAGGCCAGACAGGAGCCTCGTCCTTTTGCTGAGGCGGTGTTTGATGATTTTGAAGGTGGTAAACTCACTGAGGATTTGACTCCGGATGAGCGCACAAATGGGGGCCGTGCACCTCGGCCTGGTGGGTCCTCAACGCCCAGGATGCCGGCCTATGGTGGAGGTGGTCGGGTTCGTTAGTTTGTGTTTTGGTTTGTTGTGAGGTGTCTTATGGCTAGTAAAGGTGGTTCTAGGTGGATTCAGCGAGCGATTAAGAAGCCTGGTGCGCTTAGGAAGGCGCTGGGTGTGAAGAAAGGGGAGAAGATTCCACTCAGCAAACTTCGTGCTGCTGCGAAGAAGGGGGGGAAGTTAGGTGCTCGTGCACGGCTTGCGCTACGTCTGCGTGGGTTTGCCCGTGCTCGTAGCAGCAAGAGTAAGCGTTTGCGTCGCAGGTAGGCTTCTTGTATAATTGATACAAGTGTTCTAGGGGTGCTTATGGAACGGGACAGAGAAATTCAGGTTGTACAGCATTTCCTCTGGCGTTTTACTGGAGGATTTCCAGAGGTACCTTTTGCGCCAGGGGTCAACGTGCAGGAATTAAATGAAATTGACCCAGACCCCTTATATGTAACCCTGCCCTTTGTTATTGATGGTGGTAAGGCTTCAAACGGGCTGTTTTACAGCAAGGCGTTTAATGATGCGTTGATTGAACAGGTGAATGCAAAACGCCCGACAGGAAGTTTTGGCCATCATATTGGTGTGCTTGAGGCCACAGCGAGGAATGACGTCCCGCCGATTATTTGGGTTGGTGCGACTCGTGATTCTGAGGGACGTGGCTGGATTAAGGGCTTTGTCCGTGACCGTGGGGTAAAGGAGTACTTGCGTGCTTTGAAGGCTGCTGGAAGCAGCATTGGGACAAGTATTGTTGGTAGTGCTCCGTATGAAGCCTTTATTGTTTACAATGCTGATGACGAGGAAGGGTTTTACTTTGAGATAGACCCACAACGGTTTTCTTTGATTAGTGTTGATGTGGTAGAACCTGAGCGTGCGGCGCTTCAGATGCCTCGTCCGTACGTATTGACTGCGAACTCAAAGGAAACCCCTTCGGAAGACACCTGGGTAGTTGGTATTTACAGCGGTCTGGGTGACTTTGTTGCTGAGGACACTAAACCGGAGGTTTTGCGTAACTTGTCGGTGACTCAAGCGGCCGAGGTTGATGGTGACATTATGGAGGACTTGGTTGAAATGACTGAAGAACCTGTTGTTGAAGAAGCAGTTACGCCTGTGGAGGCCGAAGAGGTATCTGCAATTCAGCAGGACATCTCACTTGTTGAGGCCCTGCAGGGTCTGCAGGAGGAAATTGCGGCTTTGACTGCTGAGAAGGTACGGCTTGAGCAGGAACTCTTGCAGTTTCGGCTGCGTGAAGAGGTTCAGCATGCTGTAGGCGTGCCCATCAGTGCGCTGCAGAAATACGTGCAAAATGCGGTGATGGTTCAACTTGGGCAGCGGACTGATGTAACGCAGGAAGAATTACGTGCGTGCATCCAAGATGTTTTGTCTACTCCCGAGTACAAGGAACTTGCGAAGTCCCTTGTGTACCAAGCCAGCGGTGGCGCACTGCTGATTGGTTCAGAGAGCGGGGGAGACTCTGATGAAGATTTGCAGAAGCGTGTTAACGAGTGGCTATCTATGTATGGAGTGAGGGTTTAAGAGATGGCGAATATTGCAGTTAGTGCAACAAAAGTTCGTCCGTTGGTTCCCAGTTGGGTAGCGACGGGTGTTGCTGGTGAAGCCCTTCAGCACGGTCAGGTTGTCCGGCGTAACTCAAACGGTGCGTGGATAAAGGCACAGGCGAACAACGCGACAAATGCGTCTGGCCTGCTGGGGATTGTTGTCGCTGGTGGCGATACCTCGGGAAATGTTGCCAGCGGCAAGGTAATTTCTGTGCTGTTGTGGGGCCGAATTTCTGGGTTTAGTTCGCTAAGTCCGACGGCTAAGTACTACTTGAGTGACACGGCTGGCGCTATTTCGGATACTGCAGGCACGGTATCGCGTATTTTGGGTTATGCTGATGCGGACAGCGTAGCGGCCTCGGAGGCGCTTTTCTTCGCGCCTGAACATGTCTAATGCTTGAGTTTTTAGAGGAGAGTTTCTCATGGCTGTACTAGGGGTTCGTGCTGCAATTGACCTCGTGACGCCAACGGGGATTGATGCGAACGAAGTCTTTAAGATGCGGGTTCTCCGCGATGGCAGCATCTCTTTGGGTGAGTTGCTTCAGCAGGCTGCTGGTATTGTTGGCCGTGCCAATGAGGCAATTATGGCTAAATACGGCAGTCTGGTTACTGTCACGGAGGAGATGTTTGCCATTTATCGTCAGGGCGAGACTAGCCGGTTGATGACGCCCACGTCGTCTGAGTTTGCACGGCGTGACCCTGTTTTCACTACGCAGGTTGGGCACATGCTTCCGTTGAAGGACTATCGGCATGCCCTTGGCTGGACGGAAGAATACCTGCGTGATGCCTCTCGTGCTCAGATTGCCAATGACCTGCAACTCATTGTGGAAGCATGGGAAAACCGTGTAGATTACGAGTTTGTAACTCGTATTCTTACAAACACAGAGAACCCTATTGGTGCTTCTGGGTATGATGTGGGTTGGGCAATTGGCTCTGGCGTGAACGTGCCTTATATCCCTCCGCAATGGATGGGGAAGGTCTTTGATGGCACGCATTCTCACTATGTTGTAAAGGACGCTGCGTCTGCTTCGTACAAAGACTTGCTTTCTGATATGCAGTTGCACTTGCGTCATCATGGCTTTTCTGGGCGTCTGTACTGTCTTGTGAGCGAGGCAGACATCGCGGCCATCAAGACGGCGCTTGGCGATGACTTTGTGCGGATTGTTCCCGCGGAGATTAATATCACTGGTGGAAGCAGTTCTGCGCCGATTTTCACTGTGACGGGGCAGCCTTTTGAGGGGGTGCCTGGCGAAATTTTTGGGATGTATCTGGGTGACTTCGGTGTTGTTGAACTGCGGTTCCACCCACGTATTCCTTCGGGTTACGCCTGGATGACTAAGCCCTTTGGCAACTTGAATGCCAGCAACGGTGTAGCCATTCGCAGGCATCCTGCGGTTCCATTTGGGCTTATTCCTGATCCGCAGGTTACCAATTCCATTGTGCCCAGACTCCAGAGCATTGAGTTTCGGGCTACTTTTGGGGTTGGTGTGAATGACCGGCTTAACGGCGTTGCGGGCTACATTGCTAATGGTGCGTCTTCGTGGGTTAACCCGACGATCTCGTAAGGCGCTAAGTACTGAGGGGCACGGCCTGTAGTGTGGAGTTTTAACAGTTACCGCTGTATTTAGTGTTCGTACCTCTGGGGTGTGGTCTGATGGGAGGGTACAGCGGTAACTAGACTGGCTGTAGGGTAGTGTAAGTTCTGAGGGATGTTTAGCCGTGCCCCTCAGTGTTTTCAGGTGTGGTGATGGTTGATCCGCTAACTCCAGAAGAATTGGCTGATTTGCGGGCGGATATTGGAGATACTTCTTCGTCTCCTGCGTTTACAGACGATGAACTTCAACGCCTGCACGAGCGTGCTGAAGGAGACCCGCTGTATACCCGTGTCTTGTGCCTGCGGCAGTTGTTAGCGAATGCCGCAAAACTTTTTAACTATACTTCTGGATTTACCCGAGTTGATCAGGCTGTTATTTTTGACCGAATCCTGAAGTTACTTGAGTACTACGAAAGTCTGGCCGCGGCGGGGGAACAGGTCCGCTTTGTTGGGATTGCTTTCAGGCCACCGTACTTTTATAACGGCCCTGGTGATATAACCGATGCAGAGTAGGGGCTGTTATGGTTCAGATTGCTAATTGGCTTGAGTATGTGCAAGAGTTGCGTGATTGGGGCAGTGATGTTGAGGGGGCTGCCAGAGCACAGCATCATATTGCGCGGCTTATATTGGATAAGCCTAGTTGGATTTCTCTAGAAAGGAATGTGGGTGCTGGCAAGACGGTTCTCCCACTGCAACTTGTACGGGTTGAATTTAATACCCGAGCAACAACAAGTGTTCGGGCTTCTGGGGATATTACTTCAAGGGAATTTTCTCAGTCTGTGATGTTGATTGGGTTCAAAGGCCATCCAGTTTATGGAACTCTTGACATCTTGCCTGGGGACCGCTTTGTCCTGAACGGCTTGCGTTATGAAGTGAAGATGATTATGAACGAGATTCCTGCCTCTGTGCAGGCCTGGGCGGATTTGCGGAGTTAATATGCAGAAGATTCCTGCTGGTTATCATCTTGATCCGTCGTTTTTTTGGCGAGGCCCTTCCCGTATTCGTGCTGGGTTTCGTGTTAATCAAAGACTTCTTCAGGAACTGATAAGTAAGGTTGAAGCGCGGCTTAAATCTACTGGTGAAGAAGTTGCTTCTGTTATGGAGGCTCTGGCCAAAGAAACCGAGTATTTCATGAAGGACTTTGCTCAGTGGGAAGATGAAACTGGAGCAGCACGGCAGAGTCTCTCTGCGTCTGTCTTTGTTGGAACCAGCAGGATTTCTGTGTACTTCTACTATGATAGAGATGTTATCTTTGCTATAAATACTCGTGCAGCGGCCCGAGGTGTTGATTACTCTACTTTCTTGGAAACGATGAAAGCCGGTAAGTATGCAATTTTGCCCTGGGCGCTGGAGTTTTTCATGTCCAGGCTTGTACATCTCTTAGGCAGGAATATTTCTATGGAACAGCGTTACCTTATCCGGCACTATGAGCCTCGCAGCCGTGGTGAGTAGACATGTCTGTTCTGATTGAGAGTAAGTTTATTGAGCAGTTGACCGCCGACCCCGTTTGGCAGTCTTTAATCACAGGTGGGACGTATTCGGCACAGGTGTTGGGCAGGATGGGTATTGTCTACACGAACCCTGTGCTTGCCAGTGGTGGGGCTTTTGATGGAGCAACATTGAAACCAATTGCGTTTGTGCGAACGCTTCGTGAAGAACCCTTCCCTGGCGTCCGAGATGAAGTTTTTCAGGCTATGAGTACCGCACGGCTGGTAGAGGTATACTTGTACCAAGATAGTGGAATTGATATAATAGAGACGGCTCTGAAGGAGGCTTATCGTATATTTCATGACAAACAATTTGATTGGGGTAGGGTAATGTTCGCTGGGGGAGTTGGCGCCAGGTCGTCAGAAGAACTTTCTGGAGTTTTCTTTGCGGTAGTACGGTTTGTTGTATATACAGTAAGATTAAGTAGTTGATGGGAGAAGTACAATGGGGCTGTTTGGACTTTTAGATATTGTAACCTTTGGCTTGCGGGACGTGAAAATTGCTAAGCGGAATAACGATGGTTCCTATGGTACTGCAGTTGATGTCCCGTCTGTGCAGTTGTTGGAGGCTTCGCCACAGACGATTAATGCCCAGTTGGAGGGGGATGATACGATTACGGCTGTGCATGCTGTGGCGAACCGTGCGCAGGTCCGAATCCGGTTTGGTAGTTTGAGCGTTGAAGCGCTGGAAGTAATCACAGGGCAGACTGCGTCGCTCACGGGGACTACGCCTAACCGTAAGCGCACCTTGACGATTGACGATGTGGACTTTCCTTATTTTGGACTGGTTGGGAAAGCCGTTGGTGCTCAGGGTGGCGATGTGCATGTCTTTGTGCCTATGCTAAAGGCTATGGAAGGTTTTACTGCGACTTTTGAGTACGGTAGATTTGCTGTGCCAGAGATTACTGCGATGGCGCTTCCTGACCCTGAGCAGAACAACAATTATTCAGATTATTGAGCATGAAACTCCTGCTGATGTAGCGATTCCGCCTGTGTAATCGTGTTTTGAGGAGGCCAACAGGGTGGCGAAGCATAATTCGGTTACGCCTGCCAGTGAATGGCGGAAGTTGCGGGAAGGTGAGTTGTTGTCGCTACCAACTGGAAGGGTGGTTCGGGTACGCCGCCCGCAGATTGAAGAATTATTGTTATCGGGCAAGGTCCCGAACCCCCTTCTTTCAAAGGTTTTGGGGCTTGTTGGTAGTGATGCTGTTGATGATTCGTCCCTTCCGCCCGAGCAGCAGATTGAACGATTTAAGGCGTACCTTTTGCAGATGAAGGCACTGTTTGAACTGGCGTTGGTTGAACCCAGATTGTCGGATGACCCTGATGATGAGGGGGCTATATTGTTCACGGACCTGACGCCAGAGGAGAAAGATGCCATTGTAGATTGGCTTTACAGTCCAATGAAGGCGGTGCAGGGGTTTCGTAAGTAGTAAAAAGAACCTCTGGACTCTGTTTGTTATGTCTGATAGGTGCAAAGTGCGGCCTTCTGAGTTCGTAGGTATTAAGGACTCGTGGGCTGCATTTTGTTTTGATGAGTCTGTTATATATTTCGGTGGTTGGGTTGAGAGTAAGTTGACTGATTTTGTTGACGGGAAGCCAAAGTATTCTTTAGAATTTCTTCTGGCCGAGCCTGAGGAATTTGAGGACACCAGTGGTTATGGTATAGAGCGGTTGAAAGCGCTTGCAGAGTCTTCTTCTCTGCAGGGTTTTGTGTCTTATCGCAGAGTGGTAGCGAGGAAGGAAGAAGATGTCTCCTGACCCACAGAATTTGCAAGCAGGGGCATTTGCCCAATTTATTCTTGATTATGAACAACTGCTTACTGCCAGATCGGAAATTCCAGACATCCTTGACGACATGTTTTCTAAAAGTGATGCAGTTGTTCAGAAGTATATTGCCGCAATTAATCGCCAACTGAAAAGCGTGGACAACGCTGTATTGCAGCATGCTGAGTCGCTTGCTGGTGCGTTGTCTCCAAGGTTCTTGCAGCAGTTACAGCAAGCAGGAGTCCTTGCGCCTGGTGTTTTTAGTTCAATTCAGCAGTCTCTTGAACGGCTTGCCCGTGCGGCAGTCAGCCCAGAAGCAATGGCGCTTTCTACGTTGCTTCCAGAGTCATTGCGAAGGCTTCAGCAACAGATTAGTGCATTTTATGCTTCGGGGTTACAGGGGCATCCTTTGTTTTCTCAAGAGCAGGTCAAAAACGCTGCGTTAATTGTGTCCTTGACTCGGCAATTCTCTCAAGAACAAGCGAAGATTCTTGGTCAAAAGCAAATCTTTCTTCAGTTTTTACAGGGTGAAATTGCAGCCCAGCGGGCAATTTCTGAAGAACTAGCAAAACGGCAACTTCAGCAGGCCGGCGCTGTACAGACGCCTTTTGGTTTTGTTCTGCCACAGACTGCAAATCAGTTGCGGCAGTTGGGGTTGTTAACCAGCGCGGCAAAAACAGAAGCCACAGGGTTTGCAGCGGCCTTGGGAGGGGCAGCAGGTGCAATCTTGGCTATTGTAGCCGCTGCTACATCTCTGCGGGGGGTTTTTTCTTTTCTGAAACGCCTTGGCCAGGATATGTTTCAGCAGGCTGTTAAGTTTTATGATATCATTAAGAATGCCTCGGTGTTTCTGGGGGGTGTTTCTGGTGGCTTTCAAGAGGGTTCACGGCACTTGTTGACTCTGGTTCGGTACGCCAGGGAGGCGAAGGCCCCGTTGTCTGACATTCTTGACTCTGCGCGACAACTTGCCCCTGTGATTGCGGCTGCTGGACAGGGTATGGAAGCGCTTCCGTATTATCTTGACGTTGCACGTAAGTTGGCGGTTTTGAACCTTGGGCCTACAGGCGGTGTTGGAGGCGCAATTTTCTCCATTAGTGAGATGTTGTCTGGTGACGTTCGCAGTATTCAACGGCGTTTCCGTATCAATACTGATGTTATCCAGCAGATCGCCAGGGAACAGGGCATTACTATGATTGAAGCCTTGGATAAGTTTCTGACTGAGAACCTGGGAATTACTCAAGAAGTTGTTCAGCAGTCTATGGAGACAATTGGCACTTCTTTTCGCAGGATGACTGACTCCCTGGGGTTTATGCTGGGCACGGCCTTCCGTCCAATTGCAGAGGGCTTTATTATGCCTACGATGGATGTGATTAGCGACGTTTCAACGACTATTGGAGAGACAACGCATCAATTAGATTTGGCTGGCGTTACGTTGTGGGACTTTCTTGAAACGATGCTTCGCGTTGAACTTTCTGCTCAAGGGATTTTGGATGCTTTTAGAGATGTAGTAAGGCTTTCTGGACTGTTGTCTGGGGTTGATCTCGCCGTTGCGCGGATTACTGGGGGTCCGCATGAAGGGCCATCCTTTGGTATTCCTGACTTTGGTGTCAGACTGCGTTATGTTGTAGGTAGCATCTTAGGAGAGGTAATAACAGTAGTTGTCTTCTGGCTTAGGACTCTGGGTGTTGCGCTTTGGGGGATGGCTTCTGCGGCAATGTATGCTACCACCTCTGTGCAGTTGGCTATTGCGGAATTGTTTCGCGTGCCACAGGAGTATCTAACCAGTTTTATTACTGTTCAGCATCGCAGGTTGATGGTTCTTCATGCCGCAATGACATATCTGACGAACTTGAGTTCTGAGGCGTCAAAAGCCCAGAAGCAGTTTGAAGCGTGGAACAAGGCGTATCTTGATGCTTTACGTCAGCAGACAGAAATTGATGGTGGAGGTCCTCCGGAAATTGAGCCGGAGTTGTCAGATGAGTTGCGGGCATGGATTGAATTTTCAAGGGATGTTGAGCGTCTGCAGCAGGATTACCGTGAGCGTTTACTCAACTTAGAACGTGACTACAATGAGCGTCTGGAAGAAGAAGCCAGGGCGCACCAGCGTCGGCTAGAGGAGTTAGACCAGGATCATTTCAGACGCAGAGCAGAACTTGAGCAAGACTTCAACGAGAGATACCTTGCGCTTCTTGAAGGGCGAGAGGGTCGTGTTGCTTCCATTCTTCAGCGAGTGGAGATTGAACGGAAGTATGCTTTGGAAGACTTGCAGCAAGAGATTGAGGAACTTACTGCAGAGCACTATGACCGTCTCCGAGAGTTATTCAAGGACTATCGTAGGAGTGTTCAGGAAGCCGCAGCACGGCTGGATGCCATCGCTGTGGTTGATGCACAGCGGTCTTATAAAGAAAGAGTACGAGAAGAAAACAAGCGGTATAAGGAACAACTTGAGAATCTTCAACGCAGGTTTGATGCCGAGTGGACGATTACTAGTCGGGAGTTTCAGCGGCGGCTTGCAATCGCACGGGAGTACGACCTGAAGCAAGCGGAACAATTGAAGCAGCAGTTTGAGGAACGCCTGCGTCAAGAGGACTTGCGCTGGCAGGAACAACGCCAAAAGTTAAATGAGCAATATAATGAACGGCTTTCGGATTTGCGTCGGCAATACGAAAAAGAACGGACTGCTGCAGAAAAGTACTACCGCGACCGCCTGGAGGACATGAACCGGCAGTTCACTGAAGAGATTCTACGTCTTGAAGGACATCTTGCACAGCAGTATGCCTTGTATGACCGAGGCCTTCGTCAGGTTGAGGAATTACTTGAACAGTGGTGGAAGGAACATGCACATCTCTATATTCCGCCGTATTATTCAGAGAAGAAAGATACTTCTTCACACATACCAATACCAAAAGGGGCATTCCAATATGGTGGGCTTGTGCCGTCTACAGGGACATACTTATTGCACTCTGGAGAGGTTGTTATTCCTGCTGATGTAGTGTCTTCTTTGCGTCGTGCATCGTATACAAGACTCGCCGACCTGACTTGGACTGGAAACGTTATATTGAACGGTACGCAGTTATCTCAAGAAGACGTTACTCTTGCTGTGCAGAAGGCCTTAGTTGATGCTTTCAAGGAGTTGGCGTACTGATGGCGTACCAGTTTGCCGCGGGTTGGGACAACCAGAGTGGCCTTGTTGACCTTGTTGTACAGCCAAGGTCAGAAGGCATCTCGTGGCCGCTTATAAGGACGGCGGCGGATGGAACTACGTATTTTGATGGCATGCCGGAATGTACTTTGTTCTTTAGTGCAATCACCAAGGCGCAGTTTGATGCCTTGGTAGAACAGTTAGGATTCTCGGACACAGTGAAGAGTGTAAAGGCCACGATGCGTCTCCCGAGGAATCAAGACAGAGCCTCTGGCGTCTACAATGTCTTTGTTGACTACCCTAAGATTGAGAACACTCGTTATCGGTACTGGTGGTCTGACTTAAGAATTTCGGTGAGAATCGTAAAGGCGCTTAACTCCGGCGACTTGTACTAGGAGGAAGTATGCCCCCGCTTAACAGTGCGCAACAGAGTCAGTGGCGGACGCATCCCCGTGTGGAACGGCTTTTTGCCTACATTCTTTCTCCTGATATCATTTTTTCGGCTTATGTGGACGGGACAGAAGATACTTATCCAACCAAGGCAATAAAGTACAAGAACCCTACGGGTGATTATACGGACATTGTGCCTGGGCAGACCGTCCGAGTTAAAGACAGCGCGGGCAACATCAAAGGGTACTGTCGTGTCAGGAAGACCGCAACGGCGACGAAAATTCCTATCGGACAGGTCAGCAAGGGAGAACTTTCATTTAATGACAATGACCTTATTGAGGTGCTTGATGAATTCCGTATCTGGGCAAAGATTCCGCAGATTGACCCAGATGGTACTATGCGTAAAGATTTTGAGACATATACCGACCAGACGCTGAAAATTCCCCCAGTGTGTATTGCTGGCCCACATAGGATAAAGTTGGTTTCTACTACTACAGGGTCTGCGACCTTTGATTTTGATTTGACCGACAGCCGTGCGCTGGCGCCTGATGCTACGCTTTCTGGGTTTAGCGGGGACATCAAAGACTGCACTGTCGTTTCGGGGTCAATTTCTTCTGGCATCTTTACGCTGTCTGCACCTTACGGAAAGCGCTGGGTTTCTTTTACTGTTACGGACTCAAACGGCAAGACCCATACACGGCGGGTTTTTATTGCTGTTGTTGTAGAAGACGATTGTTTTCCTGTGTTGCTGTCTTCTATTGATGGAGATGCTGTTGGCTGGACAGCCGTGTTTGAGGTTGTTTCAAAAGCCCCACAAATTGATGAGGGTGCTTTGGTTATTCTCTTCTCTGAACAGAGTCCAGCGCCTGTTGGAAACTACAATGATTGCAGCCACATTCGGTTTGTTGGCTGGGTTAAAGAGGTAACTGAGCGAATAAGTACGACGTTTGCTACACAGTATCCCACAGATAGGTTAGAGATTCTTGCGCAGAACGCAACAAAGGTTCTTGAAGACCTTGGTGCATACGATCAAACGGTTAAGTACCGTCAAACTCCTACTAAGTGGACGCATATGAAAAACCTCTCGGCTTTTCGTATGATTCACTACTTAGTGCACTGGCACAGCACGGCCGATGAGGTGTGTGATTTGGTTGTGCCCACGGCATGGTATTCAAAGTATCGGGCAACCAGACTTGATGTTGAGCGTGGAACTTTGTTTGAACAGTGTGCTTTTTTGGCAAATGCGGTTGGTGCCCGCTTCTGTGCAGACAAACAATCAAGAATTTACAAAAGGAAGTTGCCCTACTTGATGTCTGCATATGACCGAGGAATTGATGTTGAAGAGACACTTACGCTCACTGACCAAGATTGGGAGGGGCCTGTTAATATCCGTGAACGGCATGGGGATAGGCTGTCATGGCTTCGCAGCAGTGCGATTCTTGCGTCAAATACAGAAATTCGGGCTGTGATGGCTATTGCGCCTGGGACCTCTCCGGCTCAGGGTGCTTCTGAGGAACAGTACGACCGCTTGCTTGTTGAATCTCAAAGCGAGTTAGACACTCGGACAGGACAGGAGTTTGCGAGGCGTAACTCTGCTTGGGGAGAGTTTGAGTTTGAAATTTTGAACGACCCTTTTGTTGTTGACCCTGCTTGGGGAGAAATAGTTATTGCCAGTATCCCAGCGGAGAGTAACAGGTTAGGTATAACCTTTGAAGACAGACAGTTTGAAGTTAGTTCTGTGCGCATTCAGTCTTCTTATGAGGGTGGGCTGTGTACTGGAACTTGGGGACTTACTTTAATTGAAGATGGAGAACCTGCAAAGAAAGTAAAAATTCCCAAACAGCCTGCAAAGCCACCGCCAGAAAAGCCGCCGGAGCCGTATCAGCCCCCTGCCCCTGTGCAGCCACCATTTTTGGACACAACGTTTTATGTCACGACGGACCTGGGAATATTCAGGACGCGGCAGGCCGCTGGAGACAATACTGTCTGGGAGGGAATACTCTCTATTGGGGACTTCTCTGGTGCTGAGACTTTTTGTCAGTTTATTCTAGACTCATGGAATCCGAAGAATGCGGCCTATGTACTGACTAACCAAGCCTCTGGTGGCATTGCATTATGGTACATTACCTCGTTGAATGCCCCTGGAGGGGAACAGACAGTAACGCTGCTGCGGACCTTTACTGCCAGAACGCACTGGGCTACTGCTGTGTCAAGCATCAATGTCCCTGGTGGTGTTGCAGTTGCTTACTACTACTATGTGAACGACTCTAACAGGTACTTAAGGGTTGATTATCGGGATGGTTATAGTTCTTCATGGAGAACGGTGCAATCAACAAACCTCATATGGCCAGCGCCGTTGGATGTCCCGAATATCTTGTGGCGGCGCAGTGGCAACCCAGGGATTTGGTTGGGGCATCACTGGGATGGTGGTGTGGATAATGCCTTCGTGTATCTTGAGGGCATTGGCTCACCGACTCAACGAAGACACGATGTAGTATTAAACACAGATAGGTTTTTGTCCTTAGGAACCTCTGTTTTGCAAAGTACTGCTTGGGATGGCAGTTTCACCAGCATCCAAGGGTACTATTCAAGCAATGTTGATGACTCAAGGGTGTTTGCGGCAAGATACCAGAACAATGAGGGAAATGTACCAACCTTGTGGTACAGGGATTCTTCTGGGACATGGAGTAACGTAACTCCTCCAGCGTATTATGACGCTGACCAGGGCATTAATGTGTATTTTGGGGCGATTTTCGGAAGCCGCGATGCTGTACTTTGTTCTACGTACAATGGGTCTTTAGTAACGGTTGTTGGCGGACATTTTGTAAACCAGGCAACCTGGGCTATCTGGCGGTCTTCTAACAACGGAACTTCGTGGACTACGCTCAACCGTCCAACATTACCGACTTATGTCCCAGGCCCTGGACAGGTTCGGACGACGGTAATCCCCACGAAGGTTTGGGGCTGGCCGTATGATGACAACATCCTTATTCTTGGCGTAGAAGGGTATGAAAACCTTGTGGGCTATGGGGCTTCGTATGTAACGAACATCCCGTACACGGTTGATGGTGGAAGTACATGGTATAACATGTGGGGTAACTTGAGCAGCCTTATCTCAAATGTTAAGTATGTTGTTAACGTAGCACCAGTATGGGAAACGTAAAATGCCAGAGTATACAGAGCCACTGAGAACCCTTTTTGCCCGTGCAGTTGAGTGTGCAAAGCGGCGTATAACGTACCGTGCGCTTTTGGGCGATGGCGAAGGTAACCTGGAAGTAACCCGAGATGATGGCACTGTTGAGAAAGATTTAGTTTGGGCACGGGTTACCTTTGATGACGAAGAGTCTGCACGGACGATTGTTGCTGTCCGCTGTGGGGCACAGACACGCCGGTACGGCTTGCCTGTCCTTCTTCAGCGAGGCATTGATGGGATGCTAGAGGTCGTTGGAGAAGACCCTACAGTCATCTTTGAGTGGGCTGCAGATGGCGATCAGCAGACTACTTCAGTTGCGGAACATGCCTGGCAGCACAGTAGAGTAGGCCCCGACCCTATTTACCTTGAAGGTTTACAGATTCTTCCATTTAGTGTACAGCCTACATCTCCTTACAGTATGTCTGTTGATGTTTGGGGTGGGCACTATGTCTACGGAGGCACACAGAAATTTTTAAGCAAAACTGAGGTTGACCTAAGTTCTTACGTTCCTGCTTATGGGTACAAGTTTGTTATTGTATGTCTTGATCCAGAAAACAATACCGTTTCTGTTGTTGAGGGCACGACAAAAGAATTTACCACATGGCCCCCACCCAGAGATGGAGACCCTAGAATTGCCTTTGACGACAGTGAAGTTGCTGCAGTTCCTGTTTCCAGCCCGCTTTTGCGTCTGGCTGCGGTCCAACTGCAATCAAACATGACGAAAGTTCGCCCAACTGATATCTTTGTAGACTTACGTCCTGTGGCACTTTCCTTTGGTGGTAGCGGCGGTGGTGGTACGGTCAACGTATACAGTACAACTATTGGAAACGGCACCGATACAACATACACTGTTACGCATAACTTGGGCACTCGGGATGTTTTAGTTCAGATTTACCAAACAAGTAGTCCATATACGGGGGTTTCTGCTGAGATTTCTCGGACTACAGTAAACTCTGTGACGCTTTCTTTTGGCCGTGTGGTATCAACAGATGAATTTACAGTGGTAATCATGGGTTGAGGTCAGAATGGCTAGGTTTTCTGTTATAGCAGACATTTTTGCTCAGGGAGTCCTGACTTTTCTTCAGACGACGGAAGCGAACGTTGAGACTCCGCAGTCAGGATTTTCAACTTTGTTTTTTAATGCCTCAAAAGAGTTGCAGGCCAAGCATCCAGATGGCACTGTGAATACCATTGGCCCTGCTGCACCGGCTAAGTTTCAGTCATGGGCTATTCTTGCACACACAGCGGCACAGGGGACGGAAGGAGACTCTCTTACAACGGGGAGTTGGGTAAACAGGACGCTGAACACGGAACTCTATGACCCAGATGGGATAGTCTCCTTGAGTAGCAATCAGTTTACCCTGTCTGCTGGGACGTATATTATTCTTGCGGCTGTACCTTTTCATGGTACAAACCGCTCACAGAGTCGCATCTACAATGTTACGACGTCGTCTGCAGTTACCACTGTGCTGTTTCAATCTGTGCGTTCTAACGAATTAAATACTACAACATCTGTTGAGTTTGGCCTTGGGTACATAACAGTGAGTTCTGGCACAAATACTTTCAGGCTGCAAAGCCAAGTTTCTACTGCTGCATACGGTGGACGGTTTAGCAATTTCTCAACAGAGGTTTATACGCTGATGCTAATTATTAAGGTATAATAGTGGCGAGATAGTTTTTGTAATAAAACATTTCAGCGAGTGAATTATTAGCGAGAGAAGGCACATGAAGCATCAAGATGAAGCCCAACAGGACAATGGAACGTTGCAGATTGATCAGGCTTTACATTTCCTTGTGGAAGTAAGTGCCAGCAACGGGGAAATAGACCTCCGAAAAATTTTTGAGTCTTGGCCAAAGGACCCAGATACGCAGCAGTTTGTTTTGGCAGCGTTAACGGCCAAGAATGTTCAAGCGGTAGAACGGCTTTCTAAGCAAGTTCCACGCATCTGGGGGGTGTTGTCTGTTGCAATGTTTGTTGGTTCATTAGCGTTTTTTATGTCTGCTGGCATAAATCCCTTGGAAGCCATTGCAGGTGCTGCAATCGCCGCGGGCGTGGCGCAGGTTATTCGCAGCCTGTCTATTTGACAGAAGACTCCTGCCATGGTATAATGTATTGCATGATATCTAATAAGGTTACTATGGGGGCAAGGGGCCGCATGATTCTCAAGAGAGTCCTCTGGGGGATTGCAGTTACCGCTGTCTTTATGTCTTCATTGCTTTTGGCAGCAGCAACCTTGGTTGGCAATGCTGCACTTTTGGTGTTTCATAATTTCACGTTGGTTTTTTCTGAACCTGTGACGTTAGACGAAGTAACTGTTGGGCTGCAGATTCTAAATGGGGCAATTGATCAGTTCAACTCCCGACTACATCTGATGACAGTGTTTATTCAGGTTGCAATGCTGGTCTTGTTTATCGGGGGCATCTGTTGGGGTGCGCTGTTTTCCCTTTACAAGAAGGACTTTTAGCATGCGCGAACGAGTCGCTGTCTTCGCTCTTGTTCTCCTTGCGCTCTCGCAGATTTTCTGTTCAAAGGCACCGCAGGCTCTGTCTACGGAGAGTCCCACCGCTGTGCCGACAGCAGGCAGGCCCTCCGAGTATCCTACAGAGTCCTCTACGCTTGTGTACCAGCGGGAAACCCCCACAGCAGCATCTACAGAGGTACCTGCGTTAATTGACGTATTACCACAGGAGGAGAATATTCCTGCAGAAGCAGTCGGCGTCTTTGCTTCTGCTTATGTCAACTTGCTTATACGTCAGTGTACTCAAGATGGGCTACTTGCTGATGACCCAAGGGATTCTTGCGAGGTAATCTTGTCGGGACTTCAGCCGAAATACGCCCCGTATAAGACGTTTGTCCCTGTGTTTGGGTTGCTACGTTATCAGCGGGGTGTGTGGTTTTGCCTAGATGAGTCGTGTTCAGTTCTTGTTGCGTATTGTTATGATTATCACCGTTTTGGGGATGCATATCTCAAGGACACTGGTGGGGAACTCCAAGGCGTCTTGCCTTGTGAGTAATGTTTGGGGGCATTAGTCAATTGCAAGATTGGAGGGAAGAATGGATAAGCCTATTCTACAGCCGTTGTTGAGCCTCCTGTACAGCAGGAAATTTCTGGTCACAGTGGCAACAATCCTTGTGGATGTCCTAGTTGCGCTTGTACCAGAGTTGGAGTCGGTGCAGGGCGAACTGCTAACGGTCTTCACTGTCCTGGGCAGCATTCTTGTGGCTTCAATTGCCTACGAGGATGCTGCTGCCAAGCGTAACATTGTAGGTTAACGTTTGGCACAGGGGGCAGGGATTTTGTTTATGACTATTGCCGAAAAGGTTGTTTGTGGGATTGATCCTGGAGTTAACACTGGCCTTGCGGTTGTTCGTGTTTCTACTGACGAGTTTGGTAGAGTAACTTTTGTACTTTTGGAGCAGGCAGAACTCCTGTGGCCAGAATCTGTTTATAGAATTTTGAAAGTGCCTGCAGATTTCTATGTGCTTGAGGACTTTATTCTGCGTGCTGAACAAGCCCGAGGAGTTGCTGCGAATGACCCAAGATTGACTACGGTTAGAGTCATTGGGGCCTTACAGATTAGCCTTCCAAGAGAGAAACTATTCTTTCAGCGAAATGTAGACAAGCCGGCCTGTTCGGACGAGTACTTGAGGGAATTGGGACTTTATTCCTCAAGCCCACATATACGAGACGCTTTGCGTCATGTTGTCATCTTTGTGCTAAGAAATATAGATTTAATACGAAAGCATGAGAAGTGACAATGGCCGAAGTAGTACTTTCCGCTGTGCTTAATGCCTTGGTTGTACTCAACAAAGTCTGCTGGACGTTAGCCGGCTTGTGTGTCCTTGCTGCGGTAATCCTTACAGTCCTGTGGCACATTCAGGAACTTCTTGCACAATGGACACGCAAGGCATCTTAGGATTTGGAGGAAAGCCTTAATGCATTCTGGCCTGTCGTATTATTACAGTGCAATTTTTACTCAGATTTGTCTGCTGGCTCCTAGCGTGGCAATCTTGGCTCTTTTTCTTGTTGCTGCCATTAGCCGCATGTTGGACCCTCATGCCAATGAAGTGTCTGACGACTCCGATGAAACTTGTTGGTGGTTAGATATCAGTTTGTAGTACCTACACCTAAACTGCCCTTGTAAGGACGTTGTCCATGGGTACTGTCAAACTTGGACGGACTTCAGGGTCTAAGCCGGCGTACTTGGTTTACTGGGGGCGTGGAAGTGCAGATGCCCCATGTAGAAGAGTAGACCCATATGCGCCGCAGGGAAAGGCGGAACTTCCCCCAGTCCCTTCTGTGCTACGTTGGGTTCTTGAATACGAAAAAGCAACGCCGTTTCCTTTTGTTGTGCCAAGGGAAGTTTATTCTTGGCTAGAAGAAGAAATTTCGGCCAGAAAGGCATTTGAAGAAGAACATCTTGTGGCACAGCAATACAAGCGCTATGAAGATTTGTGGGACTTCCAGCGCGAAAGTCTTCACTTTGGTGTTGCGAATTTCTTCTATAACGAAGGCACGTTGCGGGCGCTTATTGCGGATGACCCCCGTTTGGGTAAGTCTCCGCAGGCTCTTGCGATTCTGTCTGTGCTCGCTGGAGTAGACGCTTTGACGGTGTCGGACAGGAATATCCTTATCCTGTGTCCGAAGGCGGTTATTCCGCAATGGGTGCGTTACGTGAATGAGTGGTTTTTTCCGTGTTGCGAAAATGCTGAGGTTCGGGTAATCCCCCTCACAGGTGCTGTGAAGGAGCGAAATCTTAAACTTCAGGCCGAATTGCAGGCTTTTTTGCAAGAGGACGAAGCAGGTTCTTCATCAAGGCTGAAGCCTACAGTGTTCCGTGTGTTCATTACTAACTGGGAATATATGTACTATGAAGAAGACATCGGCATGATTGGTTGGTGGGCATTTATTGGTGACGAGGCCCATAAGATTAAAAACAGAAACTCTCGCATATCTGAGTATGCAAGGCGCATACCGGCAAAACACGTGCTGCTTTTGTCAGCGACTTTTGTAGAAAATCTCCCGTTGGACTGGTGGTCTCCGTTGAATGTCATCAAGCCAACAGTATTCAGCAGTTTCTGGAGGTTTGCAGGTTGGTTTACAAGGTTTGAATACGATTTTGCTGCGAAGGCACCGAAGCCTGTGTCGGCAGCCAATACGGGTATTCTGAAAGAATTCCTTAGTCCTTATGTTCTGCAACGGAGGGCTAGTGAGGTTGCAAGCCTACCTGAGCAAGTGTTTGAGACTGTCTACTGTGCTTTGGATGATGTGCCAAGGCGATTCTATGATAAAGTCAAGAAGGAAGTGTTTTTACAGTTAACTTCTGGGGAGACCTTAGCCATAACGGACGCATTGTCTCAACTTCTTAGGCTGCGGCAGGCTGCGTTACATCCAAAGTTGCTTGACCCATACTATTTTACTAACCCCGAGACGGGGAAAATCGCTGCTGCAGTACAAATTATTTCAGAACTTCCAGATGAACAGGTTGTAGTATACAGCAGTTTTATCGGTGGCTGCAGACTCATCCAAGAAGCCCTTGGACGGGAAAATTGTATTGTATACACTGCTGAAGATAAGCCAGACAAAATCACGCCTTTTCTTGACGGAAAGGTTCGGGTTCTGGCGACAACACCAATGAAGGGTGGCGTTGGGCTAAACCTGTTCAATGCAAATGTTGTAATCTACCTTGACTTTCCACTGAGCAGTATTGCATATCGTCAGTCTGTTGAACGTACACGCGCCCTTGGGAAATCTGGGAAGGTTTTTGTTTATTTCCTGATTGCGCACGACACCGTTGATGAACACGTCTTTTCTCTTTTGCATAGGAAACTTGATGTGGTCAAGGAGTCAGAGATTGCCCCACGTATCCTATTAGAGTATTTTGGACTTGACTCTTGAATCAGTTTTTGCACACTTAGAAACCTTGAGGTATAATAGATATCAGCATGGACGTGGAGAAAAACCTTCAATGCATTACAGTGTCTCCACCTTTAGTGACGTCCAGACAGAACGGAAAGAGGCCAATGGTTTCTCCAATGAGTATTCATCAGGCAGACAAGAATCGTCTGACTCCGAATGCAGTTGAGGTAACGCAATCTGACATTACTGCATTCTTGCGCTGCCGCAGGCTGTATCATTACAGTTCTACGCTAGGACTTGGGCTTGCACCTGTGAGTGCCATTCCGCATTTTGTGTTGGGAACGCTTCTACACAATGGGCTTGAACAGTACTATCTGGGTAACGAAAACTATCTTGACTTCTACGTAAATCAGGCCCAACAGGTTCTTGAAGACCCGAGTAATTCCCTTGAACTTTCTCAACGGCTGCTTGAAGACTTTATCATTGGTAAGTATCTACTGCAGGCGTATCCGACGTGGGACAAGGCTAAGAACCAGTTTGAGGTAGTTTCCGTAGAACAGCGGCTCACGCATCGTCTTGTAGATGGGACTCCTGGGGTCTTTGTTAGTATGCGCTATGATATGCTTGTCCGAGACCTTGCTGCGCCGGACAAAAATTCTTTGTGGCTTGTAGACTTTAAATCCGTTCGTAGAATGCCTTCTGGGGTAGAAGAAGAGGTTTGGGGCCTTCGTGACCAGTCCCTCTTCTACCAGGCTGTTGCCAACAAAGTCCTCAAACAGCAGGGTACTTCTGTTGCAGGCATTATCTACATCTTCTTGTGGAAGCGGATGCCTACGGCGCCAGAGGTTCTGTCCTCTGGCGAACTATCTCGTCGTAAGGACATTGTTACTACGGTAGAGAAGTACCTTGAGGCAATTCGGGAAAACAGCCTTGATGCTTCTCGCTATAGCGAATTTATGGGATACCTTAAGCAAACATATGATGGGAAGTGGTTTAGGCGCTTGACGTTCTCGGCAGAGGAGAGTCAACAAGAACGGTACCTTGAACGTCTGCAGAAGATCATAGGAGAAATGCTGCGCCCAGACCTTCCCATATACGAATCTGTTTCAACGCTAAGTTGCCCTCACTGTGACTTTAGAGAGCCATGTTTTACGCAACTGCAGGGAGGCGACGATAGGGCGGTGTTGAACTTAATGTACACAAAGGCAGACATCAGGGAGAGTTCGATCATGGAGACGGTAACTCTTTCAACAAGGAAGTACCGCTTTTCGGTGTTGTCATCCGATGATGCACCGGCGTACTATCGGGGTCTGCACTATGGAGATACCCGTTCTGGAAAAACCTTTCTAGCAGCCACAGCAGCCGCTGTACCGGAGATGTCTCCGGTCTTGTTGCTGGATGCTGGAACGTCTAGCGACACTGTTGTCGGCGAAGACTTTGGTGGCCGGATTGACGTAATCCGCATAACTGATGTGGATGTCCTTAATGACGTATACCACTGGCTTTCTGAAGAGGGCATCAAGCAGTATCGCACAGTTGTGCTAGACGAATTAGACACCCTGTATCGCATTCTGATGCAGGACCGCATGGATGAGGCTGTTAAAGAAGCCCAGAGAAAGAACGAGTCCCGTGACCCTGCAAGGCCGTACCTTGAGGACTATGGCATTTTGTTTAACAGGATGGTGAGCATTATAGACACTTTCCTCAAACTTCCAGTACACATCATTGCGACTTCGTGGGCTGAGCGGGACAAAGACCCCATCACGGGAATCACGTTCATTTATCCATCTCTGACAGGAAAACTGGCTTTGGTGATTCCTGCGCAGTTCGGAGTCCTGGCATATCAGGAGGTTCGTAAGGTTCCAAAGGCCATCTCACCAGCAGGACGGCCCTCCGGCAAGGACGAAGGAGACGTTGGGGACTACACAATTTACTTCAAGGGTACCGGCCAGTTCATTGCTGGTGTTCGTGGCCCTAGTCGTGCGGCCAGACTAGGCAACTTGATGGTGAATCCGACGATGAGTAAAATATTCACAGCATGGAAGGGAGACTAAGATGCCCGTTGTAGACTTTCGTGACGCTGAAGTTTTGCGTCCTATCCCCTCGGGGGTTTACCGCTTGCGTGTTGTTTCCTGCACGGAGGGGGTTTCTCGTTCAGGCCACCCATACATTCAGGTGGTTGGCGAGGTAACAGAAGGTGAGTACGCAGGCCGTAAGGTCTCTGGCTTCATTCACTTCAGCCCGAACGGTCAGAACTATGCCTTTACTGCTTTGGTTGCCTTGGGGTTCAACGAGGCAGTACTCCGTTCTGGGCCGATTGAGATTAAGCCTGAAGACCTCGTTGGCCTAGAATTCCGTGCGGCAGTCCGTGTCCGTGTGGACGACTACGGCGAGTCCAACGAGATCGGCCGTTTCCTTCCTTCGCAGGAATTCTAACTAACCAAGAGCAGCCTGGCACGGGGAGGCCGCACCGTGTTAGGCTGCTCTTACTACTTGAACGTGAGGTATTCCATGGACTCCTACCAGTTTTTTAAGGTTATTTTCGGAAGAAAGACACAAGAAGAGTTCATTGAAATTAGGGTCCGTCGTAATGGGGGGTTTGAACAGCGGTTCTTCGGTGGGGATTTAGAGACAGCCATTCAAGATGCGGTCAAATATGCTAAGGCCTGTTCCGAAGCCGGTGCAGATGTTTACTTCGGCGTGTGCCCTCGCAGTAAGCAGGCAGGGACAAACGACGCTGTAAAACGGGGCCTCGTCTTTTGGGCAGACATTGATACTTACGATGCTGCGTCTCCCGAAGAAGGCCTTGACCTGTGGTTCAAGAAACTTGCCATTCCGCCGCATCTTGTAGTTTCTTCTGGGCATGGCTTTCATGCTTATTGGCTAGTAGAACCCTTTGAGGACTTTGCACTTTTAAAACAGGTTGGCACAGCCGTAATGGGGGTTATCGGAGGTGCCCCGCTGAATGACGCCGCGCGGATTCTCCGAGTGCCAGACACGTACAACTTCAAGGACAAGAACAACCCCAGGCCTGTGCAAGTGGTTTATGTTGCGCCCGTCCTGACAATTTTGACTCTTCAGGACTTGTTGAATTCTGCTGATGTAACACAAGACCTTATTAACGTCCTGCATACTGGTGATCTCTTAGATAAGCCAAGCAGGTCTGAGCGGGATTTTGTAGTTATTCAGCGGCTTTATGCACATCTTCTGTCAAAGGATGCTATACGGTACATCTTTGATGTTCTTCCTGTGGGCGAACGACACAGAGAGGACAGTGATAGGACTGAATATAGTCGCTACTTTGACTTGACATACAAAAACGTCGTGGACAGTACCGTCCTGCTTCGTCTTGAGGATGGCAAGATTCGGGCTGTACCTATAGACACCATCACAGGCGTAACTGGTAACAAAACAAGCGCCCCTGGGGCAAACCTTCCAGCAGCAGAGTATAGTGCACCCGCAGGGCAGGTGTTTGATGCTGTTTGGGGTATTTTGGAAATTGGCAACTGTTATTATGCTCTTACGTCAGACAATTCTTTTTTTCAGTTGAGTACGTTCGTTCTGAAACCGACATTATTACTGTCTCCATTTGACGAAAACGATGGGCAGGACAGGCTAATCTGCGACGTTATCTCTGGAGGGAATGTTTGGCACAATATTTCTTTTCCGAAATCTGCCTTTGATAAGTCCGATTCGCTACTGAAGGTATTAACCAAAGTGCAGTGGCAGTGGTTTGGACAAGACCGGCATGTCCGGAAACTACTACCCTTTCTTGTGCACAAACTTGAACAGCAAGGGATGCCCCAGTGTGCAGCAACATCAGTCCTGGGGCGGCACAACTACCAAGGAAAGACGTACTTCGTTGCGAAGAATTGCACGTTAGGAGAGGATGCTGCCCTGCTTTGGGCTGACCCACAGCGGGAACATCCAGAGATTGTACTGAAAGATTATGACGAAGAAACAGTTACCACTGTGCTGGATAGTTTTTTAGAGTGGTACTTTTTGATTAATGTGCCACAGGTGGTTTGGGTTGTGCTTGGTTGGACTATGGCGTCCTTGCTCAAGCCTGTTATTGAGGCGTGTGGCTGGCGGTTTCCTATTTTAAATCTCTTTGGTACTCGTGGTGCGGGAAAAACATCTTTGCTGTTGAAGGTGTTACAACCGCTTGTTGGGTATGCCGTTCCGGCAGCATACGACTCTGATACGACGCCATTTGTGATGCGAGTCCTTTTAGGCAGCACGAATTGTATTTTAGTCTCTTTTAGTGAACATCGGCAGTACTCTCCGAACAGTGCAAGACTGATTAGAAATATCTTGCTGGCTTATGACTCAAGCAAGGATAGCCGAGGCACTTCTCAGCAAACAACAATTCGTTACAACCTGAGCGCACCGATTACCGTTGACGGAGAAGACCCTGTGACAGACCCAGCAGGCCTTGAGCGGGTTGTGCAGGTTAACTTGAAGCCTGAGACAATCCGTGAGGGCACAGTGGCGTACACGGCGTTTCAGGTTCTGAGCGAACGCAACCTGCACGCTTTGAGTCGTCCGTTGATTGAGTTTTCGCTGAAGTTCTCTGTGGAAGATGTGCGGCCATTGTTGGAAGCGGCTTTGTTTGAGTGCCAACGGATTCTTCCGCTTACGTTGCCTGACAGAGTACGTAGGAACTTGAGCATCTGTCTTATGGGCATGCGGTTATTTACCCAGTTTGTGGAGTCCTTTGGAAGAAAACTTGAACTTCCTAGTAACCTTGATGAAATTCTACGGGGCACTTTGGAGAATGTCGTTGATCTTGAAACCGGCAGAACTCGGTTGCTTGTTGATGACTTCGTTGAAGATGCCATTGTGTACTCTGCGCTGAACCCACAGCACAGAGACTTCGTGTGGACATATAGTCCTGATGAGAACATCTTTTATCTCAACGTGACCTCTGCATACAACTGGTGGAAGCACCGACGCAGGTTGCAAGGCGAGTCTTATTTGAACCTGACTGCGATCAAAGCACAACTCAATGAGCGTAAGTTTGATTCTGCCAGAGAGGAAGAGGGTCGTGGTCAATACGTTGTTGTTGTCAAGGCAAAGACAATCCGTAGGATGACTTCTTGGTGCCATGGTATTGACCTGAGCCTGGCAAAGGATGTGCTGGACATCCCAGACAACATCGTTGGTGATGACGTATTGTTCCCATTCTCGCAAGACACACTCAAGCGTGGCGAGGAGGTAGTTAAATGAACGTTCCTAGATGGGTTCTTGAGACGCTGGCAGGCGAACCTGCCCGAGGAGACTTAGAAGAGATAAAGAAGCGGATTGAGGAGTTGAAAGAACATCCTCCAGCAGGGCTTACCGCACAGCAAAAAGAGGAAGAGGAGTTTTCTGACGAAGACTTGTTAGTTCTGGACTTCTTCATTTGGTGTGTTTCTGAGTTCAACAGGATGGCAATAGGGGACTCAGTGAGAAGCCTGTTGGAGTTAGACAACGAATTGAACCTGAGCATCTTCTCTCGTGTCATGTTGACGCTTATTCACACAGCGTTCAGCACAATCCATAATCGGTTTCGTGTGGAACTCGGAGACGCAAGCGTCCTGAACTTGAATACGGACC
>FWWL01002406.1_pt1 | contig 32588 bp, 30 predicted proteins | sample 2228331 | NCBI WGS metagenome assembly FWWL01 (sample SAMEA103939775, study PRJEB20133) | metagenome
GAGGCCTGCGATGCCCGCGGCGCTGGCGACGATGAGCACCAGACCGCGCCTGCGGCGGGATTCCCGGTCGTCCGTGGACGTCGCGGCTCCCGCCTTCGCGCCGGCCTTCTGCGAGGCGCGGTGCGCCTCCAGGGCGGCGGTCAGGTCCTCAGGCGTCGCGTTGGCGTCCTGACTGTAGTCGTAGGCCGGGGGAGGAGCCGGAACCGGCAGGTCGGGCTGCTCGATGATGGGAGCGCTCTTCTGCTGCTCCTCCCGCTGACGCTCCAACTCTTCCGGCGGGACGTAGGGAGTGTCCGGAGCATACGGGTTCCGGTGCATCGCCGCCGCGGCAAGCGGAAGAGCAAGCAGCAGGGCAAGGGTGAGCAGCAGAAACCGGGTCGCTTTCTTCATATCTCTCTCCACGCCCTCTGACGGGCCATCGGGCTGAACGGAAGGCTGATGTCCACCAGCGGCTCTCCTTCCTGGATGCGCCACTTCACCCGCGAGTCGTAGTTCAGATACATCGGCAGGCTCCGGGTCACCATGGCCTCGTCGCGGCAGATGATGGAGCCGTTGAACGTGACCCCCTGCGAGCCACCGCCTATCTCGCCGCCTCCCAGGAAGTTCGTGTACAGGATGGCGTTGATGACGTTCACGTTCTCGCTGATGGAATCGAGGTAGTTGTCGCCCAGCAGCGACTTGTAGCGCATCACGCCGTACTCGTCGATCTCTCTGGCGTTGTAGGGAGGTATCCAGTTCCCGAAGTCGTCATAGCGGCCCTTGGTGAACGGCGGGGTCATGTAGGAGAGGGTGAGGCTGCTCATCCTCTTCGGGTTGCCCATGATGATGCTCCCCCGGGCGCAGAGAGCCAGAAGGTCCTTCTTCTCGTTGGCCTTGTCGATGAGCTCCAGGTCGTTCCCGGAGAAATTCGGCCCCTGGGCATACTGCACGTTGCCCACGATGTGCACGTTGCGTCCGGCGTAGAGCGTCCCCTGCCCGGTGAACACCCCCTTGATGACGATGTCCCCCGTCACGGTGACCGGTCCGTGGATGCGGATGGGCTTCGATGTGGTCCCGATGAGGGCCACGCTGCCCTCGAACACCCCCTGGTTGGTGATGCGCTCGTACCTGTTTGTGGAAGGGTTGAACACCTCGATGAAAGCCGGCTGGTTGTAATACGGGTTGTTGGAGTTGTCGCGGTACTTGCGCTTGGTGTCCAGGTAGTTCCGGCTTATCTGCTTGTAATATTCCACGTCGTTCAGGTCCGGCATCGGCAGCTCTCTGGTGGCGCGGGGGTCGAGGACCGTCCCGTTGAAGGCGCGGATGCCGTTCACGTCGCCGATGACCGCTCCGGCGGGACGGCCGTGCACCATCGAAGCCTCAGCGTCGTATATCAGGTCGCGCCATGCCTCGAACTGGTCCGAACCCTTCACGCCCATCCGCGACTGCTGATAGGCCTGCCTGGCCTGCTGCGGAGCCCGGGATGAGTAGTAGCTGTTCGTCCAGAAGTTCGGGGTGCGGTTGACGATGCCGGCCGCGTGGGGCCAGAGCTTGTCGTTGCGGCAGGCGTAGACGCTGCCGTTGATGGTGGGCGAGCCGTTCAGGATGCTGAAGTTGCCGTTGGCGCGCATGTCGCCGTTGACCACCAGGTCCGACGCGCCGAAGCCGTCCAGCCACCCGTAGTTGTTGACGAAATACGCGTAGTCGAACACGCTCGAAGGGTCGAGCGTCAGGTCGATAAGGGCCTCCACGGCGCGGGAGACCTCTCCCTCGTCCAGCACGCCGTTTCCGTTGGTGTCGCACCAGCCGACGGACTGGACGGTGAAGCGGCGCGTGCGCGAGTTCACGCTCTCATAGCCGACCACGGCCGCCACGTAGCGGGTGCCGTTCGGAAGCTCACCCGTGGTCACCAGCCTGGCCGAAGTGCCCGGCCCCGCTCCGGAGAACTGAGCGTCCAGATTCTGTATCCGCTGCTGTGCCCGGAAGGGTATCCAGAGCAGATGCATCTCGTGCTGCAGGCCGCCGTCGGCGGCAGCCAGCGCTTCAGCGCGCCGCTCCTCGGAGATGACCCGGGTGGTGCCGGACGTCGTGAACGACACGATGCCCGTCCCCATCATCGAGAGGAGTCCGAGCCAGACCATGGCGGCGGCGATCGCCGCGCCGCGGCGTCTGGAGAGTCTGCCGGTCCATTCAGCGAGCATCTCTGTCATGGTCACAGGGCATTCCTGATCTGAACGACGACTGTGCGGGCGGCCGTCCAGTTCGACCGTCCGTCCGAGGTGGAAGTCCGCAGCGAGACCGTCACCGCGCGCTGACTGGAAGTGGTGGTGAAGACTGGCGAGTCCGCAGGCAGATTGCGCAGCAGCGGACGGTTGAACCCGGTCATCCTCAGCGTGCCGTCCGGCGCCCGCCAGATTCTGCGGGCCGTGCCGTCGGACTGGATGGGCAGCACGGGCCGCCCCTGGGCGTCACGGACGGGCAGGAAATAGGTGATGCCCAGACCGTCGGGGTCCACCTGCACCTGGCAGGCGGAGCGCAGGGCGTCCTCCACGCGGCGGAGCGTCTGACTCACGTCCGTCTCCTGAGAGCCCCGCGCGAAGTCGCGGTTCCAGCTGTTGACGCCGCCCACCAGAAGCCCCAGCCCTCCGAGGGACAGGAGGGCGAAGATGGAGACGGCGGTCACCGTCTCGATGATGGTCGCTCCGCGGCGGCGGCGCAGGTCGGCAGAGAGGACTGGCTTCACGGCCCGGTCTCCATCACGTGGCGTCATATCCCTGCCACAAGAGTGCTCAAAGTGACCTCCTGCCATTCTCCGTTCTCTCTCCAGCGGACGGTCACGGTCACCTGGTCCAGGGTGGGATGCAGCTCCGTGATGCGCAGCAGCCCCTGACCCTGGGGGAGGCTGTTCGCAGGGCTCTGGCCCGTCCCGAACGTGACGGTGGAGAAGCTGTAGGTCAGAGGGCTGGGGGTGGCGACCCCGTCGATCAGCCCCCCGGACGTCAGGACGTTCTGGGTCTGGATACCGTGGAATCCCGCGTCCTGGATGGCTTCGATGTGGCGCTGCGCCAGGGCGGTGGCCATGGCCCGGTTGTCCGCCTTGACGCGCGACTGGGTGGAGACGGGGAAGGTGGCGCTGAACAGGAAGGCGCACAGAAGCAGCACTCCCATGGCGAAGGTGACCTCCACGAGGGTCATCCCTCGCCGGCCGCGAAGCATCCTGGCTGGCGTCCTGCTGTCCAATGCGGCCCTCCCGCCGTCAGTCGATGGTGTGTTCGCCGCCCAGGCTGCAGGTGGGGTCCTCGTCCATCCTCCCGATGGTGTAGGTCCCGCCCATGGGGCACTGAGGCGGTCTTACCCTCAGATATATCGGCACAAGGTCACCCCAGGCTGGAGTGGCGTCCGACGGGATGTTGTTCTCCATGGCGAAGCGCTCTTTCGCCGTGGCGATGGCGCGAAGGTTCTCTCTGCAGGTCTTGGCGGCTCCCGAGGTCCGCGCCTTGAGCATGGACGGAAGGGCGATCCCCAGGAGCATCCCGATGATGAGGATGACAAGAAGGATTTCGATGAGAGTGAACCCGCGCCGGTCGGTCCGCGCTGCCTTCTGCATGGTGCTCTCCTGAATGCACACTGCCGGATCTCACGGCCTGTCCCGGTCCGGGCCGCGGCGGGCTGAAGAGGGAACAGGCAGGTGGCGGGATGCCCCGAGGGTCCGCCACCTGCCACATCAACCCGCGCGGCTACAGGTTACGGAAGCGCGTGGTCTCCGCCGATGCTGCAGGTCGGGTCGGTGTCCACGTTGTTGATCGTGTAGGTGCCGCCGGACGGGCACTGCGGGAACGAGCCCTTGATGTAGGTCGGCACCAGGTCGGCCTGGGTCACAGCGGCGTTGCCGGCCAGCCGGTTGTCCATCGCGAACTGCTGCTTGGCGGCATCGATCTGCTTCAGGTTGCTGACACAGCTCCGGGCGCGGGACGAATCGCGGGCCTGCACGAAGTTGGGCACGGCGATCGCCAGCAGGATGCCGATGATCAGCACCACGATCATGATCTCGATGAGGGTGAAGCCCTTCCGAGACTTGCGCATGCGATTGAGGAATGTCATCTATTGCTCTCCGTGGGAGTGGAAGTCCCTGATGTGCGAGGCCGGCCTGCCCGGGAAGAGGGGGCTCCGGCGCCGGCCGGGCCGTCTCACTGTGTTTGTTCCACCCGTCCGGATGGAGCGTCCCGACACAAATACCGGTTTTGGTCCCTGCGGGACAAGCAGGGTGTCGGCGGAGATTTCTGGAAGCACGCTGACTGCGGCTCTGATATAATAGGGTTGCCGGTGCGTTTCGGAATTGTCACGGGCCGAGAGCAGGTCCGGGGCCGGCCGGGGCGTGCGGAATGTCGAGCAGCTTTTCCCCTTCCGGGCGCGGGAGATGCGGTGTGCCATCCTCCAGCGGGGGCTGCAGCCGGCCGAAGATACCGGATGCCGGCCCTTCCGGCGCATACGGCGACTGCTGAAACAGCCTGCGGAGCCGTCACCGGATGCTGCAAGACCGGTGGCGGAGAAAGGGGTCAAGAAGTGATGACGAAGGTGCCTGCGAACCTGCCGGGTCGTTCCGGCTGTCGGGGGGGTGGACGGCGAAGGGGCTTCACGCTCATCGAACTCCTCGTCGTCATCGCCATCATCGCCATCCTGGCGGCCATCCTCTTCCCGGTTTTCGCCAGAGCCCGCGATGCGGCCAGGAACACCTCCTGCAAGAACAACCTGAAGCAGCTGACTCTGGCGTTCATCATGTTCGCCGAAGACAACGACGGGAAGCTGCCCACCATCCACGAGTACTTCCGCAAGGACGGGACGGTCTGGAAGCAGGGCCCGCTCTGGAACTACACCAAGACCGACAACATCATGGCCTGTCCCGGGATGACGCGTGCGGAGAAGAAGCTGGCCGACATGCCGCCGTTCAGCTACTCCATGAACGGCTACTGCACGGCGGAGGGATGGAACGGGCCTCCCCAGATCGGCAAGAATCGCGACGATCCCGCGAACCGCGCGAAGCTCTCCATCTATCCGAAGCCGTCGGAGACCATCCTGCTGGTGGAGGAGAACCGGGACCTGCTGATGTATGGCATCCCGGTCAACGATGCCGTTTTCATCAATGTGGACCGCTCCTCGGAGCGCCACGGCGGCAAGGCGAACGTCTCCTATCTGGACGGGCACGTCGGGATGATCCCGGGGAACCAGCAGTGGGACACCGCGCGCCTCAATCCTGCCGACCCGCAGAGCCCGCTCCTGTTCTGCCCGGTCATCCCGCTGGTCCCCTGACGGCCGCCGGACGGCAGACAGAGCAAGAAGAGAATAGACGCGGCCCGGCCGTTCCCGCAGCGGGAGACCGGGCCGTCTGCTTTGCCGGCGTTCCCGTGTGCGCCCGGGGCGGTTGCGGGTCGCGGAGAAACGGTGTTAGGTTGATGACTGGCGCTGACCCGGACGGAGACAGAGGAGGGGTGGGGCCGACGCGACGTCAGGAGCCGGATGATGGACCCGCAGCGTGACTATTATGAAGTCCTGGGCGTGAGCCCGGACGCCACGCTGGAGGAGATTAAGAAGAGCTACCGCCGGCTGGTGAGGAAGTACCACCCGGACGTCCATCACGACAAGAAGCTGGCGGAGCGCGCGTTCGTCCAGATCAGCGAGGCTTACCGGGTCCTGTCCGACCCGGAGCGGCGCCGGAGCTACGACTTGGAGCGCAGTGCGCGGCGGCGCGAGGCGGCGTCGCGCGCACGGGAACGGGCATCGGGGGCGGGACGGGGCGGTTCGGCGGCTCCGCCGCCGCGGCAGGGGACGTCCCGGACGCCGGGCGCTGCCGCGGGGGGGAGCTCTGCGGCTCAGAGGGCCGTCCGCGACGCGGAGTTCGCGTTCATCCGGGGACGGCTGTCCGAGGCGGAGGCGCAGGCGCGCCGCGCTCTGCGGGCGGACCGCACGTGCGCGCGGGCGTGGGAGGTGCTGGGGGACGTCCATCAGGCCCGCAACCGTCAGGAGCAGGCGCTGCAGTTCTACAGCTACGCGGTGCAGTTCGACCCGCGCAACCAGAGCGCGCTGGCGAAGCTGGAGCGGCTGATGGCCCGCACGGGGCGTCCGCGTCCCGGCCCGGACAGGGCCGGAGAAGACTCCGGCAGGGGGACGCCGCTGGGAGTGATGCTGCATCTGGCGGGCTGGTGCATCGTCTTCGTGACGCTCTTCCTCTGGGTGCCCGCTGTCCCGTCCGCTGAGCCTGTGCTGTCTCCGGGGGGGCTGGAGAGCGTCCTGGAAGGATGGAACTGGGCCGCCGCGCCTCCTCTGGGCATCATCGGGCTGCTGACGGGCATCCTGCTGCGCAGCGGCGGCTTCTTCCGGCACCACGGCGACGAGCTGGTGTTCCAGAGCATCTCCCGAGGGGCGGCCCGTCCGCAGGCGGCTCCCGTGGGGCTTCTGCTGGTGGGGCTGTCGCTGGTGCTGTTCTGGCTGGCGCTCGGGGTGTATCTTGCGATGGCGAGCGTGCAGGATTCCATGTCGCGGAGCCTGACGCGCGCGTTCACCGTGACGCTGATGTGCGTGCTGTCCGCCGCGCTGCTCTCGCAGATGCACGTGGCGATGCTGCTTTTTGGAGGAAACGTGGTGTTCGTATCTCTGCTGGCGGGGTGGTGGCTGGTGGACTTCTGGCGCGAGGCGGGAGAAGCGCGATGAACGGGACGCGGCCGGTCACCGTTCCGTCGCTGGTCAGGATGAAAAGGGAAGGACGGCGCATCGCCGTCCTGACGGCTTACGACTATCCGTTCGCGCGGCTGATGGACGAGTGCGGCATGGACGTGCTGCTGGTGGGCGACAGCGTGGGGAACGCCGTGCTGGGATATCCCGACACCATCCCCGTGACGATGGACGAGATGTTGCACCACGTCAAGGCGGTGTCCCGCGCGGCCCGCAGGGCGCTGGTGGTGGCGGACATGCCGTTCATGTCCTACCAGACGGGGCGCAGGGCAGCGCTGGAGAACGCCGGGCGCTTCCTGAAGGAGGGCGGCGCGAAGGCCGTCAAGCTGGAAGGCGGGGCGCGGGCCGCCGAGACCGTGGCCAGCCTGGTGAGCGCCGGCATCCCCGTGATGGGGCACATCGGGATGACTCCCCAGAGCGTCAACGTGACGGGCGGGTATCACCGGCAGGGGACGACGGACGAGGCCGCCGCCGCACTGGAGGAGGACGCCCGGGCGCTGGAGGAGGCCGGAGCGTTCGCCGTGGTCCTCGAGCTGGTCAGCCCCCCTGTGGCGGAACGGATAACCGGCCTGCTGGAGATTCCCACCATCGGCATCGGCTCCGGGCCGGCCTGCGACGGTCAGGTGCTGGTGATGCACGACATGCTGGGACTGGACGAACGCTTCCGTCCGCGGCATGCGAAGCGCTATCTCGAGCTTCACTCGCTGCTGCGCGAGGCGTTCACGGCCTATGCGGACGACGTGCGCTCCGGACGGTTCCCTGCGGAGGAGCACTCGTGACGGCGCTGCTCTTTTCCGGGAGGGCGCGAAGGTGAGGGAGGTCCGCAGCCCCCGCGAGCTGCAGGAGTTCGCGCTTGCCGTCCGCCGCTCCGGAAGGAGCATCGGTCTGGTCCCCACGATGGGGGCGTTGCACGAGGGGCACCTGAGCCTCATCCGCCGGGCCCGCGAGAGCGATGATGTCGTCATCGTCAGCATCTTCATCAATCCCGCGCAGTTCGGACCCGGCGAGGATCTGGACCGCTACCCGCGCACGCTGGAGCGCGACCTCGAGTTGTGCGCCGCCTGCGGCGTGGACGCCGTCTTCGTGCCGCAGGTCCCGGACCTGTATCCCGACGGGTTCCAGACTTACGTGGAGGTGGGGCCGCTCGCCGCGCGCCTGTGCGGGGCGTCCCGACCCGGGCATTTCCGCGGAGTGGCCACCATCTGCCTGAAGCTGTTCAACCTCAGCCAGCCGTCGCGAGCCTACTTCGGTCTGAAGGACTACCAGCAGTACCGCGTCATCGAGAGGATGGTGCGCGACTTCGACCTGCCGCTCGAGATCGTGCCGATGCCGATCATCCGGGAGGCGGACGGGCTCGCGATGTCCAGCCGGAACAGCTACCTTTCGCCGGAGGAGCGCGCTGCGGCCACGGTGCTGGTCCGTTCGCTTCGCGATGCGCAGCGGGCGTGCGAGGCGGGGGAGCGCGATGTGCGGCGGCTGGCGGAGATGGTCCGGCGCGGCATCGAACGGGAACCGCTTGCGCGGGTGGACTACGTGGAGGCGGTGGACCCCCTCACGCTGGAGCCCGCCGCGCGGCTTCCGGCGCTTGTCGCCGTCGCAGTGTTCGTCGGCGGCGCCCGGCTCATCGACAACATCCTTCTGGAGGAGCCGGCCGCGCGGGACGCCTGAGAAGCCGGAACGGCCGGCGAAGGCATCGCCCGCCGGCCGTCTTTCGGATGAATGCTGTCTCGAGGCGGCCTGTCAGGCCCGGAACTTCGCCTCGCTCTCCATGGTGAACGCCTGGACCTTCGGCGGGCACTCCCGGGCGCAGATGCCGCAGCCCTTGCAGTGGTCGTAATCCACGCCCTTCACCTTCGCATCCTCGACGATGATGGCCGAGTCCGGGCAGAACACCCAGCACAGCAGACAGTGGATGCACTTCTGGTCGTCCCAGATGGGGCGCAGGGTCCGCCAGTCGCCCGTGTGATACTGCGCGGCGGTCCCGCCTCCGTCGATGATCCCGCCGATGGGAAGGTCCTTCCATCCGGGAAGCGTTCCGGACGAAGCGCCAGTCTTCTTCGCGTCTGCCATTCGTAAAGATGCCTCCGGTATAGCTGTTGCGGCTCGTGGGAAATCGCCCGGCGATGCTCCGGGCGGGCGGCTGCACTCCCAATATACCACTTTCGCACACCCCGCGGCCACCGTAAACGGCCGTCTGTGCGATATTTCACTAATGATTGTCGGTCGCATGTCCCGGCCGCCTCAGGCTCTGAAGCCGCGATGCTCACTTCGCACGTCGCGTCCGTCCCGGCAGGTCAGGACGGGGCGGCCGTCAAAGATACCCTCGAGCCGCCGGCGGGACCCTTCGCCGGACGGCTGCTGCCGGGAGGAGCAAGCGAACATGTCGAAGATCCGTCTGGGCCTTGTCGGTGCGGGAGGAATGGGACAGACCGCCCATCTTCAGAACTTCGCGTCCATCCCCGAGTGCGAGATCGTGGCTCTCGCGGAGGGACGGGCGAAGACGGCCGAGCTGGTGGCGCGGCGCTGGGGCATCCCGCGAGTCTATCCGCATCATCGCGCCATGCTGGAGGACTGCCGGCTGGATGCGGTGGTCGCCATCATGGACTACCATCTCCACGCCTCGGTGGTGCCGGACATCCTGGAAGCCGGCATCCCTCTGATGACCGAGAAGCCGATCGCCGTCCGGCCGGAGACCGGGCGCCGGCTGGCGGAGCTCGCGCAGAGCAGGGGCGTGCCCTATATGGTGGGCTACATGAAACGCTCCCTGCCCGCCTCCGTGGAGGCGGCCGCGCGGGTGAGGCGCTGGAGGGAGTCCGGCGAGGCGGGCCCCATGAACTATCTGCGAGCCACGATGCCGCCCGGCGACTGGGTGTTCGGCATCCAGTGGGGGTTGAACGCCGGCGACGCCCCGCCTCCGTACGAGGGAGTCGTGCCGGAGACTCCTCCGGAGTGGATGGACCGGGCCCTGGCCGGACGCTATGACGCCTTCGTGAATTACTACATCCACCAGGTCAACCTCATCCGGTATCTGGCGGGGGAGGACTACCGCGTGACCTATGCCGACCGCCACGGAGCCGTGATGGTCGGGGAGACCGACAGCGGCGTCACCCTGACTCTGGAGATGAAGGGGCGCGGCCTGCGCACCAGCTGGGAGGAATACTATCTCGTCAGCTTCGAGAACGGGCGCGTGGACCTGTCCGTGCCGGCTCCGATGGCGCAGCAGAACGGCGGCGACGTGCGCATCTATCACGGAGGGTCGGACGCGGAGCCTGCCCGGTGGGAGCGGCCCGTGATGCCTCCCGTCTGGAGCATGCTGGCGCAGGCGCGGCACTTCATCGAATGCGTCCGGGACGGAAGCCCGGTGCGCTCCCCGGCCTCCGAGGCCGCCAAAGACCTTGAGGTGGCGGAGCAGTACGTCCGTGCCCTCAGCCGGAGCCTGGAGGCCTAGCGCAACGGCAGGGCGGGTTCACTCGGGCTCGCGCGGCAGCCAGGAGCGGGCGTCCCATACCAGGTCGCCCTCCTCTGTGGGCTGCTTCGTCTTCTTCCGTACCCGTCCCTGGTCGTCCTTGAGGTCCGGTCCGGCGCTGTAGAAGAGATAGCCGCTGCGGGTGCGGGCGTAGAGGAAGGGCTCGCCGGTGAAAGGGTCCTCCGGCGGCTCCGTGCCGCCCGGCATCCGGAGCTCCTCCAGACGGCGCGGATACTCTCCTGTCTCCCGCCGGTGCGCCTCCAGCGCCAGACTCAGCCTCATCGCACTGCAGCAGGCGATGATGGCGTCCCGCTGCCAGAACACGCCGGTCACCGAGGGTCGGACGATCTCCACCAGCGCCCTCCCCGGGGCCAGCCAGGACGACCTCCGGGGGCTGCGCACGTCGGCGGGCCAGTCGCGCCACGGAGCGTCCGCCAGCTCCCGCGCAGCCTCCAGGAACTCCAGAAGGCGCAGGTGCATCCCGGCGGCGTAGGGCCGGAGGAGGAGAGCCCGGAATCCCCGGCGGCTCTGCCACAGGCGCGCTTCCTCCGCCGCCGCGGCGGTGTGGGCGTCCACGAGGTTCCGTGACCCCGCCATCCAGTCGAGCCCGGCCAGCGCGATGTCCATCCGGCGCATCTGTCCGGGGCTCAAAGGCCGGATGGCGTGCGCGGACTGGATTCCCACCAGAGCGAGGTTGGCGGCCGGCCAGGCGGCGGTCCAGCAGGTCCGGTCCCTCTGAGCGCGAAGGGCCGCCACGGTCCGGAGCGCCGCCCGGAAGCTGTCCACCGCTTCTTCCTCCAGCCCGGAAGCGTGGCGCACCAGCCCCTCCGCCGTCAGCAGCCGGACGGCCAGCAGTGCGCTTCCCAGGGCCCCCGGTTCCACATCGGGCGCGTGCGGCATCAGGGGATACCGCGCCTCAGGGCGCTCCGCCGCCTCGTGGAGCAGCGTCAAGGCTTCCTTCAGGCTGCCATCCAGCAGCCTGCGGGCGTCCGCCAGCGCGGACGCGTCCGGAGCCTCGCCCGGACGGCTCGGAAGCCGGTCGATGATGGGCTCCCATGAATGCTTCTCGCCGGGCGCAAGCGGCGGCAGCGCGCGGAGCAGCAGAACGGCGCCGTCCTGTCCCTCAGGCGCAGCCTCCGCCGCCGGCTGGCCCGGACTCGTGGGGATGCCCTCACCCTCGAGTATCTGCAGGTGCCTGCGGAGCTCCCCGGAGTAGCGCCGGTCCAGCCAGACGTGCGTCACAGCCCCCGCCGCGAGCACCGCGGCGATGAGCAGTCCCGCCATCCTGAGCGTCCGCGGGGCCCGCAGGTTGGTGGGTCTCCGCGACTCCTTCAGCTCTGCCATGCCGCGGTCATTTTACTGCCGCCGCGGCCGTCCGGCCACGGCGTGCCGGCTTCCGGCGCGGGCCCCCGTACGGCGGAAGGCCGCGGACCGTCCGGTCCGCGGCCTCCCTGGTCCTCGCATCCCTGGCGGGGCTGGCCCCGCCGCTGTCTACCGATGATGGCTGGATGCCGGGCGAGCGATGCCCCGCAGGGCGGTCGCCCAGGCCACTGGAGAGCAGATCCGTCCCGAACTCACACACGAGCGCAGTCCGGAACCGGGCGGGATGATAAGGTCCAGATACCGGCCCGCCTGCGGCGCCGTATCCGGACTCTGCCCGCCCCGCAACGTTGCCGGGGAGAGGCTGCTTCCTCCTCCCGACGGCGTGGCGTCCTTCATGGGTCCTTTTCTCCCTTCCGGGAGCCGCATCCGTCCGCCACGGGCCCCTCTGTCTCTTTCCCGCGGCGCTGGCGGCTTCACTCAGAAGGACGACCCCCGCGCCGCTCCGGTTCCAGCCGGCTGCGGGAGCCCGGCCGCAGAGCGAAGGCCCCTTCCGCTGTGGGAAGGTGCCTTCCGAAGTCTCCGCTGCAGAGACGGCCGGATGCTAGCGCTGCGGGCGTCCGCCGGTGTCGCCACGGCGGTCGCCGCCCTGGCCCCGGTCGCGTCCCCCATCGCGCGGCATTCCCCGCCACAGATCTCTTCGCTGCTCCCGGTACTGCTGCCAGACCGGCGAGCCGCTCTCCGCCAGGGCCCGGAAGGCCTCCATCCTCGCCCGCGCCATCGCCTGCCGGTCCGACGGGTTCATGGCGAGTTCGTTGATGATGCTCTGCTCCAGAGCGGCTTTGCGCTCTTCGGGGGTCATCTGCAGGAAGGCCTGGTTGCGCTGCAGCTCCATCTGAGCGTACTGCTGCACGATCGGAGCTCCCGCCAGGTTCGCGGGGGAGGGAGCCGCCGTCGCGGCCGGAGATGCTGCCGACGCCGCCGAAGACGAAGCGGCGGCCGGCTTCCCGGCGATGTAGTAGACGGGCGCCAGCCCCTTCGCGGCCGCGTCCTCATCCGCGGCTTCGTCCTTCTCCTCCGTGCGTGCAAAGACAGCCCGGGTCCCGGTGGCGGGGTCGTAGACCATCGCGCTCTTCAGCTCCTGCACCGCCTGCAGCAGCGCCACCTGCTCCCGCGCCTGCTTCACCGCGTCCTCCCGGGAGATGTCTGCCGGGAGATAAACCTTGTACCACTTCAGACCCGCCGCCCTCGTGGCAGCCGAAAGCACCTGTTCGATGGGCGCGTTGCTGAACCCGCCGCTGAACTGACCCTGCGCGGACGGGTCGGCCACCACCATCACCCCCGACGCGCTCGAAAGCTGCTGAGCCAGGGCCGCCATCGTCAGATTGTCAGCATTCAGGCTGACCGCCGGTCCCGCCGCCACGGAGGCGGCTGCGAAAGTGACGGCCAGCGCGAGAAAGAACCCGGTCGCTCGCAACATGCTCGATATCTCCTCCGTTGCCCGTAAACTCGTTCGTCCGGAGCGGCCTCCTCAAAGAAAGTAAGACGCGTCCCCTCCCCGCATCCTTAACAGGTCCCGTGAGCCGCCTTGTTCCCCGAAATGAAACGGCCCCCGTCCTGCAGGACGGGGGCCGCCGGAAGATGCGCTCAGTTCTTGGAGGGTTCCTCCAGCGGAAGGTCCTCCAGCGCCGCCACCGCCTTCGTGAAGAAGATCTTGCCGTCTTCCACCTCCGCGCGGATGGTGTCGCCTTCGCTGAAGCGGCCGAGCAGGATTTCCTCGGACAGCGGGTCTTCGATGGCCCGCTGCACGGCCCGGCGAAGCGGCCGCGCTCCGAAGGTCGGGTCGAACCCTTCCTCCGCCAGCAGCTCCTTCACCTCGCGGCTGACCTCCAACTCCATCCCCTGATTGCGCAGCTGGGCCTTCACCCGGTCCAGCAGCAGGTCCACGATCTGCAGGATCTGCTCGTGGGTCAGGGAGTGGAACACGATGGTCTCGTCCACGCGGTTCAGGAACTCCGGCCGGAAGACCTTCTTCATCTCCTCCATGACGCGGTTGCGCATGCTCTGATACGAGCGGTCGTTCTCATCGCCCTTCTTGGCGGAGCGCAGACCCATGCTGGTCTCCCCGGCGATGAGATGCGCACCGATGTTGGAGGTCATGATGATGACGGTGTTCTTGAAGTCCACCACGCGTCCCTGAGCATCGGTCAGGCGCCCGTCCTCCATCACCTGTAGCAGGATGTTGAAGACCTCCGGATGCGCCTTCTCGATCTCGTCCAGCAGGATGACGCTGTAGGGACGCCGCCGGACCTGCTCGGTCAGCTGGCCGCCCTCGTCATATCCGACATATCCCGGAGGAGCGCCGACCAGTCTGCTCACCGCGAAGCGCTCCATATACTCCGACATGTCGATGCGGATGAGCGTGTCCTCGCTGTCAAACAGGAACTCCGCGAGCGCCCGCGCCAGCTCGGTCTTCCCCACTCCGGTCGGGCCGAGGAAGATGAACGAACCCATCGGCCGCCGCGGGTCCTTCAGGCCGCTGCGAGCCCGCCGCACGGCCCGGCTCACCGCCTCGATCGCCTCGTCCTGCCCGATGACCCGGTTGTGCAGCGCCTCCTCCATCTTGAGGAGCTTGGAAGTCTCCCCCTCCACCAGCCGGGACACGGGGATGCCCGTCCACGAGTAGACGATGTGCGCGATCTCGTCGTCGCTCACGACGTCGGGCATGTTCTGCTTGCGGTCCTGCCACATCTCGTTCAGTTCCTCGATGCGGTCCTTCAGCTCTCGCTCCCGCATCCGGAGGTCGGCGGCGCTCTCGTAATCCGACGAGTCCGGAATCTCCGAGAGCTTCTTCATCACCTCCTGAAGCTCCTGATTCGCCTGCCTGAGCTCGGGAGGCGGCAGGGCCAGCTGCAGCCGCACCCTGGACGCGGCCTCATCGATGAGGTCGATGGCTTTGTCCGGCAGGCAGCGGTCGCTGATGTAGCGGTCCGCCAGCCGCGCCGCCGCCGTGAGCGCCGCGTCCTCGATGCGGATGCCGTGGTGCTCCTCGTAGCGCGAGACCAGCCCGCGCAGGATCTCGATGCACTCCTCGACTGTAGGCTCGCGGACCTGCACCGGCTGGAACCTGCGCTCCAGAGCGGCGTCGCGCTCGATATACTTGCGGAACTCGTCCATCGTGGTGGCGCCGATGCACTGAAGCTCGCCTCTCGCAAGAGCCGGCTTCATGATGTTCGACGCATCGATGGCTCCCTCGGCCGCCCCGGCTCCGACCAGCGTATGGAGCTCATCCACGAACAGGATGACCTCGCCCGCCGCCTTGCGCACTTCGTCGATGACCCGCTTCATGCGCTCTTCGAACTCGCCGCGGTACTTCGTGCCCGCGACCAGTCCCGGAAGGTCCAGAGCCACGATGCGGCGGTCCTTCAGCATCTCCGGGATGTCCCCGGAGGCGATGCGCTGAGCCAGCCCCTCCGCAATGGCCGTCTTGCCGACGCCCGGCTCGCCGATGAGGCACGGGTTGTTCTTGGTCCGGCGGGACAGGATCTGGATGACCCGCTCGATCTCCGTCTGGCGCCCGATGACCGGGTCCAGCTTGTCCGCGCGGGCCAGTTCGGTCAGGTCCCTTCCGAACTCGTCCAGGGTGGGCGTCCGCGAGCGGGCGCGGGTGGCGGAGAGTGCGGTGTCGGTGTCCTGGAGGTTCATCACCTCGCGGCGCGTCCTCTCCAGGTCCACCCCCAGCTTCTGGAGGACGCGGCCGGCCAGTCCATCTCCCTCGCGGATGAGACCCAGAAGGAGATGCTCGGTCCCGATGTAGTTGTTGTTGAGCTGGCGCGCTTCGTCGTAGGCCAGGTCGATGACCCGCTTGGCGCGCGGGGTCAGCTGCATATCCTGACCGAGCCGCCCGTCTCCGCGGGAGACCTGGCGCTCCACCTCGGCGCGGATGCGGCTCAGGGACACGCCGAGACGGTCCAGGATCCGCGCAGCCACACTGTCGTTCTCACGCACCAGCCCGAGGAGCAGATGCTCCGTGCTGACGTAGTTCTCGCCAAGCCGGTTGGCCTCTTCCTGGGCGAAGAAGACCACGCGCCGGGCGCGTTCCGTAAACCGCTGCCACATAAGTCTATCGGACCTCCTCTCCTGGCCGGTTGCCTCCAGACACCTTAGATTATACCTCTTTCGTTCCTCAGACCGGGACCCGTCAGGGCTCCCCGGGCGCACTTCTCCATCACCTGTTTCGGTCTGGCGGGCGCTCTTCAGCAGAGCACTTTCGGCGCCTTCCCGAACAGCTTCATTTACTCAGACAGGAAGCGCGGCGGCGCAGTTCCTTCGTCCGGCTCCGGCTCGTTCCCGGGGGAACAGAAGAGCCGCGGAAGCTGACTTCCGCGGCTGCGCTTGCTGTGCGGGAACCTGCCGTCTTCTCAGTGCCGGACTCCGTCTAACCGACACCCGTCGCGGCTGTCGTGCTTTCCTCATAGATAGGAACGCCTGACGTGGCCGTCAGTTCCCTGAAAGCTTCCATCAGCGAGCGCGTCACAGGGCCCGGATGACCCTCGCCGATGACGCGGCCGTCCACCGTCCTTACGGGGATGACCTCGGCCGCCGTGCCCGTCAGGAAGCACTCGTCCGCGGTGTAGACGTCGAACAGCGTGAAGATGTCTTCCCGCACCGTCAGCCCCTGCTCTCTCGCAAGGTCGATGACGGTGTTCCGCGTGATGCCCAGCAGGATGCCCGCCCAGGACGGCGGTGTGACGATCTCCCCGCGCCGGACGATGAAGATGTTGTCGCCCGTGCACTCCGCCACGTATCCCTGGGTGTTCAGCATCAGCCCCTCTCCGGCGTTCACCCGGTTGGCTTCGATCTTCGCCTGGATGTTCGCCACATACTTCCCCAGGCTCTTGATGCGGGGCTCCACCGTCTGCGGGAGCGGGATGCGCGTGGACACGGTCATCACGTCCAGCCCATTCTCGTAGTTCGAGCGGGGATACAGGCTCAGGGCGTCGTTCATCACCACCACGGTGGCCGGTCCGCTGATGTTCCTCGGGTCCAGCCCCAGAGAGACTCCGCGGCTCACCGTGATGCGGTTGTAGCCGTCCTTCATCCCGTTGCGGCGGGAGAGGTCCAGGATGGCGGCGCGAAGCTCCTCCTGCTTCATCCCGATGTCGATCATCAGCGCCTTTGCGCTGAAATACAGCCGCTCCAGGTGCTCGTCCAGCTTGAAGATGCGCCCGTTGTAGGTCCGGATGCCCTCGAAGACGCCGTCTCCGTACAGGAAGCCGTGGTCGTAGACGGAGACCTTGCCCTGGTCGTGCGGAACGACCTCTCCGTTGAGGAAGATGAAGTTGCCCATGTGGTCCGGTCTGCTCCTGAAGAGGGTAACCCGAGTATAGCATAGGCCCCGGGGGGCGGCAAACGGAGGGATTCCGCCCGCTAGACCTGCCTCCGGCCGGGCAGGTTCCTGCCCGGGACCCCAGGACGCGTCATCTCTCCCGGCGACAGGATGACATCCAGTTCTTCGGCCGACAGCAGGCCCGTCTCCAGCGCCACCTCCCGCACCGTCCTGCCCGTCTCCAGCACCCCGCGGGCGATCTCCGTGGCCTTCTCGTATCCGATGTGTCCCACCAGGGCCGTGGCCAGCCCCGGCGTGCTCTCAGCCAGCCGGCGGCAGCGCTCCTCGTCCGCCTCGATGCCCGCGATGCACTTCGTGGCCAGCAGGTCCGAGGCGCGGCTGAGGAGGTCGAAGCTCTTCAGCAGGTTGTGCGCGATGCAGGGCAGGAACGCGTTCAGCTCCAGCTGTCCGGACTGCGCGGCCAGCGTCACCGCCAGGTCGCACGCCTGTATCTGGAATGCCGCCTGCGCCACCGCCTCGGGCACCACCGGGTTCACCTTGCCCGGCATGATGGACGAGCCCGCCTGCAACTCCGGAAGCCGTATCTCCGCAAGACCCGCCCTCGGACCGCTGGAGAGGAGTCGAAGGTCAGCGCTGATCTTTGCCAGGTTCACCGCCGCGCTGCGGATGAGCCCGGAGACCTCCACGAAGACGTCGCAGTTCTGCGTGACGTCCATCATGTTCTCCGCGCGCGCAAGCGGCAGGCCCGTTATCTCCCTCAGGATGTCCGACGCCACATAGACGAAGCGCAGGTCGGCGTTCAGGCCCGTCCCGACGGCCGTCCCTCCCAGGTTCACCTGCCGGAGCCGCTCCCCGACGTTGTAAAGCCTCCACCAGTCGCGCTTGACCGCCTGCGCCCACGCCGCGAACTCCTGTCCCAGAGTCACGGGGACCGCGTCCTGCATCTCCGTCCGTCCGGTCTTCAGGACGCCGGCGAACTCCGCCTCCTTGGCCTGAAGCGCTCCCTGCAGACGGTTCATGGAGTCCGTCGCGTTCTGCAGCAGCCTGAGCGACGCCACCCGGACCGCTGTGGGGAACACGTCGTTGGTGGACTGGGAGAGATTCACGTGGTCCAACGGGTGGACCAGGGAGTAGTCGCCCCTGCGCCCTCCCAGCAGCTCGATGGCGCGGTTGGCCAGCACCTCGTTCGCGTTCATATTGGCCGAGGTCCCGGCTCCGCCCTGGAGCGCATCGGTCACGAACTGGTCGCGCAGCGAGCCCGCAGCCACCTCGTCAGCGGCGCGGCTGATGGCATCCGCGATGGCCGGGTCCAGCAGTCCGGCTCTGCGGTTGGCGAGCGCGCAGGCCTTCTTCACGAGCGCAAGCGCCCGGACCAGTTCCGGATGCAGCCTCTCCCCCGCGATATGGAAGTTCGCCGCCGCGCGCGCGGAGTGGATGCCGTAGTAAGCCTCCGCGGGAATCTCCATCTCGCCCAGCAGGTCGTGCTCCACCCGCACGGCGCCTGTCGCCTCCCGGTCCATGGCACCTCTCACTCCCCCGCCGGAGCCGGTCCGGAGACCAGCCGGGTCTCCCGGTCCTCCTGCAGGATGACCGGTATCTGCTCCCCCTTCGGCCCGCGCAGCGGGATCTGGATGGTGCGGGACGACTTCTCGGAGTGGACCACCATCGTGTCCGGGTCCACCAGCCGCTCGCCCGACCCGCTGATGCTGAACCCGGGAAGCTCGACCACCGGGCGCGGCCGGAGCCGCAGACGCACCGTGTCCCTGGCCAGGTCGTTGGCCATGGCCTGCAGGCGGGCGGTCTCTGTGCCGAACGTGAACTTCAGCCTTGCCAGCTTCCTGTCTCCCTGCTGCTGCCAGCCGGTGAACACCGTGACCACATAGTAGCGGGCCTGACGCCCGTCCGGCAGGGGGGTGACTCCTTCGCTCACCCATCCCGTCCCCGGCTCCGCCGGGAGTCCGATGGCGTCTCCCACGCGGGCCCTCCAGGCGCTCGACTCCTTTTCCACCAGCGCCTTCTCCCCCAGCGTGGCGGGCAGCGAACGGGCCATCTCCTTCGGAGCGACGCGCAAAGCCGCGTCCAGCACCCCGCCGTACCCGTCGATGCCCCGCAGGCGTCCCTCAGCGTCCAGACGGTAGGTCACCCGCGTGGTGTTCACCACCTGCTGCACCGCGTCCGCGGCCGGCTTCCCGCCGCGCGTCATCTCCAGCCCGGACGGGTCGGCCACCATCAGATAGCCGTCTCCCGCGCGTGTGACCGTGTAGCGGGTCCGCAGCTTGAGGACGTCCTCGTCAGGGTCCACGCCGGCCGCCAGCAGGGTCCGGCGCGAGACGGACTCCTCCGTCCAGCTCAGCCCGTTGCCGGGCGCGAACCGGAACACGGGCGCGTTATCCTCAGCGGCGGCTGCCGGGCCCGGCGCGGCAAGAACGAGCGCCACGGCCGTCACCACCGCAGCCGACAAGGCGAGCCGGTGCGTCGTTCGGGTCGATCTGTTCATCAGAGCTTGCTCCATCAGGGGCGCCGGTCGTCCTCTCTTCATTGCGGGTCTTTCGGCTCCTCTACTGATACTATTCGACGTTCCGGCTGCGTCTTTCATCCCCCGGATCACTGCTCCGCTGCTCCGGTAAGTATTGCACATAGTTGGCACTTGCTTTAGAATGCGTTGAAAGCAGCGGTTGGCGCGGCTGCAGTTGGAGAGATAAGGAGTAGCTTTCAAATGAGAACACTCGTGCTTCTGGCCGCTGTGGCGGTCTTCGCCCTGGCTGTGACCTCCGCGCAATCGGCCACGGTCTTCACTGCCAGTCTGGACGGTCCTCAGAGCGGCACACCCAGCCCCGGGACCGGATTCGGGACGTTCATCCTGGACGATACCGAGACATCGCTGTCCTATACCATCACCTTCTCCGGGCTTCTCGCTCCGGAGACCGTGTCCCACTTTCACAGGGGCGCTCCGGGGGTTGCGGGCCCCGTGGTCAGGAACCTCCCGCTCGGCTCTCCCAAGGTCGGCGTCTGGTCGGCCTCCGATGCCGCGCAGCCATTGACGCCGCAGGCCGTGGCAGATCTGAAGGCAGGATTGCTCTACGTGAATATCCATTCCTCTCTGTATCCTGCCGGAGAGATACGCGGCCAGATCGTGCCGGAGCCGTCGGCCCTTCTGGTGCTTGCCACCGGAGGAGCCGGTCTTCTGGCCGCGATCCGCCGGCGAGTCTGACTCAAGTCCCTGCAACCTTGGTACCAGCCTCTGTCCGGGCGGCGACCCGATGGTCTCCGCCCGGACCCGTTTGCGGGTGGCGAGCGTTCTGACTCCCGCGCTCCCTTTCCCCGGCGCGCATGCCATAATGATGCTTGATGCCCCTTCGGGGCGTGGCGGCGGCGCAAACGCGGCGCCGGCTCCGTTTCCGCTGCTGTGGAGGATATGGCTTGCTGAAGACGCGTCTCGTCCCTCTGGCCGCCGCGACCGCGGCGGCTCTGTTCTCCCTTGCCTCCCCGCTCACTGCCGCAGCCCCGGCCATCGCGCCGGAGGACGCGGCTCGCATCCTGCCCGTCTCCCGCGTGCGCGCCGGGATGCAGGGCTACGGGCTCACGGTCTTCAAGGGGGCGACGGTGGAGCGCTTCGATGTCCGGGTGCTGGGAGTGATGCCCGGGATGAACATGGGCCGGCCGCTCATCCTCGTGCGCATCGGAGGGGGAGAACTGGACCGGCGCCCCATCAACATCGCGGAAGGGATGAGCGGCAGCCCGGTCTACATCGGCGGCAGGATCATCGGAGCCATCGCCTTCGCGGGCACGTTCGCGCGGGAGCCCATCGGGCTGGTGACGCCCATCGAGGATATGCTGGGCGCCTGGGACCCGGCGCTCCCCGCCTCGCCTCCCGGACTGGACGAGGCCCGGCCGCTGCCCTCCGCAATCCCCGTCGGAGGGTCCAGCATCCGGGCCCTGGGCATCACGCGCGACCCGAAGCGGGCCGCCTCCGGGGGCTCCGACGGGACGGCCTGGTTCCGTCCTCTCACAGGGACTCTGACGGTCTCAGGCTTCTCGGCGCGGACGATGTCGCTGCTCGGCGCGGAGCTCGCAGAACTGCCTCTGCAGGTGCGGCAAGGGCCCGGCAGGATGGAGCGCGAGCCGCTCCCCCTGAAGGAGGGTTCGGCGGTGGGGTTCTCCCTGGTCACGGGAGATGTGGACGTCACCGCGGTGGGGACGGTGACCTACCGGCGGGGGGACCGCATCCTGGCGTTCGGCCATCCCTTCCTGCAGATCGGGCCGCTGGAGGCTCCGATGTGCACCGCCTGGGTGCATGACGTGTTCACCAGCTATCTCTCTTCGTTCAAGCTGGCCTCTCCCGTGAGCTTCGTGGGCGCCTCCACCCACGACCTCCCGTTCGCCGTCTCGGCCCGGGTGGGGCACCGTCCCGCGATGGTGCCCGTGGAGGTGACCATGCGGACGGGGGAGAACGGGCCGGTGCGCCGCTTCAGGGCCTCCGTCATCCGGCATCCCCTGGTCACTCCGCTCTTCACGCGGCTGGTGGCGATGGAGGCGCTGACCCGCCTGCGTCCGTATCCCGGGGTCGGGATGGCCGTCGTGCGCACGACGGTGAAGCCGGCAGGGCTCGAGCCGGTGGAGCGGCGCAACCTGTTCTTCAGCGAGGCGGACGTCACGTCCGCGGCTCTCGAGGACCTGAACGCCCTCGTGGCGCTGCTGCAGGCGAACCGGTTCGGTCCGGTGCTCCCGGAGCGCATCTCGATGGACGTGACGCTGCTGGACGCGCGGCAGACGGCGGAGATCGAGCGGGCGTTCACGGACCGCTCCGTCTTCCGCCCGGGGGACGCCATCCGCGTGCAGGTGCAGCTCCGGCCGTTCCGCCAGGAGCCGGTGGTCCGCACACTCGAGGTGCGGGTGCCGGAGAACGCTCTGGACGGGCGCGCCGTGCTGGTGGTGCAGGGGGGAGGCTCAGGGCTCGGACGCAGCGCCGCGGGTCCTTCCGGGACGCAGGCCGCCCCGCCGTCCGGCACACTGGAGGACCTCCGCAACGCGGTCAGTCTCCGGCAGATGCTGCAGCGCTTCCGGGAACTGGACACCAACGACAGTCTGGTGGCCCGCCTCATCCTTCCGAGCGCGTCGTTCAGCCTGAACGGCGAGCGGCTGGCCGGTCTGTCTCCCGTGATGGAGGAGGCGCTCCAGTCCTCGGGCGGCACGGGTCTGCGGCTGCTGCGCGACGAGGTGAAGACCGTGGAAGCGACCGGCTGGGTGGTGCAGGGCTCCCAGATGCTCCCGGTGACCATCCAGCGAAGGAGCCTTCTGGAGAAGGCGCCCGCCGCGGCGCCTGCCACCCCCGCTGTCGTGCGGACAGCCCCTCCCGCCCCTCGAGAGCCTTCGGGTGACGATGAGACGGACGCCGGGAACGACAGCTCGGCGGCATCGGTGTGGCGCCTGATATCGGAGGGAGCGGAAGGGCAGGCCGCGGCGCCGGACGCCGAAAAGGAGGAGGAACCGGCCTCGGAGGAGACCCCCGCCGTCCAGCAGGACGGGTCCGCGGCCGCAAAGGAAGAGGAGCCCCGCAAGCGGCCGTCCCCGCCCGCGGCGAAGGACACCACCCCGGGTCCTTCCGTCTCCGACGTGGGACGCAAGACGCGCACCTGGCTTCAGCATTCGCGCGAGGACTTCCTGAAGGGCGAGGGCGAAGGGGTCGCGGTCAGCTCGCGCGGCGCGGTCGGCCCGGGCTACGCCTTCAGGGAGCTGGCGGCCTTCGAGGATGCGTTCGTCTGGTCGGTGGCGTGGCTTCCGGGCGGCGATCTGGCTGCGGCCACAGGGACGGCCGGCTCCATCCGCCGCATCGCTCAGGACGGCTCCTCGGCGCTCCTCGCGTCGCTCGGGCCGCTGGTCTCCGGATGCCTGGCGGCGGAGGGTGACGCGCTCTGGGCCGGCACCGCTCCCGATGGCGGCGTCTGGCTGATAGAGGACGGCAAGGCGCGGCAGGTGGCGCGTCTTCCCGGCGTCCATCCTTCGGCCATTCTCCCGGCGGGAGACGGGGCTGTCTTTGTGGCCGGAGGGGGCAGCGGGCGCATCTGGCGGGTGGCCCGGGACGGGTCGGTCTCCCTCGTGGCGGACACCGGGCAGTCGCACGTCCTTGCGCTGGCTGCCGGAGAGGACGGGACGCTCTATGCGGGGACCTCCGGCGGAGCGGCGGTATGGACGGTGGAGAGCGGGCGCGCCCGCGCGTTGTTCCGCGCCGCCGAGGACTACGTCTGCTCCCTGGCGCCCGGACCGGACGGGTCGGTGTATGCTGCCACCGGTCCGCGCGGGAAGGTCTACCGCCTGCGGCCGGGCGCGGCTCCCGTCACCCTCGTGGACAAGCTCTCCGGCTCCTTTGCAGCTCTGACGGTCCTGAAGGACGGCGGCGTCGCCGCCTGCGAGGGGTCGTCTCTTCACGTGCTGCTTCCCGACGACACGGTCCTCACGTCGCGCAGCCGGGAGCCTTTCGAGGCGTATTCCGCCGCAGCTCGGGAGGACGGGCTGGTGGCCATCGGTGCGGCGTCGGGCGGGGCGGTGCGGCTGGCCTCGCTGGCCGGGAGCGGATGGTTCGAGTCCGCCATCCACGACGCGGAGCGCCCCGCCGACTGGGGCAGCGTCCGGCTGGCTGAGGAGGGGGAGGGAGGCGCTGTCCGGGTCATGGTCCGGGCCGGCAACACCGACCGGCCGGGAGCCGGCTGGAGCGGCTGGCGCGATGTGACGGAGAGCCGGCTCGCCGGCGTCTCCGGAGCCCGGTATCTGCAGTACCGGCTGGAGTTCGGCGAAGGCGGCCCGACGGGTGTCAGGGAGGTGGAGTTCAGCTACCTGCCCGCGAACCGCCCGCCAACCGTCAAGCTGACCAGCCCCGAGCCCGGAGCTTTCTGGAGCGGCGAGAAGGAGGTGCGCTGGAGCGGCTCGGACCCGGACCGCGACCGTCTGACCTACCAGCTGCTTGTGTCGGCGGACGGAGGAAAGACCTGGAAGCCTCTGGAGAAGGCCGGGGAGCCCGCCCGTCCGGGAGATTCCGGAGAGCAGGGCGGCGGGGACGCGAAAGCCTCCACGCTCTCGGATGAAGAACTCGAGCGCCGGATGCGGGAGGAGCTCGACCGCCATCCCGACCTGCCCGAGAGCCTCAAGAAGGAGATGTGGGAGTCGCGCGCCCAGTTCATCGCCCGGGTCCGCGCCAGCGAGCGCGCCCGCGCCTCCCGGGAGACGGACTCCGGGCAGGATGCCTCCGCGGAGCGGCCGTCGAAGACGAACGACACCTCGCGCAAGTGGGACACCCGGAAGGTCCCGGACGGGGAGTATCTGCTCAAGGTCATCGCGAGCGACGAACTCTCGAACGGCAGCCGCGCGCTGACGGCGGAGGCCGTCTCGGGGCCGGTCAGGGTCTGCAACACAAAGCCCGAGGTCTTCCTGTTTGCGGCGACCGCGGAGTTCTCGGACGGGCGGCTGCGCAGACTGGAGGGCCGGGCGGACGGCAAGGGGGCGCCCGTCGCCGCCGTGGAGTACCGTGTCGACGGGAAGGGGGAATGGGCCACCGCCGAGCCTTCCGACGGCATCTTCGATCAGGAGCGCGAGTTCTTCGTCATCAACATCGACGGGGCGCAGCCCGGGAAGCGTTCCGTGGAGGTGCGCGTGAAGGACGCTGCGGGGAACACGGCTTCCGTCACGCGGGACGTCGCTCCCCGGGAGGCTGGCGGAGGCGGACGGGGCTAGAGGCTGCCGTCCTTACCAGTTCTCGGGGGTCTCGCCGCGCCTCTGCTGCTCCAGCATCCGGCGAAGGGTCTCCAGGTTGCGGGGGATGGTCTCGTCCGAGGGGTCCATCTCCCGCGCCTGCTCCATCACCCGGATGGCGTCCTCGTAGAGCTCGAGTCTTCGGTAGGTGTGGGCAAGGGTCTTCCACGCCTCCACCGGAGCCCCCCGCAGGCAGGCGTGCGACAGCCAGAGAGCGGCGCGGACGTGGTCGCGGCGCCCGGACCAGTGCTGCCCGGCCTCCAGGTAGGGTTCCCACCGGTCGGGGGCGGCCAGGACAGCCTGCCGGAACGTCTCCTGTGCCTCGTCGTCGCGGCCGGAGCTCCAGAGCAGCCAGGCCGCCAGGAAGCGCGGCTGCATCTCGGAGGGGTCGTAGGCGGTCATCATCCGGAACGCCTGGATGCTGCGCAGGTAGGAGCCCTCGTGGAACCACTCGTCGGACCGCGCGGCCAGCCTCTCCATCACGCCGAGCACGATGAGCCCGGCGTTCCCGTGCCATTCCTGTCTCTGCCGATCGGCGGACCAGGCGGGCAGGGAGGCGCAGAGAAGGACTGTGCAGAGCAGGAGCCTCATATGTTCATCATGAAGCTCGACTGCGCGTCCGCCTGCAGCTGGATGTCCACCAGGTCCTGCAGGGTCATCCCGTCGGCCAGCTCCGTCACCGCCTCCGCCAGACGCTTCCAGAACGTGTGCACGCCGAACGATGCCCCGTGGTCGCAGTCCGGCCCCGCGTCATCCTGCACGCAGGGCACCGGCACCAGCGGGCCCGACAGGGTGCGCAGGACGTCCCCCACCGTGATGGACGAGGGCGGCGCCGCCAGCAGATAGCCGCCGGCCGCCCCCCGGACGCTTCGGACCAGCCCTCCTCGCCTCAGAGCGCCCAGCAGCTGCTCCAGGAACTGCTCCGGGATTCCCTGACGGTTCGCGATCTCACGGGACTGCACGGGACCGCGCTCGACGTTCAGGGCGAGGTCCAGTGCGGCGCGCAGTCCGTAATCCTCTCTGGCGGTGAAGTTCATCTTGTCGGAGGGACGAATCAGGGCAAACTCGACTGCAAAGGTCGGGTTTCTTCTGCACTCTACCGGAGACGCCGCCGTTCTGTCAAGCCCGCCGGGCCGGGGGGTTTGACAGGCGCTCGCGGGTGAAGGTAAACTGTTGCAGGCATTTCGGGGCTTTTCGTCGAGGATCTCGCCCGGGTCTGGAGCGGCCCGGGCATATTGCTGTTTCGGGGTCTGTTCCACCGGACATGTTCGACAATCTGACCGCCAGACTCCAGGACGTCTTCCGCAACCTGCGGGGCGGCGGCCGCCTCACGGAGCAGGACGTGGACTCTGCTCTCAAGGAGGTGCGGCGCGCCCTGTTGGAGGCGGACGTCAACTTCCGGGTGGCCAAAGAGTTCGTGGCACGGGTGCGGGAGAAGGCGGTCGGGCAGGAGGTCCTGGAGAGCCTGACGGGTCCGCAGCAGGTCATCGCCATCGTGCGGGACGAACTCATCGCGCTGCTGGGCGAGTCCGACCCGCGCCTGGCTGCCGCCGCCCGGCCTCCCACGGTCATCCTGCTGGCCGGTCTGAACGGAGCCGGCAAGACGACCACCGCCGCCAAGCTGGCGCTGCGCTTCATCTCGGAGGGGCGCCGGCCGCTACTGGTCGCGGCGGACGTGCACCGTCCCGCGGCCGCGGAGCAGCTCTCCGTGCTGGCCCGGCAGGTGGGAGCGCAGGTCTTCTCGGGAGGACCGGGGAGCACGGCGGTGCAGGTGGCGCGGGACGGCATCGAGCAGGCCAGGCGTCAGGGACTGGACCCGGTCATCGTGGATATGGCCGGGCGCCAGCACGCGGACGAGGAGCTGATGCGCGAGCTGGCCGACGTCAGCAGGGCCGTCAGGCCCGACGAGGTGCTGCTGGTGCTCGACTCCATGACCGGGCAGGACGCCGTGAACACCGCCGTCGAGTTCGGAAAGCACGTCCCGCTCACCGGGTTCGTGCTGACCAAGATGGACGCGGACGCGCGGGGCGGTGCGGCCATCAGCATCCGGCACGTGACCGGGCTGCCCATCAAGCTGGTGGGTGTCAGCGAGAAGATGGACGGGCTGGAGCCGTTCCACCCGGACCGGATGGCGCGGCGCATCCTGGGGATGGGAGACGTGCTCTCGCTGGTGGAGAAGGCGGAGCAGGCGTTCAGCGAGGAGCAGGCCCGCGAGCTCCAGGACAAGCTGGCGCACGATACGTTCGGGTTCGACGACTATCTGGAGCAGATGCGACGGATGAGGCGGATGGGCCCCCTGGAGCAGCTCCTCTCGATGATTCCCGGGCTGGGGGCTTCGGCCCGCCAGCTGGAGGAGGCCGGCGTCAGCGAGAAGGAGATGGACCGCATCGAGGCCATCATCAACTCCATGACGCCTCAGGAGCGGAGAGACCCCTCCATCATCAACGGCAGCCGGCGCAGGCGCATCGCGCTGGGAAGCGGTACGAACATCCAGGACGTCAACAGGCTGCTGCGCCAGTTCCAGGAGATGCGCCGGATGATGCGGCAGCTGGCCAGCATGGAGCAGAATCCGAAGGCGATGAAGAGGGCGGGAAGGTTGCCGTTTCACGGAGGATCGGGCATTTAGTCTGTTGCTCTGAGAAGGCGGGCGCGCGCCCGCCGGGAAGTGTTCGGCCTGCCGGAAGGCGTGGGCGGGCCGGGGAGGATACGCACGAGATTTGGCCGTTAGAATGCGACTGAGAAGAATGGGGACGCGCCAGAAGCCGTTCTACCGCATCGTGGTGGCGGACCAGCGCTCCCCGCGTGACGGGCGGTTCATCGAGCAGATCGGGACGTACGACCCGAAGCAGGACCCGCCGGCGGTGACGGTCGACCGTGAGAAGGCGGAGAAGTGGCTGTCGAACGGGGCGCAGCCGTCCGACACGGTGCGGGCGCTGCTGGTGAAGCAGGGCATCCTTCCGCCGCTTCCGCCGCGGGAGCAGGGCGCGGGCGCGAAGAAGGCGGCTGCGGCCCCCACTGCGCCGGCGGGCGATGAGGCCGCTCCGGAGCAGGAGTAAGGCGAAAGACGCGGGGCGGGAAGACTGAGGAGCGGCGATGAAGGCGATGCTGGAAGTGATCGTCCGCGGACTGGTGGACGAACCGGACAGGGTCCGGGTCCGGGAGTCGGTGTCCGGCTCCAGGGTGACGTATGACATCAGCGTCTCGGAACGGGACCTGGGCAAGGTTATCGGTCGGGACGGACGCATCGCGAACGCGCTGCGGACGGTGGTGAGCGCGCTGGCCGCGCGCCAGAACAGAGAAGCCCAGGTGGAGATACAGTCCTGACGCTGTCCTTCAGGGACCGGACGGTGGCGCGGTGAAGGCGGCTCTTGTGGTGGTAGGCCGTGTGGTCCGCCCCTTCGGCACCCGCGGAGAACTGAAGGTCGCTCTGGAGACGGATTTCCCGGACGTGCTGTGCCAGCGCCGGGAGCTGATCCTCACGCGGGACGGCTGCGAGGGCAGCCCCCTGAACGTGGAGTCGGTCAGGATGCATCAGGGCGCGGCGCTGGTGAAGCTGGCGGGCGTCGATTCGCGGACGGATGCGGAAGGGCTTCGCGGGGCGCTGCTGGCGGTGCGCGAGGAGGAGCGCCCGGAGCTCGAGGAGGGCCGTTTCTGGCTGGACGATATCATCGGGCTGGAGGCGGTCTACGAGGACGGACGCAGCATCGGTGTCATCACCGAGGTGCTGAGCGGGCGCGCGAACGATGTCTGGGTGGCGGGGAAGGTCCTGATTCCCGCGGTGCGCGAGTTCATCGTGCGCGTGGATATGGAAGAGCGGCGGGTGGTCGTCCGGGACGTGGAAGGGCTGACCGGGGACTGAAGGGACCGGGACCGGACAGCCGATGCTGATAGATGTCGTCACGCTCTTCCCGCTGATGGTGGAGCAGTGCGCCTCCCACAGCATCATCGGACGGGCGAGGGAGAGCGGAGCCCTTCAGCTCCGGGTGGTGGACCTTCGGGACTACACCCACGACCGGCACCGCACGGCGGATGACGCGCCGTATGGCGGGGGGGCCGGGATGGTGATGAAGGTCGAGCCGCTCGACGAGGCCGTCACGGACATCCGCGCAAAAGCGGCGGGGCCGGTGCGGGTCATCCTGATGAGTCCGCAGGGGCGCAGGCTGGACCAGCGCCTGGTGGAGGCCCTGGCCGCGGAAAGTCATCTGGCGCTGGTCTGCGGTCACTATGAGGGCGTGGACGAGCGGGTGCGGGAGCACCTGGTGGACGACGAGGTCTCCGTCGGAGACTACGTCCTCACAGGCGGGGAGCTGCCCGCCCTGGTGCTGATCGACGCTGTGGCCCGTTACATCCCGGGCGTTCTGGGAAAGTCCGAGTCGGCGGAGGAGGAGAGCTTCCGGGACGGGCTGCTGGAGTATCCGCAGTATACCCGTCCGGAGGATTACCGCGGATGGCGGGTGCCGGAGGTCCTGCTGAGCGGGCATCACGCGATGATAGCCCGGTGGAGGCGCAGGGAGTCGCTGAGGAGGACTCTGGAGAGGCGGCCGGACCTGCTCGAGAATGCCCGTCTCTCGGCGAGCGACCTGGAAGAGCTCGAGGAGCTGGGAGCGGACAGCGCCCTGCTGGAGAGGCTGAGGGCGAAGAGGCAAGATTCTTGAGGGTCCCCCGGGGCCGGGCGAAGGGCCGGTCCGGGCGAGGGGACGCCGAAAACCTGACAGGAGAATCCATTGCAACAGGTCATCCAGGAACTGGAAAAACAGCAGATGAAACCGGAGGTCACCGACTGCCAGCCCGGTGACACGGTGCGCGTGCACGTCCGGGTCTCCGAAGGGGGCAAGGAGCGGGTGCAGGTGTTCGAGGGGACCGTCATCGGTCGGCAGCACGGCTCGGTCCGCGAGAGCATCATCGTCCGCAAGATCTCCCACGGGGTGGGTGTGGAGCGCACGTTCCTGATCCATTCTCCCAAGATCGACAGGATAGAGGTCACACGGCGGGGCGATGTCCGCCGGGCCAAGCTTTACTACCTGAGGGGCAAGGTCGGAAAGGCGACACGCATCAAAGAGCGCCGGGACCGGTAGATGACCGAAAAACTGGCAAACCTGAGCTGGCAGTCGGTCCTCGTGATCGTTGCTGCTCTGCTGGTCCTCAGGTACGCTCTTCTCAAACTGGACGAGCCTCTGGCGAAGTCGGCGGCCGAGGTGGCCGAGTCGCTGGCGGTCGCCATGGCTCTCGTCTTCTTCATCATCCGGCCCTTCCTCGTCCAGGCGTTCTTCATCCCCAGCGGCTCCATGCATCCGACGCTGCTGGAGGATGACCATATCTTGGTGAACAAGCTGGGGTACCGGCTCTTCCAGCCGCAGCCGGGAGACATCGTCGTCTTCAAAGCGCCCGAATCGTGGGACCAGGGCGGGGGAGGGGAGAAGGACTACATCAAGCGGCTCATCGGCGTGCCGGGAGACACCATCGAGGTGCGCGGAGGCGAGTTCATCGTCGGGGCGCAGATTTTGAGCCGTTCCGAGGTGAAGAACCTGCTCATCCAGCACGGGGTGGTGCCCGTCAACCGCAGCGAGATCCAGTGCAAGTATTTCAAGGACGGCGTCATTGCCGACGGCCGGGTCATCCCGCTGAAGCAGCTGGCCGGGTGGCTGGGCGTGAAGCCCGAGGATGTCCGCATCGTTCCCGGGCAGACTCTGCGGAACGGCAAGGTGCTGGACGAACCCTACACCCTGGAGGACCCGGACTACGACATGCCGCCGACGAAAGTGGAGGAGGGGACGGTCTTCGTGATGGGCGACAACCGCAACAACTCCAACGACAGCCACCGCAACGGCGCGCTGGAGCGGAAGCGTCTTCTGGGCAAGGCGATGCTCATCTTCTGGCCGCCTTCCCGCATCCGCCTGCTGTCCTAGGCGCGGGCGGCGCCGCCGTCGTCCGGATGTCGTCCTCATCACCCGGAAAGGCGTCCCGGCGGACTGCCGGCCGGGACCGATGGCGCTTCGAGCGGATGGCCTGGGAGGAGGGCTACGCGCGGGTCGCCGGGGTGGACGAGGCGGGCCGCGGACCTCTGGCAGGGCCGGTGGTCGCGGCGGCGGTCATCCTCCCTCCCGGCTTCGACCCCGAAGGCGTGGAGGACTCCAAATCCCTCACCGAGGCGCAGCGCGAGCGCGCCTGGCTGCGCATCCGCGAGGAGGCCCTGGCGATCGGCATCGGCGTCGCCGGACGGGAAGACATCGACCGCCTCAACATCCTCCATGCTTCCCGCAAGGCCATGGCCGACGCGGTGCGCGCTCTGTCGCCCCCTCCCGACCTCTGCCTGCTGGACGGGCTGCCCGTGCCGGGCTTCGTCGCGCCGCACAGGGCGGTGGCGCGGGGCGATGCGCTGTGCGTCTCCATCTCGGCGGCGTCCATCGTGGCGAAGGTGGTCCGGGACGGGATGATGCGCGAGCTGGATGAGCGCTATCCCGGCTACAACTTCGCGAAGAACAAGGGATACGGGACGCCGGAGCACCTGCGGGCTCTGGAGAAGCTGGGTCCCTGTCCGGAGCACCGCCTCAGCTTCGCGCCCTGCGCCCGGCTGGCCGCGCAGGGAAGTCTCCCGCTGCAGACGCAGGACGCGGCCCGGCTCCGGCGCGTGGCAGGGGTCTGCTCGGAGAACGTGGCCCGCGCGTTCCTGAGGGGGCAGGGGATGCGCATCCTCGAGACCAACTACCGGTGCCGGTTCGGGGAGATCGACATCATCGCGCAGGATGGCGACACGGTCTGCTTCGTGGAGGTGCGCGGCCGCAGCCCGTCGGGACCGGTGGGGGCGGCAGAGTCGGTGGACGGGCGGAAGCGGGAGCGCATCGTGCGCGCCGCGCGGGCGTGGCTGCAGGAGCGAGGCGACGACGCTCCGTGCAGGTTCGATGTGCTTGAGGTAGAGTGGAGAGGGAGTTCGGGGCGGGTGCGCCAGCATCTCAGGGACTGTTTTCAGGTGTCCGGCGAGGACGATTTCTGAGGGGCGGCTGTTCGCGGTCCGTCCGGGGAACCCGGCGGTGGACGGGACGCGTTGTTCTCGATGCCATGATTGCCGGGACGACTCTCGAAAGATATCTGATGCGACCCCATACCGCTGACCAGATCATGACGCGCAACGTCATCACGGTGAAGAAGGGCGCCTCCGTGGAAGAGGCGATGCGCCTAATGGCCAAGCACCACATCAGCGGCCTTCCCGTGGTGGATGTGGACGACCGGCTGGTCGGCATCATCTCGGAGAAAGACCTGCTGCTCCGCGGGATGCCCGCCCCGTCCAGCGGACCCGCTCCGCTGCCGTTCACGGAGAAGATTCCCGACCCGGTCGCCGAAGCGGCGGCGCGGGCCAGCGCCGTGACCGTGGGGGAGGCCATGACCCGGAAGGTCATCGCGTTCCAGGAGAAGTCTTCCGTCGCCGACATCGCCCGCGCCATGGTGGAGCACAACATCAACCGGGTCCCCATCGTCCGGGACGGCCGGGTGGTGGGCATCATCAGCCGCGGGGATGTCATCCGTTCGATGGCGGCTCTGGACTTCGACGACGACGAGTCCGGCCAGTCCGAGGAACGGCCGCGCCTGACCCTTCTCTGAACCCCCGGCCGGCGGCCCGCCGGAAGGAGACCACCGCCTTTGCGGCGAACGCCTTCCCGGTCTGGAAGCGATGGTCAGGCGGCTCTCCATCTATCTCATCCTGGTCGCATACGCGGTGCTGGTGGCCTACCCTCTGGCGTGGGTGGTCATCGCCAGTCTGCGGCGCTCGTCCGAGATAAGCCAGGACCCGTGGGGCCTGCCGCTGGAGCCTCAGTGGGGGAACTACGTCAAGGCGTGGGTGGGCGATGCCCTTTCGGGCGACCTTGGCCTGGCTCAGGCGTTCCTGAACAGCGCGCTGGTGACCGTGGTCAGCATGGTCTTCCTCCTGCTCATCAGCGCGATGGCGGCCTACGTGCTGGCCCGTTTCGTCTTCCGGGGCTCCGGGGTCCTGTACAACATCTTCCTCTT
>FWWL01002986.1_pt1 | contig 32573 bp, 34 predicted proteins | sample 2228331 | NCBI WGS metagenome assembly FWWL01 (sample SAMEA103939775, study PRJEB20133) | metagenome
AGTGGAAGGTTTCAAGTTCAGAGCTAACAAAAAGTATCCTCCCTGCAGTGGGAACTACAGGATTTCTCGCTTCGCTGGAAACGGCTGATTTCTCGCTTCGCTCGAAATGACAAGGGTGGGGTGGAAATGACGGTGGGGATGGAGAGGACAGATAGGTGAAAATGACAGAGGGGATGGAGATGACAGGGGGAGATGGGAATCACATTGGTGGCTCGGAATCGGGGGGACTATGAAATGGCAGAGGCAGGGTGAAGTGAGAAGTAAGTTGAAGTGATTTGCGGTTGTCGGTGTAGGGACGGGGTTTGCCGAAGTGACAGTGAAGCTTAAGAGGGCAAGGGCAATTTTTGCGTGGGAAAAAACATCAAGGCCTGAAGAGATTACTGCTTCCTTGAAAGTTGTAAGAAGCCTTTGACAATTATGTCCTTGAAAGAATTATCATAGCTGAACTTAGAGTTTTTTAGCTACACCCACTTAGAAATTAACACCTCATACCTATGTGACCCTCAAGGGTCCATACCCATGGCGATATTGCAAAAACTTAAATACTTCGTTAATATCTAATCCACCTTGATCAAGTAAAGGAATAAAAGGATTGCCTTTATAGTTTGATTCTTGTAATATCAGTAATAAAAAAATTGTTTAAGGAATCTAACATGAGTAACAATTTCATAGCACTTTCATTACAAGGATGACTGCATTGGATTTGATAGGATGATTCATTTAGGCAAAATAATGGTATTATGCCTGGGACATATTGGCGCAATTATTTTTTTGTTTAAGTCAATGTCTTCTCATAAGAGACCTTGATCTAGAGAATATTCTCATCGATGAGCTGGTTTTTCTTTTCTCTTTTAACTGCCATTGTAGCTGCATCTGGAGATGCATGGAATAAAAAGTTTTTTGCTAATTTATCATGGTTTAAAATGTCACTATGTCCTGCAATATATTCTTTCCCAATACTGCTAATAACATTCTTCATGATCCCAATACCACACCTTGATATAGGATTCTGGGTGGCTGTATTGATTAGTCTGCCTTTGAACATTGTAAGCTACTTTTTGTATATGAGGGCCATTCAGATATCCCCTTTAAGTCTTAGCCTTCCATTCCTTGCCTTTACTCCTGCGTTTATCATTTTAACTGGAAAACTTGTCTTAGGAGAGGAAATAACCTGGTTGGGTGGTGTGGGTATCTTATTAATAGTGGCTGGTGGATATATCCTGAACCTTTCGCCTCAGGTGCATGGTCTTCTTCAGCCATTTAGGACATTTCTGAAAGAAAAAGGCAGCATACTGATGTGCATAGTATCTGGAATCTTTAGTGTAGGAGCAGTTGTGGGCAAATTCGGGATTGTGCATTCTGACCCGATATTTTTTGGTGTAGTATTCTTTCTCATCCAAAACTTTATCATGTTGGTTATAGGAATGATAAAAGGAGATTTGAAAGAAATTCTGAGGATACAGTCTCATAAGCAACTACTATTTGTTGGAATGCTGTATTACCTCCACATTCTATTCCACAACCTTGCCATATCCATGGTTGAGGCTGCCTACATGATAAGCATCAAAAGACTAAGTATATTGTTTGGCGTAATATACGGAGTAATTCTCTTCCATGAGACCAACAAGTGCTATCGTATTATAGGGACTATACTTATGATTATGGGAGCTGTGATAATAGGAATGAGTAAGGGTTAGGGCCGATTGCACCTTCCTGGCTTTATGGGAGGTATTGATTTTGATTAATTATTTGGGTATATTCCCTCCTCATTAATCAAAGGAGGAGCACATGGCAAGACACAAAAAGATTGAAAGGAGAAGGGAGATCGAGAGGAGGAGAAGGAGGAGGGAGAAGAGGCTCAAGCAAAGGGCAAAAGAGGCCAGCCTTGCGAAAAAGCCCGAAAAGGGCCACTCAAAGGAAAAGGGTTCCACCTAAGTGTTACCAGGGCCATCCTTTAGGGGTAGGGGAGGAGATCTCCACTATGTTCCCTTTTGTGGGATGGGGCACCTTTAAGGTCCTACACCAAAGTCCTATGCACCCCCCTGGTGTCAAAACCTTCCCATACCTAAAGTCATTCACTATAGGGCACCCCAAGTGGGCCAGTTGAACCCTGATCTGGTGGTGCCTCCCTGTTATGGGTATAACCTCCAGCAGGGATGTTTTCTCCTTTGTCTCCAGGGTCTTATAGAGGAGCCTTGCCTCTTTACCTGAGGCCATTGAAACCCTGGATGTCCCCTTGCTATCCTTTTTTATGAAATGGACCACCTCTCCCATTTCTGGTTCAGGCCTGCCCAATACCACTGCCCAATATATCTTTTCCACATGCCTCTCCTTAAAGGCCCTGGAGAGCCTTGCCGCAGCCTTGGATGTCCTGGCCATCACCATGGCGCCAGGAACAGGTCTATCCAGCCTGTGCACAAGGCCCAGGTAGACCCGCCCCTTCTTTTCTTTGCTTTCCCTGATATAATCCTTGACCCAATCAAAAAGGGAGTAATCCCTGGAGAGGTCCCTTTGGGTGGGCATGTTGGGTGGTTTGTATACCCCGATGATATGGTTGTCCTCGTACAATACAATGGGTGTTTCCAATCCCTGTGCCTTCCTGAATCCTGGTCCTGGACCATTGATGTTTTGGCACCTCTAAGCTACCCAGCAACTCCTTGAATATCAATGGAAATGAGATTAGGCTAACGCAATGAGACCATCCAAAGAATATATGGCAAGGATCTTTGAGGGATGTGGCCTTTTACTAACACCAAGTCAGCTTGAGTCCTTCTGGCTTTACCACAGTCTCCTCAGGGAAAGGAATCAGGAACTGGACCTCACCAGGATCTTTAACTTTGAGTCCATGGTAATAAAACACTATGTGGACTGTGCTGTAGTAACCAAATATGTCTCTCTGCCATCCCCCCTCATGGATCTTGGGAGCGGAGCAGGTCTGCCAGGGATTCCCATTAAGATTATGAGGCCTGATCTAAAGGTAGTCCTTGTGGAACAGAGGGCTAAGAGGGTGCAGTTCTTGCAGGAAGTGATACAGAGGCTTGGGCTTAAAGACATAGAGGTAATAAAGAAGAAACTTGGACCAGGCTTTGATATAAGGGTTGGAGGGGTCATTACAAGGGCATTGGAAGAGGCCTCCAAGACCCTTTTAAGGGTAAAGGACATAGTGGAACCCAATGGCTTAGTGGTCCTGATGAAAGGGCCCAAAGGCCCTTTGGAGGCTGAGGAGGCCCAAAAGAGATTATCTCACCTCTATAGGCTCTCCTTAAATCAGGGTTACTCCCTTTGTAATACCCAGAACCTTAGGACCCTCCTGGTGTTTCAGAGGCTGTACACCCATGAAAAAAGGCCCACCGCGATAATTTCCAGTGCTGAAAATCCCAGGTTCAAGGCCTTAAAGAGGCTTATTACTACAAAGGGTATAGAGGAGGAAGGGCTCTGCCTTGTCTCTGGCAAGAAGGTTGTGATGGAGCTCCTAAGCAGACACATTGACAAGGTGAGGGCAGTATTGTGCAAAAAAGGCCAGGATATCCCCCCTTTGCACCAAGACCTGGAGGTACAGGAATTCTCACCACAGCTTTTTGCTGAATTAGACCTTTTCGGAACAGACTATCCCATTTTGCTAACGGCCACAAATAAGATAAGAAAACCCCAAGGCGAAGCGGACCTGGGTCCCATTGTACTTGGTCTTCCTTTTCAGGACCCTGCCAATGTAGGGGCAGCAATACGCTCTGCTATGGCCTTTGGTATTAGCAGGATCCTCCTTTTAAAATCCTGTGCCCATCCATTCCACCCCAAGAGCTTGAGGGCAGGGGGTTCGGCCTGCTTTGACCTGGAATATTTTGGCAAAGTGGAGACAAAGGATCTAAAGGATCTGAAACTCCCTATCCTGGCTTTATCTCCCAAGGGCAAGGATATAACCCGTTTTAAGTTCCCAGATAGGTTCTTGCTTATCCCAGGACTGGAGGGGCCGGGCCTTCCAGCGGATTTAGAGCCCCATGAATTATTGGCCATACCCATGGTGGGCAACCTGGATTCTCTAAACGCATCAGTTGCCACAGGTATTGCACTGTTTTATTGGAGGTATCAAAGGGGCTATTGACCAAGGATCTTTTTTAGGCCTCCCTGATATTCCTCCTTGTAGGCAAAGGTTATCTTCATGGAGTCAAGGCGCAACAATAGCTCCTGGGCCTTTTGCCTAATCCTGTAATCGGGGACCTGACTCTCCTCTGGCCAATGGGCCAGAATCATCAGGGCATAATACTGAGAAAGAAAGGCCTCAATGGGTTTCCGCCTCTTTAAATAGCTTTCGCCCTCTGGTGTGAACACGAGAAACTTGGCATAATCCACTGCCACCTGTTTTGAGGGCCTCTTCATAGGGCCCTCTTTACAGTCTTCCCTCAAAAACCACTCGTAGAGGTCCTTGAGCATCACCTCCAGGGATTCCTGAGGCTGGGACAATAAATATAGGCAAAACTTCAGGTCCTTTATGCCCAGGCTCCTAAACAGGTGATAATATCGTATCCCAGGATTGCTTTCCTTCTGGGAGGGTAAGTTCTTTGCAAGCTTGTCTGTGAGGGAGGCAAAAAATTCTCTGGCAGATAGACCAGGATAGTTTTCCTTATAGTATTCCAGGGATTCAACAAAACTCAGGAACTCCTCTATTCTCTTTCTAATCTCTGCACACTGGTCCTTTGCCTCTGGCTCCTTTTGTTGTTCCAAGGCGGTTTCAGTAAGATTCGCAGGGATCTTGGCCCTTGCTTCTTGTTCTGCGGCCGGTGCAACAGGAGGGGGAGACGCCTCTTTTTCCACCTGCCTTTTACCCTTGGACTTAAAAAGCACGAAAGCAAGGATTATCACAAGGCATAGGGCAATTATTCCTATGATCAGAGGTTTTAAATCCCTTTTTGATTGCTTCATGGCAGTTATCCTTCCAAAAGGGAATAAGATCTTTGGCCTTCTTCATAAAGGTCATTGCCATAGGGGTCGTTTATTACGATACAGGGCAGATCCAGTACCTCCAATTCCCTTATGGCCTCTGGCCCCAGCTCCTCATAGGCAACCACCTTAGAAGATAAGATGGCCTTGGACATCAAGGCCCCTGCCCCTCCAATACCAGCCAGATAGGCCCCCTTGTATCTTACAATGGCATCCCTCACTGCTTGGGACCTCTTGCCTTTTCCAATCATAAGCTTAAGGCCCTGCTCCAATAACAAAGGTGTATATGGATCCATCCTGTAACTAGTGGTGGGGCCTGCAGCACCAATAGGCCTACCAGGCCTGGCAGGGGAAGGGCCCATGTAATAGATGGCCTGGCCTTTTAACTGGATGGGCAATTCTTTACCTTGCTTTATCAGGTCGAAAAGCCTGCGGTGTGCTGTATCCCTTGCAGAATAGATCTTCCCCGATAGTAAAACCTGGTCTCCTGCCCTTAGTTCCAAGACCTCTTCATCTCCCACAGGGGGGCTCAATCGGTGGATCCTCATAATTACCTCCAGGGCCTTCTTTAATTATGTGATTCATGTTTTATATCCATCCTATCCCATTACCTGCTTAGATCCCTCAAAGCACTATCTCCACATGGCGATTGGCATGGCATTGTATATTTACTGCCAATGGAAGGCTTGCTATGTGACAGGGGGCCATGAGGATGTGAACCCCTAAGGCAGTTATCCTGCCACCAAAACCCTCAGGGCCTATGCCGCTCTTGTTTATCAGGGTCAAGAATTCCTGTTCCAGTTCCGCCAGCATTGGATCCGGGTTTCTGCTCCCAAGGGGCCTTATCAAGGATTTTTTTGCCAAAATGGCACAGGTCTCAAAGTTGCCGCCTATACCCACACCCACTATGATGGGAGGACATGGGTTTGGCCCTGCCTCCTTCACAGTCTCTAACACCTTTGCCTTGATGCCATCAATTCCTGCTGAGGGAGGAAGCATAAAGACCTTGCTCATGTTTTCACTGCCACCTCCCTTGGGAACCACCCAAAGTTTGAGACTATCACCTGGGACTATATCCCAGTGGATAATAACAGGGGTATTATCCCCGGTGTTTTTTCTTGACAATGGGTGGCACACGGACTTTCTAAGATAACCCTCTTGATATCCCTGCCTTATCCCTTCTTCTATGGCCTCCTTTAATTCACCCCCTTTGATCTTTACTCCAGAACCCACCTCAGCAAACACCACCACAAGCCCGGTATCCTGGCAGATGGGTATCAGCTCCTCTCTGGCAATCCTGGCATTCTCCAATAGTTTTTGGATGATCTCCCTGCCCAATGGGGACTCCTCTTCATCAAGGGCAGAGCTCAGAGCAGAAATGGTATCCTCACCCAACTCATAATTGGCCTTGATAGAGGCCTCCTTAATCCTTTCCACTACCAGGTGGGTTTCAATCTCCCTCATCTCATCCTCCCCTGTGCCTTGATATAGTAACTGCTTCAAGATTCTCTTGCCACAACAAAATAAAGAGACCCACTCCCATATCAGTGGGGAGTGGGTCCATATCAGAGGGGCTTTTGTTGATGTATGGTCCTTTTTAATCTGGGCTATATACCTCAGCCATAGAACCCGGATAGATACCTGGCATATTCCTTCCTGGACAGAAGTACTGCCTCCTCCAATATCTCTCTCAGGGCATGAGGTGTGGACTGTTGGGCAATTACTGCCTCCAACTGGTCTGAAATTGCCTTGAGGTGGTACATGTGGGGCTCTATGTCATCGGGTTTGAAGGACTCTGAGGCAAGGTGCCTGGAGTAATCCTCCAAGACATCTAGCAGGAATTCCACCTTTCCACACACCGCTTCTCCAATCTCCCTTTGCGTTGGGTCTGACATGGCCTTCTCAGTGCTTTTCCCCATAGCCTCCCTCAATGCCTGGGAGAATATGGTTTTATCTCCTGTTCCCCGTGCTGACTTCTCCGTCTTCCCTTGCCCCTCAGGGCCCAGTATCTGAATCTTATCTATAACCATCTTCATCTCCCTTTATTTGCTAGGCATTTTCCTTAGCAATTATCGTTCCTGAGGGATCCTAGATCTGTTCCTTCAAGAATAGGTCTGTCTGCCAAAGATGGGACTCTGTTTCAAATACACACTTAGCCACAATGGGCTCCTTGAGGGTCTGAAAACGAAAATCAGTTCCTGAGGTGACAGAGGGAATGGTCAAGACACAGTCAAAGCCCAGGTCACAAAGCCTTGACTTTATATTACCGCCCACCATATTACACAGCTCGCCTATAACATCAGTGACTTCTGAATGGCCTATCTCCTCGGCATCAAGACCCAGCATTGTAGCTGCAATGAACCTGCTAAATTCACTGGAAAAGGTAAGGCATATGTAACCAGCTACCTTCCCTGCCACTCCCACATGCCCCATCACCCTCTCCCCACCTTGTAATCCGGCACTACCGTCCACAAGGGACACATTTAGGCCTAGCATGGTCTCAAATACATTTTTTGCCGCCTTTTCCATAAAAGGTATGAAATTAACTTCCCTTAGTGATTTCATCCTTGCCCCCCTTGGACCTCATCTTCTTTTCCCTTGGCGATTTTCTCCACAATTTCCTCATCGGAGTCCTTTTCCAGGTCCACCTTTCCCTCTCTGATGGCATTTAATAATGCATCAATATCATCTTGGCTAAGTATCTCAGTCCCCATGGATTACCCCTATGGCCTATTCTCCTCACGCGGCATGGTTCCTGCAAACATAGTCGAACAAAAACCCATGGCAGGAGGCTACCATGTCCGAACCCAGTTATTCAAGTTTAGTTAATACGACATTGCCAAGGATTGAGCAAGCTTCAAATATACAAAAGGGCAAGACCATTAAAGATTATAGAAATGCACCCATTAGTGCCAAAGAAGGTGGATTCAAAGGACTTTTGATGGCAAAAATGGATGGGGGGCAAAAAGAGGGGGAGGGACAAAGGGTCTCAGGGGCAATGGAGGATTCCGGCATAATAAAATATAGGGTTCAGAAGGGCGATACCCTTTGGGGCATTGCCTACAGAAAATTCAAGGTAAATCTGGAACAGATAGTTAAGGACAACCAGATTGAGGATCCAGATAATATTCAAGAGGGCCAGGAGCTTATAATTAGGAGACCAAAACCCATGACCCAGCATGTGGTGGCGAGCTGGTATGGCCCTGGTTACCACGGAAGGCCCATGGCAAATGGTGAGATATTCAATATGTATGACAATGTGATCGCCCACAAGGAACTACCCCTTGGGACCAAAGTGGAGCTAATAAATCCAGAAAATGGCAAAAGGGTAATGGCAGTGGTAAAGGATAGGGGGCCATTCATAAAGGGAAGGGATGTGGACCTCTCCTATGGCCTTGCAAGAAAGCTGGACATGGTGGAGAAGGGAGTGGGTCCTCTCATAATGAGGGTCTTGGTCTAGGCCCAAGGAAGTGATCCCACCCTCTGATCCCCTCCAGGAAGAGGTCCTCTTTACCTTCCAAGATTATTCTGGGTTCTCCCTGGATGATCTCTCCTATTTCTTTTACCTGTTCACAGCCCATTGTCTGAAGGAGAGAAATTACCTCATTTTGTCTGCCCGGCCCACAGGTAAAAAGGATCTCGTAGTCATCGCTGGGACCAAGGGCCTGGGCTACAGGGTCTATCCCCAAGAGATCACAGGCCTGGGTGAACTCATGGGACATGGGTAGGTCCTTAGTCCATATCACTGCCCCTACCCTGGAGCACTGACAGATGTGTGTCAGATCCCCAAAAAGGCCATCACTTATGTCAATCATGGAGGTGGCAAGCCCTTTTATCCCAAGGGCCCTGGCCTCCAGTGCCCTGTGCTTGGGGCTTATATAAGCACAGACCAGGCTTTGGAAGGGAAGGGCATCTAAATTAGCATTGAGCAGCTTAAGCCCCAATGCAGCTCCCCCTGGCTGACCAGTGACCAGGATCCTGTCCCCTGGCCTTGCCCCTGATCTCTTGATGGTGTTATAAGGTTCCACCATCCCAACCAGTGTGACCTCAACAAAGAGACGCTGGGAGGAGGTGATATTTCCCCCTGAAATCTTGCACCTAAAGGGCCTGAGCTCATCCATCATCCCTTCATAAAGGGACCTGAGCTGGCTCCACCTCAGATCCTCCCTCAGACCAAGGGATACAAAGGCAGCCACGGGGAACCCTCCCATTGCCCCAATGTCACTGATATTTTGAACCATTGCCCTTTTACCCAATTGGTAAAAGGAAAAATGTTTGAATAAAAAGTGTCTGTCTTCCACCATGCTGTCACAGGTCACCAGGACATCAAATCCATGCCTTTGCCTCAAGACTGCGCTGTCATCACCAATTGCCAGTTTTGTAAAGAGTGAGGGGCCTTCCCCCACAAGGGACTGGATGAGATCTATTACCTTAAACTCCCCCAGCTCTCTTAGAAGTGGATCATTGCCCTGCATCAATGTAACCCCTTATTAGCCTCATTAGAGAAAGGGTGGCCTCTTTAGGGTCCTTAGCCCTTGCCACACAGGATATCACCGCTATACCATGGGCACCTGAGGAAAGGACCTCCAGGACATTCTGGGGCCCGATACCACCAATGGCTATTAATGGAACATGGACCATGGAAACCACCCGTCTCAACCCTTCCACCCCCACAGCAGCGCCTGCGTCTGCCTTGCTACTGGTGGGATATATGGGACCAAACCCAATATAATCTGCACCCTGGACGAGGCAGTTCATTACCTCTTCCCTGTTTCCTGCTGAACCACCAATGATCTTGTTCCCAAGCAATCTCCTTGCCTGGGATATGGGCATATCCTCCTGACCAAGGTGTACCCCATCTGCATCCACTTCCATGGCAAGCTCCACCATATCATTTACAATGAAGGTGACACCGTTATCTAAGGTGAGCTTTCTAATCTCTTGGGCAATCTTTACCAGCTTCCTAAAATCCTCGTTCTTCTCCCTCAGCTGTACAGTGTCGGCCCCACCATCAATGGCAAGCCTTGCCAGATCCACATGGGAGTATTTGGACTGGATCTTCACATCTGTTATCACATGGAGCCTGCCTATGTCTTTGGCCATATAGGTCTATCCCCCTGCTTTCTAGTATCAGGTATCCTGGCATTATATCAATGTATGCTGTCCACTAACAGAACCTTTAAGGGTCCCCTTGCCCTGTGGATCACATACACATGTACAGAGGTAGGCTATCTGAAACCAAAAGCCCCTTGGCAGTGGGTAATATCCTGTGGGCCAGCCTCTGTATGAAACCCTCTTTTTCCAAAAGGGAAATGGATGCCTCCTTCAGCTTAAGGGCCCTTAAGGCATCTAAGCTGAAACCCTTCTGGCACCTGAGACCAAGGGCGATGGTCTCCAGGTCAGCCTGCTCAGTGCTAAGCTCCTCATGGCCGGCAATAGGCCTCTTGCCCCTGGAGATCAGGTTCACATAACCCCTCAAGGAACTGATGTTCCACCATCTGTTATTGTTTAAAAAAGAATGGGCAGATGGGCCCAGGCCTATGTATGGCTCTCTCAACCAATATTTCAGATTATGCCCACATTGGTTTTTCTCCCCCCTGGCAAAGTTACTCACCTCATAATGGCAATATCCCTGGGACTCCAAGTATTGGGAGGTGAAGATGAAGAATTCTGCAATTGTCTCTACCTTGTGCTTGATCTGAGGCCTTTTCCAAAGAGGGGTACGGGCCTCAATGGTGAGTTCATAACATGAGATATGCTCTGGTTTAAACTTGAGGGCCAAATCCAGCTCCTTTTTCCAGGAAGAAATCTTTTCTTGTGCAAGCCCGTAGATCAGATCCAAACCCAGTTTAACATCCCTGGACCTTACCCTCTCCAAGGCCCATAGAGCACCATGGACAAGATATGACCTGCCAAGTACAGAAAGTTTTTCATCTACAAAAGATTGCACCCCTACCACAATCCTATTTATACCCAATTCACTGTAATGTCTTACCAGCTCCTGTGTTATGTCCTCGGGATTTGTCTCCACTGTAATCTCTGCCCTTTCTGATAATACAAATGTAGCCTTTATTGTATTTAGAATTCTTTCTAAAACACACGGGGCAATAAGGGATGGAGTGCCACCTCCGATGTATACAGTGTCTACAAGAAATGGATTTTCTTTGTAGAATCCAATTTCCTTTGAAATAGCTTCAACATAAGGATCAAGGAGTTTTAAGCTTGGAACGGAGAAAAATGAACAGTGATTGCATTTTCTCCTACAAAACGGTATATGGACATAGATCCCTACACTTTGCATAGTTCTTATTTTACTTACCTGGTATTGTTACTTCTTTTGGGTATTGAAAACTGCAACAAAGGCACTCTGAGGTATATTCACAGAGCCCACCATCTTCATTCTCTTTTTGCCTTCTTTTTGCTTTTCAAGGAGCTTTCTTTTTCTAGTAATGTCACCTCCATAACACTTCGCAGTTACATCCTTTCTGTAAGGGTTTATGGTAGTCCTTGCTATTATGGTGCCTCCAATTGCCCCTTGTATGGGGATCTTAAAGAGGTGTCTGGGGATCTCTTCCTTTAGCCTTTCACATATGTGTAAGGCCCTCTCCCTGGCCCTTGTCTTATGGGTTATAAGACCCAGGGCATCCACTTTTTCTCCATTTACAAGGATATCCACCTTTACAAGGTCACTTTCTCTGTACTCTAAAAACTCGTAATCAAAGGAACCATACCCTTGGGTGATACTCTTGAGCCTGTCATAAAAGTCATAGATTATCTCAGAAAGGGGGATGTCCACCTGGATCTCAACCCTCCCGGGGGTGGGGTAATTGAACTTGATATCTGTGCCCCTTTTCTCCCGCAATAGTTCTAATATGGGACCGGTGTATTTGTCTGGCATAATGATAGTTGCCCTTACATAGGGTTCCAGGGACTTCTTGATCCTGGCAGGATCCGGGTAATAGGCAGGGTTATCCACCTCTACCTCTTCGCCATTGGTGAGCACAAATCTATATCTCACAGAGGGCAAGGTCATGATTATGGATTGGTTGAACTCCCTCTCCAGACGCTCTTGAACTACCTCTAAGTGGAGCAGCCCAAGGAAACCGCACCTAAAACCCATGCCAAGGGCGACAGAGGACTCCTTTTGGTACACTATTGCCGAGTCATTTAGTCTGTATTTTTCCAGGGCCTCTGCCAGGTCTTGAAAGTCCTCGGAGCTGATGGGGTATATGGATGAAAAGACCATGGGCTTTGCCTTTTTGAACCCAGGCAAAGGTTCCTTGGCAGGATTGGATTCAAGGGTAATGGTGTCTCCCACATTTACATCTCTAACGCTTTTGATCCCTGCGATGAGATAGCCCACGGAACCGGGACCCAGGGATACCTTAGGAATGTGGGCAAGTTGAAAGATGCCCACCTCTTCCACTTTATAGGTGGTGCCAGTGGACATGAGCCTTATGGACACGCCTGGGGAAATCTCACCGTCAAAGACCCTGATACTCACCACAGTCCCCCGAAATTGGTCATACTGGGCATCAAATACCAAGGCCCTTAAAGGGGCGAAAGAATCACCCTTTGGTGGAGGTATCCGCTGTATAATAGCCTCAAAGATCTCTTCAATCCCTATGCCTTCCTTGGCAGAGCAGAGCAATACCTCATTGGAATCCAGTCCCAGCTCCACCTCTATCTCTTCCTTCACCCTTTCTATGTCAGCGGAGGGAAGGTCTATCTTGTTGATGACCGGGATCAGCACAAGGTCTTGTTCCAAGGCTGCGTACATATGTGCCACAGTCTGGGCCTGCACACCCTGGGATGCATCAACCAGTAGGAGTGCGCCCTCACAGGATGCCAATGCCCTGGAGACCTCGTAGGAGAAGTCCACATGCCCTGGGGTATCTATCAGGTTTAAGAAATATTCCTTACCATCACGGGCCTTGTAAGGAAGTGTAATGGCCTGGCTTTTAATGGTGATGCCCCTTTCCCTCTCTATATCCATGCTGTCTAAGATCTGATCCCTGAATTTTCGCTCGTCCACAAGGGCACACCGTTGGATCAGCCTGTCGGCCAGGGTAGACTTCCCATGGTCAATATGGGCGATTATGCTAAAGTTTCTTATATTGGATATCATCTAAGCAGCCACCGTTAACCAGTTGAAATTTAATATACAGGGCCTCTTAATAAATTCAACACCCATCAGCATATAGGGCAGATGACCCAGGTAAAAGGGGCTAAAATGTAAAGGCACTGTGGGATATTCGTTTCCTTTATCTCCCTTTCCATCTCCCTTGCCAGGTGCACTGGGAGGTGAGGGAGCAAGGGTTCAGGAGCCTGGTTTCATGGGACAAATCCGGTTTATAGGCCAGATGATAGGGGCTTCAGGGGATAAAAGGGGGCTGCCACCTTCGTGATCGTGCCTCCTTCTTTATAAAAACCCCTGGCCTCTTTTCCACTTTTGAAGTGAAACCAGTATCTTTATACAGGGCCCCAAGCTTTCCTAAGCCCTTCGCCACAGGGAGTGTCTTTGCAGCAACCAGAAGGCCAAACCCATACCTGTGTGTACGTTATGGGCTCCAAGAATTCCTGGGTGAATATATGACATTCGGTGCCACCACCTTGGGGGTACATTACAATCCTGTGTATTTAATGGGCCCTCTTTTTTAAGGCCAATGCCGTACATCGGTGACCTTCAACAAAACCCACAGGAATTGTCAGTGGGAGTTAATGGTATTGGACCCCTTTCATTTCTTGCCCAAAACCTCTCTGACTTTTTCAGCCAGATCTTTCATGGCAAAGGGTTTTTGTATAAAGGCAGTGTCAGAACTATAAATACCTTCGTGAACCATTACATCCCCTGTGTATCCAGACATGTAAAGCACCTTCAAATCAGGGTATTTCTTTTGCAGCCGCTCCACCAGTTCCTTGCCACCCATAATCGGCATTACTACATCGGTGATCAGCAAATCCGGCTTCAGCCCCTTTTCCTCCACCATCAGCAATGCCTCAGCTCCGTTGGATGCCAAGGTTACGCTGTAGCCCAGGGTGGTGAGGATGCTCTCAATCATTCTGCGTAGAGCCTCTTCATCTTCCACCACCAGGATGTGTTCGCCTAAGCCCTTCTCAGGCTCTTTTTCCGTGACAGGCCTTTCCAGTTCCCGTTTAGCCTCCATTGCAGGAAGTAAGATCTTGAAGCTGGTACCCCTGCCGAGTTCCGAATAGACCCAGATATGACCTCCGCTTTGCTTGACAATGCCATAAACCGTGGAAAGTCCAAGCCCAGTCCCTTTGCCCTGTTGCTTTGTGGTGAAAAAGGGCTCGAAAATCCTGTTTAGCGTCTCCTTGTCCATGCCATGGCCTGTGTCGGTCACCGTCAACATCACATACTTACCTTCTTCTATGCCAACATGGGTCCGGGCATAGTTTTCATCCAGTATCACATCCGCTGTTTCAATGGTCAGCTTCCCTCCTTCGGGCATGGCGTCGCGGGCATTGACCACGAGGTTCATGATTACTTGTTCCATCTGCGCCGGATCCGCCATCACGTAACTTAGGTTCTGTGCAAGGATCAGCTTAAGGTCAATATGTTCCCCAATAAGTCGGCTTAGCATTTTCTCCAAATTCCGCAACAGGTTGTTTAGGTCCAGCACCCGTGGTTGGAGGGTCTGCTTCCTGCTGAAGGCCAAAAGCTGCCTAGTCAGGTCTGAAGAACGCTGTCCAGCTTCCAGGATTCTCATTACACTGGTACGCAATGGATCATTGGGAGGCAGCTTCTTTAAAAGGAGCTCTGCATATCCATTAATAACACTGAGCATGTTGTTGAAATCATGGGCCACGCTGGCTGCCAGTCTTCCTATAGATTCCAGCTTCTGGGCCTGTTGGAACTGTTCCTGGAGCTTTTTCCAATCCTCCTGGGCCTTCTTCAGTGGGGTGATGTCCACCATGCTGACCAGGGCATGTCCAAAGGGTTCATCCTTGGATGAAATGGCCACCCTCAAGAGGACATAAAGGGGATCACCTTGCAGGGTTCGGAAGACAGTCTCGGTTTCAAAATATTGTTTCCCTTCAGCAACAGCCACCTGGGCTTCACAGAGGGCAGCCCTGGATTCAGGCAAGAATATTTCGTTCAGGGAGGCAAGGAGTTCTTCTTTGCTTTGGGCCCCAAACATCTTCAGTGTTTCGACATTAGCCCTTAGGATGTCTTGGTGAAGGGCTTGCAGTCCCAATTTCGGATGTTCTCTAAGGTAAGCGGCCACATCACTCACGCCCTGCTCTTGCAATGAGACAATGGCAGTCTTCAGTGCTGTTAGATCAGCTTCCCAAATGGCCACAGGTACACCCTCGAAGATTGCCTGGAAGCGGGCCTCGCTGCTCCGGGCCAATGCTATAGACTGGCGCCTCGCCCGTAGCAGAATTTTCATCCTTGCTTCCAGCTCCAACTTCTCAATGGGCGCCAAGATCAGCTCATCCACAGTGCGCCAGAGGTGGCGTGTGGCCAACTTTACATCCTGCCGAGGGGTGACAAGGAGCACAGGCAAGAAGAGTTGGCCTTCGGCTTCTTTCCTGAGCTGGACTTTTTCCCATAGCCGATCCAATGCCTGCCCATCCATGATGGCCAGGTCAAAAGGCTCATCGGGCAAGCTTACGGCATTGGGTAATATAATCTTATACCTCTGCATCAGCCATTCTTCCAGCATGCGCCGATTCTCTTTGTTATCCAATAAAAGCAGGATCCGATCCATGGGTTACCTCCCCATCACTTTCCAAAAAGGGAGAAAATTCTGTCTCTTCAAGGAGCTCTCTTGGTCAGCAGCAAATCGAGCTGGGTAATTCTCTTTACTCCTCGCTCAGGCTCCGAATAATAAACAATAACTCCTTAACCGCCAATGGCTTTACCATCACACTCCTTGCACCGTGCTCCGTACTGGTCTGCTGGAGGGACAGGCTATACCTGGATGAGATCACCACAAAGGGGATACCTAATGACCGCAGCCGTTCTAAGCGCTCCCAGATACTACTATCAAAACCGGAGATATCCACCAAGGCTAACCGAAGGCCTTCAGGCTCAGTGATAGCCTGATCCAATGCTTCCAGGCTATTTACAGGGATAGTCTGGAAGCCTTCCTTGTTCACAACCTGGGCCAGCAGTTCCAAATTACGGCGGTTGGTGTCCACGGCCAAGATATAGGGTTTTTTCTCCACAGCTTAACTTTCCTCTTCTATCTCAATCCATCTTGGGGTGCCGCTGAGAATACAGCTTAGATTGCTCAAAGGCTTGCCCACTTTAATCCCTGAGTTGGTGATCTCGAACTCTCGCAGTGTCTTTTCAAAATCACTCAACCTTTTCTTGAGCACCCCAATGGCCTTCCGCAACTCACCCCTTACCTCCAGGTAACGGATGAAGATTATGTTGTCTGCCAAGTAACTTATGCCCAACATGGTGGGGCTGAACTCTCCAGTGACTTGCTCCACCTCGTTGATCAAGAGGACTGTCACTCCCATGTTGGCCAGGTACTTGCTTAAGGAGCGGACCTGGGCCGTCAGGTCCTCCCCGCGCACGGAAAGCCTGTATCCAGCAATGCTATCAATCATTACTATGCGGGCATTGTCTTGTTCCACCTCCCTACGTACCAGGTGAGCAAATTCATGTGTTGAATAACGCAGTGGCTCCACTCTAACAATGGAAAGCATACCCAGGTCTATCATGGCCTTGGCAGAGATCTTGATTGCCTCGCATCGGGATATCATGATCTCGGGCTCTTCTTCGAAGGTATAGACCACAGAGCGCTCACCCCGACTGGCAGCCTCTTTCATAAATTGCAGGCCCAGTGTGGTCTTGCCAGCTCCACTGGGGCCAGTAATTATTGTCACCGTGCCCCGCTCCAACCCACCGTGCATAAGCTCGTCCAATTCCGGGACACCGGAGGAGATCCTCTTGTGGGCAATGAACCTCTTCCAGTGCACCTCAGGCACCAGTTTGGGAAATACCTCTATTCCACTATCACTCAGTTTCAATGCGTGGCGACCGCTGCGGAAATCGGAGCCACGAAACTTGGTCACGGTTATGGTACGGCCCTCTGGCATAAATTCCAGGTGGATTACTCCGTCACTGAGGAACTGGAGGTCCTCATCGGGGGCTTCCACACTGCCTTCGGAGGTGAACATGACCGTGGCACCCTTTTCCACCAGGAAACGCAAAAAAGAGAGGACCTGCTTGCGGTACTGATAAGGGTCTGTGGTCAAATAGCGGAACTGGGTCATGGCATCAACGAAAATACGGCTGGGCTGAAGCTTCTCCACCACTTCCACTATCTTCTTAGTGGTGGGTTCTCGCTCCACCTCCGCAGGTGAAAAGAGATCATAGGTCTGTACCTCCACAAAGAATTCTGGAGTGGGGCTTAGGTCAAGGAAGCTAACTCCACTCAGGTCAATGCCCAAGGCCTCCGCGTTTTTCCGGATCTCCACCTCAGGCTCTCCCAGGGTAACAAAGAGGGTTTTCTCTCCTTTAGCAGCACCAGTGGCAAGGAAGTGGAGCCCCAGGGTAGTCTTGCCAGTGCCAGGCCCACCTCGCACTAAGTATGTCCTACCAGGAAGGAGGCCTCCTTCCAGGACCTCGTCCAGACCAGTTACACCTGTGGACACGCGGGGCATTGAGTTTTTCTTTCTATTCACCTCCCTTACCTCCTATCTTTGGTTTATGGAGACCACGGCCAGTAAGATAGGCCAAACACTGGGGCATTTTAGGGCGGTATTAGTGAAGCACCTTCTTAGGTAATAGTGCATATAGCCCCCTTTATCTATCAGGACAAAGTGCGTTTACTTTTATTATACCAAAAAACCTTCACAAGAAAATGTTATTTATTTGCAAAAAAAAGCCCATTACCCATGCCTCAAGCCCTAGGATTATATCCCCCTTTTAAGGGACTTTAGCCTCTACTATCAGGGTTGATGGGGCATTGGTGGGTCTTATGGAGGCATCAAGTGTTTAGAAAGCTATTTTTTAAAAAAAAGCCATATGTGCATGACAGCATAACAATAAAGCTAATCAAATATAACATTTTGATTAAAGGAAAGGCTATTGAAATCTATTTTTACCTTTTTCTCATCAGTCGCTGATCAAACAGCCCGTTATCAGGGTACAAGACTGATTAAAACACCAAAATTTTAAAATTGGCATAATTAAAGTGTATGTCCCTATTTCTTTGAAATATTTCTATGGGCAGGCCTTTTTATAGGCCTCCAATATGAGCCTTGTTAGTTCCTTTGACATCCCTTCTGGCCTTTCCCTTACCAGGAGATAAAGCCTGCATGCCTCCTCCACCTCCTCTGTTATATTCAGGACCTCTTCCAGGGAGCTTCCTGCACATATCAGGCCATGATTTTGGAGTATAATTGCCCTTGCCTTTGTCTCTAAGACCTTTTCCTCCACTGCCCTGGCCAGTTCCCTTGATCCTGGCAGGAACTGACCTAATACTACCACTGGGTATGCACTGACAATGAGACCTGGGGTCAAAGGAGGTAGGCCACTATTGGACGGCCCGATGAGTATGGAGGTTGCTATGGTGTGCACGCCATGGGTATGGCACACAGCAGCAGTGTCCTGGTGCAAGAGACCAGTGGCCTTTAAAATGGCCATGTGCATGGGCAGCTCTGAACTTGGCCTCAATTTTTGTTCTGAGGCAATGGCCTCATCCCCACATATCATCAGCTCCACCACCTGTGAAGGGTGAAGGTACCTAAAGGATGAGCCGGAACATGAGATTAAAAGCCTGTTACCCACTTTAAAAGACAGGTTGCCGCTGGAACCATAAACAAGGCCCCTCTTATACAATGCCCTAGCTGCCCTTACAAAGGCCCTTTTGTAAGGTGCCATGTCCATAGGACTTTAAAATTCCTCTAAGTGGTGTTAAGCTTGGCCAATTTTATTTAAGGAGAGGAACAATGCCAGAGGAATTTTATTGGGAAGAGACCCCTATCATAGCCTCCATAAACAATGGTGAGGATCCAGAGGAGGTGGTGCATATCTTGTATGTGCCCTCAAAGAATGCCTTTCTTACATCAGGGATCTCAAGGCTTTTTGGGAAAAAGGAGATCATGGTCCCTGCTTACATGGTGGTGAAGGACCTGGAGCTCATTGGTGCAATAATATCAGTGATATTGGAGGACCTAACCCATGCCAGGGAAAGAAACCTGGCGTTTAATTATGGTTCAGGCTTTGAACTCTTTGGAAGGAAGTACATCTTGACGGAAAGGTCTGATTGTATGGAACTGGGGGAAGAGAGGGAGGGATTCTTTATGCCATGAGGCTGTGTCAGTTTTATCAAAACAAGGAAATCAGGGTGGGTGTTGTGGAAGGAGACAAAGTCTTTCCCTTAAAGGAACCTGCCATCATGGAAGATATAATCCATTTTGGGACCCACGATCTCACCTTACTCCCTCCAATACCCCTGGAAGAGATCAGGTTTGCGCCAGTAGTTACAAGACCCACAAAGATAATGGCAATAGGCCTCAATTACATGGATCACATAGCAGAAAGCAAGGGGAAGAGGCCATCATCTCCTGTTGTATTTGCCAAGTTTCCCAACAGCTTACAGGGACACCTTGCACCCATCACCTGGAGGCATGAGGACACCAAAAAGGTGGACTTTGAGGCAGAGCTGGCAATCGTGATAGGAAAGAGGTGCAGGGATGTCCCAGAGGACAGGGCCATGGATGTGATATTTGGATATACCTGTGCCAATGATGTCTCTGCCAGGGATCTCCAGTTTGGAGATGGTCAGTGGGTAAGGGGGAAATCCTTGGATACCTTCTGCCCCATCGGGCCCTGGATCGTGACAAAGGATGAGGTAACAGATCCCCATAATCTGGAGATAAGATCCACCTTGAACGGCCACCTTATGCAGAGCTCAAATACCTCCCACATGATTTTCTCCATCAATTACCTCTTGGCCCATCTGAGCAGGTATTTTACCCTGTATCCGGGGGATCTCTTGCTTACAGGGACCCCAAGCGGGGTGGGTACCTTCAGGGATCCTCCCTTATACCTCAAGGATGGGGATATAATTACAGTTTACCTAGAATCTATCGGGGAACTTACAAACTTTTGCCAGGTGCTCTAATGGAAAAGGAAGTAATGATAAAGGCAGAGGATGTGGTGTTGGAAGGTCTCTTGGAAGAGGTGGAGGGCGAAAAGGCAGTGGCCATAGCCCACCCCCATCCCCTTTATGGTGGAAACATGCACAACAATGTGGTCACAGCCATTAGGCTGGCCTTTTTAGAGAAGGGATTTAGCACCCTCAGGTTTAATTTTAGAGGGGTGGGCAGAAGTCAAGGTACATTTGGGGAAGGCATAGAGGAGCAGAGGGATGTGGAGGCCTCTGTGGAATTTTTAAGGGATATGGGAAAGCAGGTTCTTTATCTGGCGGGATACTCCTTTGGCGCTAGCGTTGCCATGATGGCAGCTAAATCCCTTGGCCATCTCCATGGCCTGGTCCTTGTTTCCCTTCCCTTAGGGGTCTGGAACCTCCAGGCCCCTGGCCCACTCCCGGCCAAGACCTTGTTTTTGACAGGGGAATACGATGAAGTGGCCCCTTTACAAAAACTCACTGATTTTAGGGACAGGTGGTGTAAGGGTGGTACTGTGGAGATTATAAAGGGAGCAGACCACTTCTTTTGGGGCAATGAGAAGGAGATATACAGGGCGTTAAAGGGTTTCCTCTCTTAGATATGGGCCATGGGGATTTAAGATTCGTGGTTCACGAACACCATTCCAGGATCCTTCATTTTGACCTGAGGCTGGAATTGGGTGGAACCCTAAGGTCCTGGGCGATTCCAAAAGGACCCAGCATGGACCCCGAAAAGAAAAGGCTTGCAATACAGGTAAGTGACCATGACCTTGATTATATAGACTTTGAAGGGGAGATACCTGAGGGGGAATATGGAGCAGGGATGGTGGTAATTTGGGATACTGGCACCTATAAGCTCTTGGAACAACACCCAGACAGGCTGGTGGTGGAATTCTTTGGTCAAAGACTAAGGGGCAGATTTATCCTTTTTAGGCTAAAAGGCAAGGATCAGAACTGGATATTAAAAAAGGCAAGGGACCAGTTTGCAGTCCCAGGCTGGGAACTGGAACTGGCCCTGGATGCCAAAGTTACTTAAAGGGGAATATTTCCGTGCCTGCGTAAAGGCCTGTCTTCCCTCTTGTTTTCCAGCATCAGCAATGCCCTTATAAGCTGGGGCCTTGTCTCTGCTGGAAATATGATCTTGTCAATATAGCCTAATTCAGCAGCCTTGAAGGGGCTGGCAAAGTTTCTGCGGTACTCCTGAATCAACCTCTCCCTAGTGGCATCTGGATCCTGGGCCTGGGCAATCTCTTTTCTAAATACAATATTTACTGCACCCTCGGGGCCCATCACAGCTATCTCAGCAGTGGGGTAGGCAAAGTTTATATCACCCCCATGGTGTTTGCTGGACATCACATCATAGGCGCCACCATAGGCCTTTCTCACAACCACTGCAATCTTGGGCACAGTAGCCTCACAATAGGCATATATAATCTTGGACCCGTGTTTTATTATGCCCCTGTATTCCTGATTGGTACCTGGCAAAAATCCAGGCACATCCACAAAGGTCACGAGGGGTATGTTGAAGCAGTCACAGGTTCTCACAAACCTGGCACATTTCATGGAGGCATCTATGTCAATGGCGCCGGCAAGGACCCTCGGTTGATTTGCTACCACCCCGACCACCCTACCTGCAAGCCTACCAAAACCAACTATCATGTTTTGGGCATAGTGTTGATGTACCTCCAAGAACTGATGGTTATCCAGCACTGAGTATATGATTTTTTTCATATCATAGGGTACCCTGGGATTTGTGGGCACCACATTGTTTAATTCCGGGTCCGTTCTATTGGGATCATCCCCTGTATCTACCAGAGGTGGCCTTTCCCTCCAGTTTTGTGGGAGAAAGCTTAGGAGCTCCTTGACCCTGTCCAGGGCATCCTTGTCTGACTCTTCAGCAAAATGTGCCACTCCACTCTTGGTGCTGTGGGTCATTGCCCCTCCCAGCTCCTCATGGGTCACCTCTTCAGAGGTAGTGGCCTTTATCACATCAGGGCCTGTGATATACATGTTACTGGTCTTTTTGACCATTATGATAAAATCCGTGAGTGCAGGGGAATACACTGCCCCACCAGCACAAGGACCCATGATCACCGAGATCTGAGGCACAACCCCTGAGGCAAGGACATTCCTTCTAAATATCTCTCCATAGGCGCCAAGGCTTACCACACCCTCCTGGATCCTGGCTCCACCAGAGTCATTTAAGCCTATTATGGGCGCGCCGTTCTTCATGGCCAGGTCCATGATCTTGCAAACCTTCTGACCAAAGGCCCCTGAGAGGCTACCACCAAACACCGTAAAATCCTGTGCAAATACAAAGACAAGCCTACCCCTTACGGTCCCATAACCTGTGACTACTCCGTCACCAGGTATCTTCTTTTTCTCCATACCAAAGTCTGTGCACTGGTGTACTACAAATTTGTCAATCTCTTCAAAGGAGCCGGGGTCCAGAAGATATTCAATCCTCTCCCGCGCAGTCATCTTACCTTTGGCATGCTGCTCCTTTATCCTCTCCTCGCCACCACCCAGTTCTGCTTCCCGGTTCCTTCTCTCCAGTTCTTCTAGTTTTTCTCTGATATCCATGGGTGCCTCCAGGGAAAGGCTCATTAACTATTCTAGCACAACCAGCACAGCTCCTGTCTCAACAGCATCTCCCTTTTTTACCTTCACTTCTTTAACAACTCCAGAATACTCACTGACAATGGGCAGTTCCATCTTCATGGCTTCAAGGATAACAACCTCATCCCCTTCATTCACTGTGTCTCCCACCTTCACTTTGACTTCCCAGACATTTCCGCCCATGGGCGCTAGCACTTCAGCCATACCATAACCTCCTATCCTTCTGTTTATCAGGCACGAGTAAAGAAACTCAAAGTTTATAACACCCCAGGAAGGCACCTTGTCAAGTAGATTATTTTAGGGCCCTCCATCAACTGCCCTGGAACCGTGGCCTAAAACCATTCCTGCCTGTGTCCCTAAAAAAATAAAGGACATACTCAATATGCTCCCTCATGGAACTGAGTGCCCTTTCTGTGTCCCTGGACTTGATTGCCTCATAGATATTGGTGTGATGTCTCATTATGACCTCGGTATTGTTCTTGTCTTTGTAAAGCTGCTCCAGATTAAACCTTATGCTGTGAAACAACAGGTCATAAAGGTACTTCATGATCCTTATTTGGAGGGGATTCTTTGTGGCATAGGCCACTGCCATATGAAATGAGATGTCATTTTCATGGCCAAGCCCTCCTTTTTGTATATCGTCCCACATGGCCTCCAGACTCTTTTTCATGAACCTAATGTCCTCTTCATTGGCCCTGATGGCAGCAAAGGCCGCAGCATTGCACTCAAGGCCTAACCTCACCTCCAGCACATGCAGGATATTTATGTCCTCCCCTTCCAGAAATACGGCAAAGGGATTTGCCTCATGGGCTTCAGGGGACTTTACAAATGTGCCTTTCCCACGCTTTGACTCCACTACCCCTGCCACAGAAAGCTTATTCAGGGCCTCCCTTATAACAGGCCTGCTTACCCCAAACCTCTGGGCAAGCTCCCTTTCAGACATAAGTCTATCCCCTGGCCTCAAGATACCCCTGTAGATCAGGGATTTTAGTTGATCTGCCAGCTCTTCACTCAATCGCCTTGCCTTAACTGTTTTTATGGGGATCTCCATCGATACCCTCTGCGTAGATCTCTATAACATGCCTTACTTCTCTTGGCCCTTTGACCCTGCTTAATAGGTCATATAACTGAATCATGCAGGCAGGGCAAGAGGTGGCAACTACCCTTGCCCCTGTGGCCAAGATCTGGTCTCTTTTACCCCTGCCTATCTCCTTTGAAAGGGGGTAATAGTCCCAGTTAAAGCTGCCACCAAACCCACAACACTGATCAGGGGCCTCCATCTCAATTAGTTGGTATTTTGCATTTGTCTTGATGAGCCTTCTGGGCTCTGTGTGCACCTTTAAGGACTTCCTTAGGTGGCATGGATCATGATAGGTCACCAGTTCACCGGTTTTTCTTGAATAAGGTACTGTTTCATCAACTCCCATGACCTGGACCAGGAACTGGGTTATATCCATGGTTCGGTGAGATAGTTCTTTTAGCCCCCTTGCTCCTCCTTTATGGAAGGAAGGCCACAACTCCTTGATGGTAAAGGCACAGGTAGCACAAGGGGTGACAATATAATCTAAGTTGCGTTGCAAAAATATCCTTAGGTTTATTTCCACCATGCTATTGAAGGCTGAAATATCCCCAGCAGAAAGGCAAGGGATCCCACAGCAGACCTGATCCCATGGTATATATACCCCCACCTGATGAAAATTGAGGGCCTTCATCGTTGCAACGGCTACTGATGGGAAAAACTTGTCAATGAGACAGCCAACAAAAAAACCAACCCTAATCTTTGCTACACTGGGATCTAATTTTGGGTATGCAAGATCTTTCAAGAAGACACTACTTATACCTGGGAACCTCCTCTTTTGATCCAAAAGGGGGAGATTGAGACTATAGGTCCCCATCTCCTTATCATAAGAGCCCAGGATCCCCTGAAGCCTTGAAAATATCCTGGATACCAGCAAGAAGGCCTTTGGCCTAAGTAATAGGCCTCTAAATACAAGCCTCTTTATCAAAGACAAACCAAGATATGTTGAACACACAACCCTGGCCTTCAAGAAGATCTCCAGGGTCCCCACACCACTGGGGCAGTTTGCTGAACAGGATCCACATAGGAGGCACCGCCCTAGTTTTTCTCTCACCCCCTTTATATCCTCCAGCCTGGATTCAATGAAACCCTCCAGCAAAGAGAGTTTCCCCCTGGCCACATCAGGCTCCAGAAGGGTGATGGAGTAAAGGGGACAGGAGGACTGACACATCCCACAACGCATACAACGATCAAGGAGGCCTTGAAGTTCTGAAAGGGAAAGGACTATGTCCCTTAGCCCCGCCATCTCTCTATTCCAATCCCTTAAACAGCTTAGAGGGGTTTAATAGATTGTGGGGATCCAGGGCCTTTTTAATGGCCAAAGAGTACCTTATGGTGCCTCTGCCCAGCTCTTTTTCCAAGAAGTCTGCCTTTGCCAAACCAATCCCGTGCTCCCCGGAAAGGGTGCCCCCCAAGGCAAGGGCCCTCTCAAATATCTCCTCAATGGCCTTCTCTGCCTTGGACCATTCTACCCTGTCCCTCCTGTTGGTAAGTATAGTGGGGTGAAGGTTCCCATCCCCTGCATGACCAAATGTGCCAATTTTGATACAGTACTTTTTTGATATCTCTCCAATGGCCCTTACCATATCTGGGAGCTTGCTCCTGGGGACAGTGGCATCTTCCAGGATCACAGTGGGTTCAAGCCTTGCCAATGCAGAAAGGGCAGCCCTCCTGGCATCCCAGACCCTATCTCTCTCCCTCTCATCCCTTGCCACCCTTAAAAATGAAACCTCCTTGGTTTTGCACACCAGTTCAATCTTACTGGCATCCTCTTCCACTTGAGCAGGGTGACCATCCAATTCTATTAAGAGCATGGCAGCGGCATCCACAGGAAGCCCTGCCTTGCTGTAAGCATCAACAGCCCTTATGGTGAAATTGTCCATAAATTCCAGGGTGGCTGGCACGATCTTTTTTGCTATGATCTCTGCCACTGTTTCCGAGGCCTTGTTCATATCATCAAAGACAGCCACCAAGGCCTTTTTTGCAGCAGGTGGGGGGATCAGTTTCAATACGATTCTATAAATGACCCCCAGGGTACCCTCTGAGCCTACCAGGAGGGAGCTCAGATTATAGCCTGTTACACACTTAACGGTCCTTGCCCCTGTCTTTATTGCCTCACCCATGGGATCAAAAAACTCAAGGCCAAGTACATAATCCTTTGTAACCCCATATTTTAGTCCCCTGAGGCCCCCGGCATTCTCAGCCACATTTCCGCCAAGGGTGGAGACTGCTTGGCTACCCGGGTCAGGGGGATAAAATAGACCCTGTTTTTCCACCTCCTTGGCAAATCTGGCAGTTACTACACCTGGCTCCACCACTGCGTATAAATCATTGGTGTCAATCTTGAGTATTCGATTTAATCCGTTGGTGAGGATTACCACACTGTTTTTTCCAGGGATTGTGCCCCCACTTAGGTTTGTGCCAGCCCCTCTCACTGTGATGGGTATCAGCTCTTCACTGCAGATTTTTATGGCCTTAGATAGGGCCTCTGGGGTCGTTGGCCTGAGCACCATCAGAGGCAGCACTGGTGGGAGCACGGCAGAGTCATAGGCATAGGCATACCTATCTACCTCACTCAAGAGGACATTTTCCTTACCCAGGGCCTCTTGGAACGCTTTTTGAACACCCTTTGATAGCATCTCTTCCCTTTCTGTATTATTGGTAATACCAATTTACCAATACATGGCCTTTAATTTCTATTGTTCTCTCATTTAACAAGATTTTGCCCGCAAAAACAAGATTTTTTTCTTGACATATAAGAATTTTTCCCATAATGACTGGTCAAACCAGTTATACTTTATCCCTGGGGGGAACTTGGGTCCTGGTGTTATAGAATTCTTTATCTGGTTGGGGCTGTTAGTGGGTGCATATGTCCTCAGCCAATGGGTGGTTCAACTAAGGTTAAAAAGGGCCTGCGATCATATAATGAGAGACTTGGAAGAGAAGGGTGCCATAGACCCTGAATCAGCTACCCCCCTTCCTTATGAAAGGACACCACTGATCAACCTGGGCCTGAGGGATATGAGGCCAAAGGCCTTGGAATATTTACTCATAGCAGGGCTCCTGGGGAGGACCAAAGAGGGGAGATACTACCTTTTGAGGGGCCCAAGAGAATCTGGCCTATTCAATGAAGGCTCGGGGCGTCAATGAAAAGGAGGCCTTCAACCCCTTGAGGGCCCCTGGAATAGGTTTTGCTTTAGGGACAATAGGTCCCTGACCAAAAATCATAAAAGGAGGTTTGCCATGAAGAGGGGTTTTGTTGTGGCAATGGTAATGGTGGTCACCTTGGCCCTTATGTTGGTGGGCTACCAGCTGGTAAATGCCCAGCAAAAGCAGAAGATTGAAAAATTCGGCGAGGACAAAAGGGCCATTGAGTGGAAAAATAAACAGTGGACCACCTCTAACAAAACCTTCACCTGGAGGATCAGTGACCCCTGGGGAGGGCTAAACTTTGCTGAGATAACCAAGCATTTTTGCGACAGTGTCAGGGCAGCTAGTGGTGGGAGACTGGATATAAAGTGGCACCCCACTGGATCCATTGTCCCTGCCATGGAGATCTTTGATGCCACACAAAAGGGTGTGCTGGATGCCTTCCATTCTTGGCCCGGGTATTGGAAGGGTAGAGATGAGGCCTTTGTAGCCTTTGCCTCTGTGCCCTTTGGTCTGGACTTTGAAGGCTACAACATTTGGTACTATGAGAGGGGAGGAAAAGAACTCTTTGACGAGCTCTATGGCAGATTTGGACTCAAACCCTTCTTCTGTGGAAACGTGGGCCAAGAGATTGCCATGCATTCAAACAAGAAGGCCACAAAGGTAGAAGATTTCAAAGGGATGAAGATAAGGACCGTGGGCTGGTACATGGACATCCTTACCAGAATGGGAGTCTCTGTAACACCCTTGCCAGGGCCTGAGATCTATGTGGCCTTAGAAAGAGGTGTGATTGATGCCTGTGAGTTCAGTACACCAGCGGCAAATATCACCACAGGATTCCATGAGATAACCAAATATGCCATATTCCCGGGAATACACCAGACCTCATGTCAATTTGATGTGGTTATCAACAAGAAAAAGTGGGATGAATTACCCGATGACCTCAAGGCCATTGTGGAGATATGCGCCAAGGAGACCCAGCTCTGGGCAAATGCCTGGCAGGAAAACCTCAACATAGAGGCATTAAAGATTATGGAAAAGAACACACAATTCATTAGGCTGGAAGACAAGACAATCGTAGAATTCGCAAAGGTTGTTTATAGCTATTTGGATGAACTGGGGAGCAAACATCCCTTTGCCAAGAAAGTCCTGGATTCCCAAGAAGAATTCAAGAAGGAATTTGCAAAATGGCGTGAACTTAGAAGCGGGTTAGCTCCATGGCCAAAGGATATGGTAATTAACGGAAAACTATATCAATAAAGTTATGAATTCCCGGCCTAATTTTTAAGGCCGGGAAAATTGATTGAATGTTCTATTGATAATTAAGGCACTCAAGGGTTTTCAATGAAGAGCTTTGCCAGATTCATATGTAAAATGAATGAGTATATAGGCAAGGTAGTTTGTTTGGCAGTGATCCCCATGGCTGCAGTGGTGGTGTATGAGGTTATTATGAGGAGAGTCTTCAATAGGCCCACTACCTGGGGCTTTGAAATGACAGTGTATATCTATGGATTTCACTTTATGCTTGGGATGGCACCTTGTCTACTCTATGACCGCCAAGTAAGAATTGATATCATTGTACTTCAACTCCCAAAAAAACTTCAGCTACTTTTAAGGCTTATTACCTTTTGGATCATATTTGTCCCCTTTGTTGGTGCCTTTACATATGCAGCAACCAAATATGCTTTTCATTCATGGCAGATATGGGAACACAGTTGGTCTGCATGGAAGCCTCCTCTGTACCCTTACAAGACAGTGATGCCCATAAGTATGGCCCTCCTCTTCCTCCAGGGTATCGCCAACTTTATCCGTGAGTATTATCAATTTAAAGGTGAACAGATATGAAACCCGAAACCCTTTCCCTGTTGATGTTTGGCACCCTTGCTATAACCATTTTTTTGGGGCATCCCCTAGCATTTTCTTTAGGGATGCTGGGCCTAGTATTTGGTCTCTTGGGTTGGGGTGGGTCCATGGATGTTGTATTCAACCTCCTTGCCAATAGGGCATATGGTGTTATGGAGGACTATGTATTGGTGGCAGTACCACTCTTTATATTCATGGCCCAGGTATTGGATGCCACAGGGATCGCAGAAAAGCTCTTTGAGAGTATGCACATTATTATGGGCCCAATCAGGGGAGGCCTGGCCCTGGCGGTTATCATTGCCTGTACTATTTTTGCAGCCACAGCAGGTGTGGTTGGGGCCACTGAGGTCTCGGTGGGCCTTTTGGCAATACCTGCCTTAATGAACAAGAAGTATAATTACAACCTCATTGCAGGTTCCATATGTGCTGGTGGTACACTGGGGATTATCATACCACCCAGCATCATGCTTGTAGTCTATGGGAGCTTAGGTGCTATCTCTGTGGGCCATCTTTACGCAGGGGCCTTTGGTCCTGGCTTTTTACTTTCCCTCCTTTACTTGCTCTATATATTCTTTTTGTGTCTAATAAAACCAGAGTATGGGCCTCCTCTGCCAAAGGAGGAAAGGATATACCCCATTTCATACAAGATAAATCTCTTTGTCAAATCCCTACTCCCTGTCCTTGTGTTGGTGGTGGTGGTCCTGGGTAGCATCCTTATGGGGATTGCCACCCCTACAGAGGCAGCAGGAATGGGTTGTGCCGGGGCAATAGTACTTTCAATAATATACAGGAGACTTACCTGGAAGGCCCTCTATGAGGCATCTTGGTCCACTTTCCTTACCACTGCCATGGTCATGACCTTGTTCTTGGGTGGGAATATGTTCCAAGCTGTGTTTATGGGTTTGGGCGGAGGTGAGGCAGTTAAAAGACTTCTCTTAGGGACCGAGGCAGGTTATTACGGAATCCTCTTTATAATGATGGGGATAGTATTCTTCTTGGGGATGTTCATCGATTGGCTTGGTATTTTGCTGATCATAATCCCCATCTTTTTACCCATTGCCAGAGAAATGGGATACAATCTAGTGTGGTTTTCTATCCTTATATGTACAAACCTCCAGATGGCATTTCTAACTCCCCCATTTGGATACTCGCTCTTTTATTTGCGTGGCATTGCGCCTCCTGAAATGACCATGGTACATATATATAAAGGGGTAGTGCCATTTATAGCATTGCAGTGGATAGCATTGATACTCTGTATTTTCATACCCGATATTATACTGTGGTTACCAAAATTAGCCTTTGGAGAGGCTGCTATTAAGTAAAACCCTTTTGCCCAAAGTTAAGTAATCCCATATAAACCAAGAGATGGGAAAATTTCAACCATTCCTGGACTAAGTAAAACCTGATATCTTTTCTTTTGGAAGCTATTTGTTGACAACCTATCCTTGGTGGTGTATCTCTGTATCAGATTTGATACATGTCTCCAAGGAGATACACACCCATGGGTGTCAAACCAGGAAATACCCCGGCCCCTGGCCAGGAGAATGACAGCTCTCTCATTGATAGGTTATTGGAGGAGCTGGAGCTTTTCCGCCTTGTCTTTGACAGCATATACTGTGGGGCTATGGTGACTGATGCCGAGGGGTATATAACCCACTTTAATACCCCCTATGGTGAGTTCTTAGGCCTAAATCCCGAGGCCCAGATCGGCAAGCACTGCACTGAGGTAATTGAAAACACCAGGATGCACATAGTTGCCAAAACAGGAAGGCCCGAGATCAACCATGTGCATAGGATCAAGGGCCAGGATATGGTGGTACAAAGGATACCCATAAAAAAGGATGGCAAGGTCATAGCAGTGTTTGGCCAGGTGATGTTTAGGGATGTAAAAGACGTGGAAAGGCTGGCAAGGAAGATCTCCCATCTGGAATCAGAGCTAAAGCTCTACAAAGAGGAGCTCTTGGCCCTAAGAAGTACGCGGTATACCTTTGAAAGCATTAAAGGTACAAGTCCTGCCATAGAGTCCCTAAAAAAAGAGGCTATCAAGGCCACAGCCAATGACCTGCCTGTGCTTATAACAGGAGAAAGTGGCACAGGGAAAGAGCTCTTTGCCCAGGCCATTCACCATGGTAGTGCCAGAAGGATGTTTCCCTTTGTAAGGATAAACTGCTCTGCCATCCCCCAGGAGCTCTTCGAGTCAGAGCTCTTTGGTTATGAAAAGGGGGCCTTTACCGGTGCCAGGAGCACTGGGAAGCCAGGCAAGGTGGAGATAGCCCACAGGGGGACCCTCTTCTTAGACGAGGTAGCTGACCTTCCCCTTTCCATGCAACCAAAGCTACTCAGGGTACTGGAGGAAAAGGAGTTTGAAAGGGTGGGTGGCACAAAACTTCTAAAGAGCAATTTTCGGGTTATAGCTGCCACTAATCAGGATCTGGAAAGGCTCATTGAAGAAAACAGGTTCAGAAAGGACCTCTATTATAGATTAAACGTGATCCACCTCCACATACCTCCCTTAAGAAAAAGAAAGCAGGACATCTTGGTCTTGGCAGAACATTACCTCAAGGAGCTCAGGGATTACTATGTGAGGCCAGTGACCCTCTCTGAAAGAGCAAAGGAGGCACTCCTAAGATACCACTGGCCAGGAAATACCAGGGAGTTAATAAATGCCCTGGAAAAGGCCATGATATCGGTGGAGGGTGATGTCATTGAACTGGAAAACCTGCCCTTCTATCTACAAAAGGAAATGACCAAGCCCTTCATGGCAAAAAGGAACATGCTTAAGACCACCAAACTTGAAACTGAAAAACAGCTCATAATGGATGCCCTCAAGTCGGCAAAAAACAATAAGGCAGAGGCTGCAAGGCTCCTTGGGATCCATCGCACCTTGCTCTATAAGAAAATAAAGGCCATGGGAATAAAAATTTAAACCAGTACTCACCTGATACCTGCCCAGCCACTTACTGAATTTGTATTTGATCAAGATCCCTTCCAGATCCAAGGCCTGGGCAATAAATCGTGGCATGGACAAAGACCTCCAGATCCACCACATCTCTTGACCATCTTGTGCAGGGTTTCAAGGCCAAAAATAGAGGCATTAAACCAGATCAGCAAGCCACCTGGAAGGCTATTCAATACAATTTGGGGATTTTGGCATATTAATTGCTTTTTTTAATGAAAAAAGCTAAGGGGGCATGCTACGATGTTTGACATAAATGAACCAGAAATAACAAAGGACCAAATACTCTTTTTATCAGATCCTCAATTTTCCCGAGAAAATGTCTCTATTGTGACAGGGGCTGCCAGTGGCATTGGTAGAGCCACCTGTGTTGCCTTGGCAGCAAACGGACTCATGGTTGTAGGCCTGGATATTGATGAAAAGGGAGGTGAGGAGACCGTTAGAATAGCAAAGGAAATGAATGGGGATGTGGTCTTTCTGAAGGTGGACCTTACAAGGGACAGTGATATTGAGAATGCCGTTAAGGAGGCTGCAAAACTGGGAAATATAAAGTTTTTAGCCAATATTGCCGGGATCCAGCACATAGACTCCATTGAAAATTTTCCCATGGAAAAGTATGACCTGATGATGAGTATCATGGTAAGAGCCCCTTTTTATCTTTGCAAGCTTACAATCCCCCACATGAAGAGGTCGCCAGGTGGCACGGGTGTCATAGGAAATATGGGCTCTGTCCACGCCCACATTACCACAATCAATAAGCCTGTTTACAACATAACCAAATTTGCCATGAGGGCACTCACACAATCCATTGCAGCGGAGGGCAATGGTAAGATACGTTCCTTTTCTGTGAGTA
>FWWL01002987.1_pt1 | contig 32562 bp, 36 predicted proteins | sample 2228331 | NCBI WGS metagenome assembly FWWL01 (sample SAMEA103939775, study PRJEB20133) | metagenome
TCCGATCTCGTTCCGGGGAGGAATTTGATCGCGTCCCTTGCCGCCCCACACCCCGCGCGCCTATGCCGGTCACCATGTGGCAGCTTTACCAATTCCCCCTGTGCCCTTTCTCGCGCAAGGTGCGGCTCGTCCTGGGTGAGAAGGGCGTCGGCTATGAGCCCGTGCGCGAATCGCCGTGGCAGCGGCGCGACGAATTTCTCGACATGAACCCCGCCGGGCAGACCCCGGTGATGGCGGACGATCGCGGCGTCGTGCTGATCGATTCGGTCGCGATCTGCGAGTTTTTCGAGGAAACGGTGAGCAAGGCTGCCCTGCTTAATGGCAGCGCCGCCGACCGCGCGGAGATTCGACGGCTGGTCAGCTGGTTCGACAACCAGTTCTTCCGCGACATCACCGGCCCGTTGCTCAACGAGCGCATGATCAAGCGCATCGTCCAGCGTGCGACGCCCGACAGCGGAGCGCTGCGCGAAGCGATGAAGGCCGCGGTCGCGCATCTCGACTATATCGATTTCCTGCTCGACCACCGCACCTGGCTGGGCGGCGCGACGATGAGTCTCGCCGATCTGGCGGCTGCCGCTCAGATCAGTGTCGCCGACTATCTCGGCGGGATTGACTGGAAGAGCCATGAGCAGGCCAAGCGCTGGTATGTCGGGATGAAGAGCCGCCCGAGCTTCCGCCCGCTGCTCGCCGAGCGGATGGAGGGAATCAACCCGCCCTCGGATTACGAGAAGCTCGACCTGTGAGCGCGGGGTGCGCCGTGGTCATCGGCGCGAGCGGCGGGATCGGCGGCGCGTTCGCGGATGCGCTGGATGAGGAAGGGACCTATGCCAAGGTCTGGCGCTTCGGGCGGTCGCTGACCGGGGACGCGCATCTGGACCTGACCGATGAAGCGAGCATCGCCGCCGCCGCCGCGCGGGTCGCATCCGGGCCGCCACTGTCGCTGGTGTTCGTCGCCACCGGCATCTTGGGCGAGGGCGAGCGCGGGCCGGAAAAAGCGCTGCGCGACCTCGACCCCGACTGGCTGGCGCGCGTGTTCGCGATCAACACGATCGGTCCCGCGCTGGTTGCCAAGCATTTCCTGCCGCTGCTGCCGCGCACCGGCACGCCTGTGTTCGCTGCGCTGTCCGCGCGGGTGGGGAGCATCAGCGACAATCGGCTGGGCGGTTGGCACGGCTATCGCGCGTCCAAGGCGGCGCTGAACATGCTGATCCGCAACTTCGCGATTGACGCCGCGCGGCGCAACGACCGGTCCATCGTGGTCGCGCTGCACCCGGGGACTGTCGATACGCGCCTGTCGGAGCCATTTCGCGGCACGGTCGCACCGGGCAAGCTGTTCGACCCCGAACGCGCCGCGTTGCAACTGCTGGATGTCATCGAGGGGCTGAAGCCAGTCGACAGCGGGAAGTGCTTCGCGTGGGACGGGGTCGAGATTCCCGCCTAGAACTCGTCTTCGGGGGCCGGCTCACGGCGCGCGCGATCGCGCGGTTCGTCGACGAACTCATCCTCGGCCGGTCCGTCGCGGCGCGTCCGGGTGACTTCGATGCTGCCGTCGCGGTTGACGCGGACGCCGAGGTCGCGGTCACCGAAGCTGCCTTCGAACTCGACGCCATCGTCGATGAAGTTTTCCGGGTCCTCGACCAGCACATCGCCGACATTTTCCACCACCGGCTCGGGCCGCGGCAGCGCGGCGACGCCCAGAGCCTGGCTCATGAAATCGCGCCACACCCGCGCCGGCGCGCCGCCGCCCGCCAGCCCGGCATTGGGGCTGTTGTCGTCATTACCCATCCACACGCCGGTGATGATCCCGTCGGCATAGCCAAGGAACAGCGCGTCGCGATTGTCCTGGGTCGTTCCGGTCTTGCCGAACGTGTCAATAGCAAGGGCAGCGGAACGTCCCGTGCCACCCGAAACGGTTGCCGCCAGCAGCTCGCGCATCCCGTCCAGCTCACGCCGTGACAGCGAACGCACCGATCCGGTCAGTCGCGCCGCCCAGCCGGGTTCGTCCGAGTCCGCCAGGCCGCGCGGGCGGACCGGAGTGGTCCCGCTGGCGATCGCGGCATAGGCGGCGGTCAGCTCAAGGAGCGACACGCTCGACGTACCGAGTGCGATCGACGCCTCGTTCGGGATCGGGCTGGTGATACCCAGATCGCGCGCAGCCTGGATCACCGCTGGCACGCCGACCCGCTGAGTCAGTCGCGCGGCGGCGACGTTGCTCGACCGTGCGAACGCCTCCCGCAGCGTGATCGGCCCGCGATAGCGCCCGTCGCTGTTCTTCGGGCTCCAGTCGCCGATCGTGACCGGTTCGTCCTGCACGATCGAATCCGGGGTCATGCCGGAGCGCAGGGCAGCGAGATAGACGAACAGTTTGAAGGTCGATCCCGGCTGGCGCTGTGCCTGGGTTGCGCGGTTGAAGGGCGAAGCGGCGTAATTCTTGCCGCCGACCATCGCGATCACGCGGCCATCGGGGCGCATTGCAACGATCGCGACCTGTGCCTTGCGCAGCGCGGCGTTGCGCACGGCACGTTCGGCGGCGCGTTGTATCCGCGTTTCGAGCGTGGTGGTCACCGTCTGGTTGGTCGCGATCTCGCCCGATCGGTCGCGTGCCTGCGGCAACACCCAATCGGCGAAATAGGTGCCGCTGGGCAGCGTCTCGACCTTGGACAGGCGCAGCCGGGCGGGGCGGATTGCCTTTGCCTCCGCCTCGGTCAGGAAGCCGGCGTCGACCATGGTCTGCACCACCACCGCCTGGCGCTCGCGCGCGCCCGACAGGTTGCTCGACGGGGCGAGGCGCGAGGGTGCCTTGACCAGCCCGGCCAGCATCGCCGCCTGGGCTGTGGTCAGATCCGTCGCCGGGCGGCTGAAATAGTGCCGTGCGGCGGCGTCGAGGCCGTACTGATTGTCGCCGAAATAGACGTTGGACAGATAGCGCGACAGGATCTCATTCTTGGTCAGCCACGCTTCCAGCCAGAAGGCGATCAGCACTTCCTGAAACTTTCGCCCGAAGGTACGATCGGAACTGAGAAAGGCGTTCTTGGCCAGCTGTTGTGTGATCGTGCTGCCACCCTGGCGACCATTGTCGGTGAACATGTTGTTGACGAAGGCGCGCAAAATGCCGCGCGGATCCACGCCCCAATGCGACTGAAAGCGCCGGTCCTCGACCGCCACGAATGCCTGGACCACATGTTCGGGCAGCTGCGACGCATCGACCGGCTTGCCCACCACCGCACCGGTCCGCGCAATCGGCGTTCCCTCTGCCGAGAGCAAGGTGATCGAAGGGGGCACCGGCGGTTCGAGCGACTTGGACAACGGCGCGGTCCACACCAGCCACGCCACCGCCGCGAGAAACAACAGGATCAGCACCGCCAGCACGCGCGGCACCCACCGCCATTTCCGACGCCGCACGATGACCGGCAGGTTGACCGTATAGTCGCCGAGCGGAGGCCCCGCGCCGCCCTGGGGCTGAGCCGCAGGACCGCGCGCGTCGGGGATTTCGGGATAGAGTGTGTCGTATCGCATGGAGCCGGACACTGTATTATGCTCGTATAACAGTTTGAGCAAGGGGCGCGGGGCGCGGGGCGGCGCACGCATCAAACGCTCCGCCTTGCATCGCCTGTTGCCAGCCTGTCATCGCGTCACGCGCCTCACGCCACCGGCACGAACGCCAGGTGGTGATAGTCATAGCTGAAATCGGCGAGCGGGGAGAGCGCCTTCATCGTCACCCCGGTGACCTTGCCGTCCGCGATCGTAAAGGTGACCACCGCGTCCTCGCCCTTGCCCGGCGTCATCCGCGTGCGGAACGCGTCCTTACCCCATGGATCGAGCCGGCTGGCGAATTGTGGATGCGGCACGAAGTCGATCGACAGCGCGTCACCGCGCGCCTTGACCACGATGTCGCCATACCATGGATCACGATAGCGCCCGGCATAGGCAGCGAGCGGCAGACTCGGCCCGCCCTCGGGACGTTTGGCGTCGCCATCGCCCAGCGCGGCGACGGCATTTTCGGTCGCCAGCTTGTTACGCGCGACATAATTGGCGACCCAGTCATAGGCGGGCATGCCGAGCAGATGGTCAAGCAGCGCGTTGCGGATGCCGCCCGATACGCTGTCCTCGGTATTGCTCAGCACCGCGACGCCGATGCCGGCCGACGGGATCAGCGCGGTCTGGGTCACTTGGCCCGACAGCCCGCCCGAATGGCTGATCAGGCGGCGACCGCGATAATCCTGCACGAACCAGCCGAGCGCATAGCCCTGCATGATCGAGCGCACCGGGTTGAGGTCGGTCGGCCCGTCGCTCGACGCCACCACCACCTGCGGGCTCCACATCGCCGCCGCGCTGTCCGCGCTCCACAGGCGCTTGCCGTTGGGCAGCGCGCCCATCGCAAGCTGCACCTCCAGCCATTTGGCGACATCGGCGATGCTCGCGTTGATCCCTGCACCGGCATCGACCACGGGGGATTCATCGGGTTCGATCACCTGCATCGGCCCGACGCCGCGCACCGGCGGCCCCAGCCGCGCATGGCGTCCTGCGACATTGCTGGTCTTGAGCAACTCCAGCGACGGCACCGCATCGGCCATGCCGAGCGGTTCGAGCATCCGGGTGCGGACAAAGTCGCGCCAGCTCATCCCGGACTTGGCCTCGATCAGCGCGCCCGCGACGATGTAGAGGATGTTGTCGTAATCATAGCCGCCGCGGAACGGGCGCACCGGTTGCAGGAATTGCAGCGCACGCACGGCGTCCTGCACCGTGCGGTTCGACTTGGGGAAGTAGAGCAGGTCACCCGCACCGAGCGGAAGACCCGAACGGTGGACGAGCAGGTCGCGGACATTGAACAGGCTGGTGACCGCCGGATCGGCCATTTTGAACTCGGGCATATGCTGGGTCAGCCGGTCGTCCCAGCCGAGCTTGCCCTCCTCGACCAGCATCGCCAGCGCTGCCGCAGTGAACGCCTTGCTGTTCGACGCGATGCCGAAGCTTGTGTGGACATCGACCGGCACGGCGCGGCCCATCGTCCGCACGCCATAGCCCTTGAGCCACGCCGGCTGTCCCTTGCGCACGACTGCCACGGCAATGCCCGGCGTCTCGAACGCGCGCATGAAGTTCGCGACGATCGGGTCGACGGCGGTGTCGAGGGTGGTGGTCTGCGCCCATGCGGGGAGCGCCAGCCCCGCCGCTCCGCCAACCCCAAGCGCTAGCGCCGTCCGCCGATCGACCGTCAGTCCCGTCATTCCGCTTCACCCCTAATCGTCACCCCGGCCTTGTGCCGGGGTCCACTCATCCACGCGCGCATCGCAAGAACCTGGAATGCCGACCTTGCCGCGCAGTGGACCCCGGAACAAGTCCGGGGTGACAATGGAGTGGTGGGGAAGCGTTACGCCTCCAGCTCGACATCCCAATAGAGCCAGTCGCGCCAGGTATCGTGGAGATAGTTCGGCGGGAAGCGGCGGCCATGTTCCTGCAGCTGCCAGCTGGTCGGGCGGATCGGCGGCATGAACAGCGGCATCGCCGCCTGTTTCGGCGTGCGCCCGCCCTTCTTCAAATTGCACGGCGCGCAGGCGGTCGCGACATTCTCCCACGTCGTACGCCCGCCCTGCGCGCGCGGGATGACATGGTCGAACGTCAGGTCACGGTGGCTGCCGCAATATTGGCATTCGAACTTGTCGCGCAGGAACAGGTTGAAGCGCGTGAACGCCGGAAACTGCGATGGCCGCACATATTGCTTGAGCGCGATCACACTGGGCAGCTTGATCGACGCGGTCGGGCTGCGCACCTCGCGCTCATAATGGCTGACGATATCAACGCGATCGAGGAACACCGCCTTGATCGCGGTCTGCCACGGCCAGACGCTGAGCGGATAATAGGACAAGGGCGTATAATCGGCATTGAGCACGAGCGCCGGGCACCCTTCCGGATGTCGGATCAGATCGGGATGGTACATGGTCCCCCTCTCTCGCCGCGCGTCGCTCGCGACCGGGGCTTATTCGCCGCCAGCCGTGACATGTCTATGACAGCACGGCGCGCGACTCGTGGTCAAGGGCCGGTTTGCGCGAAATAGCGATTAGTCGGCATAGATCATCCGCCGGCTCATCCCACCGTCGATCACCAGCGCCTGTCCGGTAGTAAAGCCGGCATGATCGGTCAGATAGAGCACGGCATCGGAGATATCGTCCGGCGTGCCGATACGACCGACCGGATGCTGTTCGCGGTCGATCGGGCGATGCTCCGGCTCTTTGCGCGCCGACGCTTTTTGCCATGGTCCGGTTTCGATCCAGCCGGGGCAGATTGCGTTGACGCGGATATCGGGACCGAGGCTCACCGCCAGCGCATGGGTCAGCGCGACCAGCCCGCCCTTGGCCGCCGCATAGGCCTCCGTTTCCGGCTCGGACTGGAAGGCGCGCGTGGAGGCGATGAAGAGGATGGATCCACCCCTTTCGCGCAGCAGCGGCACCGCGCTGCGCGTCATTAGGAAGGCGCCGGTGACATGGCTGTCCTGCCAGCGCCGCCAGTCGGCAAGGCTCAGCGTCTCGATCGGCCCGCTGCCGGGATCGGCGATCCCGGCATTGCTGACGAGCAGGTCCAGCCCGTCCGCCCCGTTATCCTTGCACCACGCGGCATAGACCGCGAACAGCTCCGTCACCGCTGCCTCATCGCCGACATCGGCCTGATGCGTCAGCAGCGATCGCGGCGCGTGCGCATCGGCCAGCTCGCGCAGGGCAACGCGATCCAAGTCGATCGCCATCACGGCCCAGCCTTCGCCCAGCAGCCGTTCGACCACGCCGCGTCCGATCCCCTGCGCTCCGCCCGTCACCATTGCCGTCCGCATCGTCACCCTCCTCGATTGCGGCAGTGCAACGCGCAGGCGCGACGGAAAGGTTCGCGCATGCAGCAAGCGGGGCTTTTACCATGCGCAGCGATCCGCTAGGCGGCGGCGATGCCAGCGATCATCCATTGCGACGTTGCCATTGTCGGAGGGGGACTTGCGGGCGGGCTGATCGCGCTCGCGCTGCGCCGCAAACATCCGACGCTCGACGTGCGCCTGATCGAGGGCGGGCGGAGCATCGGCGGCAACCATCTCTGGTCGTTCTTCGCCAGTGACGTCGCGCCCGCCGACCGCTGGCTGGTCGCGCCGCTGATCTCCTATGGCTGGACCAGCTACGACGTCCATTTCCCTGCGCATGCGCGCACGCTGAAGGCACCCTATTATTCGATCGAGTCCGACCGGTTCGATCAGGTCGTCCGCGCCGCGATGCCGGAAGGATCGGTGATGACCCGGCGCAAGGTGCTGGGAGCCAGCGCGCGCGCAGTCGTGCTCGCCGATGGCGACCGGATCGAGGCCGGCGGCGTGATCGATTGCCGCGGGCCCGCCGACCTGTCGAAGCTGGAGCTTGGCTGGCAGAAATTCGTCGGTCGCGAACTCGCGCTGGCCGAGCCGCATGCGCTCAAGCGCCCGGTGATCATGGACGCGACCGTCGCGCAGATTGACGGCTATCGCTTCATGTATGCCCTGCCCTTTGCGGCGACGCGGCTGTTCCTGGAGGACACCTATTACAGCGATACGCCCGAGATCGACGTTGCCGCCTACACTCAGCGGATTGACGCCTGGGCGAGCGCGCGCGGGATCGTCGTCGAGGGCGTGATGCGCGAGGAGGCAGGATCGCTGCCGATCCCGCTGGGTGGGGATTTCGAGGAATATTGGAAGTCCGGTGGCAATCGCGTTGCCAAAGCGGGGATGCGCGCCGGGCTGTTCCAGCCGGTTACCGGCTATTCGCTGCCCGACGCAGTGCGGTTGGCCGCGGTGATCGGGAATGCGCGCGACCTGTCGGGCGCAGCGCTGCACGACCTGACCTATGGCCATGCGCGCAAGGCGTGGCGACAGCGCGGATTTTACCGGATGCTGTCGGCAATGCTGTTCCGCGCCGCCGAGCCGGGTGAGCGCTATCGTGTGCTTGAACGATTTTATCGCTTGGACGCGGGGCTCGTCGCCCGCTTCTATAGCGGCCAGTCCAGCCTATTCGATCGCGCCCGTGTTCTCGCCGGCAAACCGCCGGTGCCGGTCAAGCGCGCGCTCGCGGCGATCAGGGGGTCGAGCACATGAAGCGCGCAGTGGTTATCGGAGCGGGATTTGGCGGACTGGCGCTGGCCATCCGTCTGCAGTCGGCGGGCGTCGATACGGTGGTGGTCGAGGCGCGCGACAAGCCCGGCGGGCGCGGATATTATTGGGAACAGGACGGCTTCGTGTTCGATGCCGGTCCTACCGTCATTACCGCGCCGGAAGCGCTGGAGGAATTGTGGGCGCTGTCCGGGCACCGCATGGCCGACGATGTCACGCTGACGCCGGTCTCGCCCTTCTATCGCCTCAACTGGCCCGACGGGACCAATTTCGATTACACCAACGACGACAGCATCCTGACGGCGGAGATTGCCAAGCTCGATCCCGCCGACATCGCCGGCTATCGACGCTTCCTCGATTATTCGGCCGGCGTGTATCGCGAAGGCTATGAGAAGCTCGGCCATGTCGCGTTTCTCGACTTCACTTCGATGGTGAAGGCAGCGCCGGCGCTGATGAAGTATCAGGCATGGCGCAGCGTCTATTCGATGGTGTCGAGCTTCGTGAAGAATGAGAAGCTCCGCGAGGCGCTGTCGTTCCACACGCTGCTGGTCGGTGGCAACCCGATGACCACCAGCGCGATCTATGCGCTAATCCACAAGCTGGAGCGTGACGGCGGCGTGTGGTTCGCGATGGGCGGCACCAACCGGCTGGTCGCGGGGATGGTGCGCCAGTTTGAGCGGCTGGGCGGCAAGCTCGTGCTCGGCGATGGTGTCGAGGAGATCGAGACGCTGGGCGAGCGTGCCACCGCGGTGCGCACCAAATCGGGCGCGCGGTTCGAAGCGGACATGGTCGCCAGCAACGCCGATATCGTCCACAGCTATCGCGACCTGCTCAAGGGCTCGCGCAGCGCACAGCGCACCGCCGCGAAGCTTGAGCGCAAGCGCTTCTCACCCTCGCTGTTCGTCGTACATTTCGGGATCAAGGGGACCTGGCCCGGTATCCCGCACCACATGATCCTGTTCGGCCCGCGCTATAAGGGGCTGCTCGACGACATCTACAAGCATGGCGTGGTGAGCGAGGATTTCTCGCTGTACCTGCATCATCCCACCATCACCGATCCGTCGATGGCGCCGGAGGGGCATTCGACCTTCTACGCGCTCGCCCCCGTGCCCCACATGGGCAAGGCGCCGGTCGATTGGGATACGGTCCGCCCGCTGCTCGAAAAGCGCATTCTCGACGAGGTCGGCCGCCGCCTGATCCCCGACATCCATGACCGGATCGTCACGAAGTTCAGCTATGCCCCGCCGGACTTCACCCAGGATCTCGCCGCGCATCTGGGCAGCGCGTTCAGCCTTGAGCCGGTGCTGACGCAGAGCGCCTATTTCCGCGCGCACAATCGTGACGACTCGATCCCCAACCTCTATTTCGTCGGCGCCGGCACCCATCCGGGCGCCGGCATTCCCGGCGTAGTCGGTAGCGCCAAGGCGACCGCCGCGCTGATGCTGGAACAGGAGAACGCGTGAAGCGCCTCGCCATTTATTGCGGATCCGCCACCCCGGCGGACCCGGTCTATATCGAAAATGCCCGGCTCGTCGGGCGCACGCTGGCGCAGCGGGGCATCGGCGTCGTCTATGGCGGCGGACGGCTCGGCCTGATGGGCGCGATCGCCGACAGCGCGCTGGAGGCGGGCGGCGAGGTGATCGGGGTCATCCCGCAGGCGCTGGTCGATGCCGAAGTCGCGCATCGCGGCTGCACCGAGTTGCACGTCGTACGCACCATGCATGAGCGCAAACAGGCGTTCACCGACCTGTCCGATGGCTTCATCACTCTGCCCGGCGGCACTGGCACGATGGACGAATTGTGGGAAGCGATGAGCTGGGCGCAGATCGGCTATCACGCCAATCCGGTCGGGCTGCTCAACGTCGCGGGCTATTATGACGGCCTGATCGAATTTGTCGGGAAGATGGGCGAAGTCGGCTTTCTGCGCCCTCAGCACCAGTCGATCCTGATCATCGACGATCAGCTCGACGGACTGCTCGCCAAGATGGCGGCGCATGTGCCGACGCAGACCGTGGGCCAGATCGGCAGCAAGGACCTGTGACTCTGCCCGCGCCAGGCCGCGACGCCGTCGTGGCGGCCGCGCGGGAGAGCATCGCCAAGGGGTCGAAGAGTTTCGCGGCGGCCAGCAAGCTGTTCGATCCGGTCACGCGCGAGCGCGCGTGGCTGCTCTATGCCTGGTGCCGCGCGTGCGACGACATCGCCGATGGGCAGGAGCTGGGCCATGACGCCCGCGTGGTCGAGGACCCCGCCGCCGCGCTCGCGCGCATCCGCACGTTGACCGACAAGGCGCTGGCTGGCGAGCCGACCGGGGAGATGGCGTTCGAGGCGCTGCGCATCGTCTCCGCCGAAACGCGAATGCCGCACCGCTTCGCGCATGATTTGGTCGACGGGTTTGCGCTGGATGCCAAGGGTTGGTTCCCGCGCTCCGAGCATGACCTGATGCAATATTGCTATCATGTCGCGGGCGCAGTCGGGTGCATGATGGCGGTGGTGATGGGCGTCGATCCGCAGGACGACGCGACGCTCGACCGCGCCTGCGACCTCGGCCTCGCGTTCCAGCTCGCCAATATCGCACGCGATATCGAGGCGGATGACCGTATCGGCCGCTGTTACCTGCCGATGGACTGGCTGGTCGAAATGGACATCCCGCCCGGGCAGCATATGAAGCCGCCGTTCCGATCGCGGCTGACCGTCATGGCGCGATGGCTGGGGGAACTGGCGCAAGCGCATGAGGATAGCGCGCGGCTTGGCACGCCAGCGCTTGGCTTTCGGTCGGCCTGGGCGGTGCTGGCGGCTGCCGGAATTTACGGGGACATTGCCCGGGAGGTGGTCGCACGCGGTGATCACGCGTGGGATCATCGTGCAGGCACGAGCAAAGCGCAGAAGATTGGCTGGATTGCGCGGGCATTCGGTCAGGCCACGATGCGCGGGACGCTTTATGCCCAGCGTCCGCGATCAACCGAGTTGTGGACTCGCCCTCGATAGCCGAAAGCGTTCAGCGATGGCGCGGCTTGGCGTCATTCCGCGCCATCTGCTCGCCGCGCCGCTGACACGTGGCCGCGATCGTCGGATAGGAGAGGTCCGTGTGGCGCGGCAGCACCTGCGCCATGGCCGCCTGGCATTGTGCCGCGCTCTGATACCGGGCTGGCTCGATCCGCGCCTGCTGGCATTGCTCCTGAAAGTCGCCGCAGCCAAGAATGGCCATCACGTAGAAAACCGGTTCCATGATTTCGCTCCTCGCCATTTCAACGGATGGCGGGTGCGTTTTGTTTCATTGCATCCCGGTTGCTCCCGCCCCAGATAGCGCGCATGCCTCCCGACACCGCCCGCTCCGGCGGCGAACGCCCGCTGTTCGCCACGCTCCGGCGCTTCCTTCCTTATCTCTGGCCCGACGGACAGCCGGGGCTGAAGGCGCGCATCGTCGGGGCGCTGGTGCTGGTGGTGCTGTCAAAGGTCGTGCAGGTGTATGGCGCGGCCTATGCGCTCAAGGCCGCAGTCGACGCGATGGCAATCGGTGAACGCGGCGTCATCACATTCGTGATCCTGATGGTGGTCGGCTATGCCGCCGCGCGACTGTTCACCACCGTGTTCGACAATTTGCGCAACACGGTGTTCGAAAAGGTCGGGCAGGACGCGACCCGGCGGCTCGCCATCGTCACCTTCCGCCATTTGCACCAGCTATCGCTGCGCTTTCACCTTGAGCGCCGCACCGGCGCAGTGACCAAGGTGGTCGAACGCGGGACCAAGAGCATCGATTCGATGCTCTATTTCCTGCTGTTCAATATCGCGCCGACGATCCTCGAACTCGCGCTGGTGCTCCAGATTTTCGGCAGCAAGTTCGGATGGTGGCTGGTCGCATCGACCATAGCGATGGTGGTGATCTACATCGCCTTCACCCGCTGGGTCACCGACTGGCGCGCCAAGTTGCGCGAGCAGATGAACGACCTCGACACCGGCGCGGTCGCGCATGCCGTCGACTCGCTGCTGAATTTCGAGACGGTGAAATATTTCGGCGCCGAGCAGCGCGAGTCCGATCGCTACGAACGCGCAGTCGAATCCTACGCCAAGGCGGCGGTGAAGTCAGAAAATTCGCTCGCCTGGCTCAACATGGGCCAGTCGCTGATCACCAATGTGATGCTCGGTGCAGGGATGGGCGTCGTAGCTTGGGGCTGGTCCACCGGCGAGTTCACTGCGGGCGATGTCGTGTTCGTCTCGACCCTGCTCAGCCAGTTGTTCCGCCCGCTCGACATGCTCGGCTGGGTCTATCGCACGATCCGCCAGGGCGTGATCGACATGGGCGCGATGTTCGACCTGATCGACACCAGCGCCGAGGTGAAGGACGTGCCCGGTGCGCCGCCGCTGGTGGTGGATCGCGGCGAGGTGCGGTTCGAGGATGTGCGCTTCGGCTACGACCCCGGGCGCGATATCCTCAAGGGCATCGACCTTGTCATCCGCCCCGGCCAGACCGTCGCGATCGTCGGCCCCTCGGGCGCGGGCAAGTCCACCCTCGCGCGCATCCTCTACCGCTTCTACGATCTCACCGGTGGGCGCGTCACGATCGACGGACAGGATATCAGCCAGGTGACGCAGGCGAGTCTGCGCGCCGCGATCGGCATCGTGCCCCAGGACACGGTGCTGTTCAACGACACGATCGGCTACAACATCGCCTATGGCCGCGAAGGCGCCGGGCCGGATGAGGTCGCGCAGGCTGCCCGCGGCGCAGCCATCGCCGGCTTCATCGAGTCGATGCCCGACGGCTACGACACCCGCGTCGGCGAGCGCGGCCTCAAGCTCTCGGGCGGCGAGAAGCAGCGCGTCGCCATCGCGCGCACCCTGCTCAAGAACCCGCCGATCCTGATCCTCGACGAAGCGACCAGCGCGCTCAATTCGCGCACCGAAGCCGAAATCCTCGACACGCTCGAAGCGATCGAGCGCGGCCGCACCACCATCGTCATCGCCCACCGCCTGTCGACCGTGGTTCACGCCGACCGCATCGTCGTGCTGGAAGGCGGCGAGATCGCCGAACAGGGCACCCATGCCGAACTGCTTGAACGGCGCGGCACCTATGCCGAAATGTGGATGCGGCAACAGGCCGAGCGGGAGGCGGTAGCCGACGCGGCGGAGTGAAGGATTAGCCCTCCCCTGAAGGGGAGCGGCTTGAGAGTCACCCGAACTCTACGGCCTCAAAGCGCACCGGCCGCCCATGCGCAGCATTGGCCAGTTGCCCGTCCCACATGACCTGACGCCCGCGGATGATCGTCCCGATCGGCTTGCCGGTGAGCGTGTCCCCGGTAAACGGCGACCAACCACACCGCGATGCCAACCAGCTTTCCTCGACCGTCCACTGCTTCTTCAGATCGACGACCGTGAAATCCGCATCATAGCCCGCCGCAATTCGTCCCTTGCCGACGAGCCCGAACACCCGCTGCGGCCCGGCGCTGGTCAGGTCGATCAGCCGCGCCAGCGTTGTCCGCCCCTTCGCGACATGGTCCAGCAGTAGCGGCAACAGCGTCTGCACCCCCGGCATGCCGCTGGGCGATGACGGATAAGGCTTTGCCTTTTCCTCGATCGTATGCGGCGCATGGTCCGATCCCAGCACGTCCGGCACACCCTGATTGAGCCAGTGCCACAGCCCGTCGCGATGCGCCGCCGAGCGAATCGGCGGGTTCATCTGCGCGTAAGTGCCAAGCCGCGGATAGGCGTCCTCCCCCGCCAGTGTCAGATGCTGCGGCGTCACCTCGCATGTCGCAATGTCCTTGTGCTGGGCGAGCAATTCCAACTCGGCCGGCGTCGTCACATGCAGCACGTGAATGCGCCGCCGCGCCTCCCGCGCCAGCTTCAGGATGCGCCGCGTCGCCAGAATCGCACTCTCATCGTCGCGCCACACCGGGTGCGACGACGGATCGCCCGCCACCCGCTCGCCCTCGCGGTCGTTCATCCGGAACTCGTCCTCGGCGTGGATCGCGACGCGGCGATGGCCGCTCGCCAGCACCCGCGCCAGATTGGCGTCGTCCGACACCAGCAGATCGCCGGTCGACGCGCCCATGAAGATCTTGACCCCCGCCGTCCCCGGCATCCGCTCCAGCTCGGCCAGATGCTCGGCATTGCTGTTGGTCGCGCCGACATAGAATGCGTGGTCGCACCACATGCGATCCTTCGCGCGGGCGAGCTTGTCATTCACCGCGTCGGCGCTGTCGGTATTGGGTTTCGTATTCGGCATCTCGAACACAGCGGTCACCCCGCCCAGCACCGCCGCGCGGCTGCCCGACTCGAGGTCTTCCCCCCCCTCCAGCCCCGGCTCGCGGAAATGGACCTGGCTGTCGATCACCCCGGGCAGCACGTCCAGCCCGGTACAGTCGATCGTCTCGCCTGCATCTCCGCTCGCCCCGATCGCAACGATCTTCCCGTCGCGCACGCCAAGATCGACCTGCGCCGGACCGGAGGGCAGATGGACCGTGCCACCGGTGAGCTTCAGATCGAACGTCGCCATGTCAGCCTCTTTCGCTTGCTTGGTCCACCTCCTACCTGTTCGCCATGACTGATGCCACCCTGCTCCCCGACCGCGCCCTGATCCGAGTGTCCGGGGAGGATGTGCGCGGTTTCCTGCAGGGTCTGGTGACGCAGGATGTGAGTGCGGTGCAGCCCGATGCGCCGCTCTGGGCCGGTCTGCTCTCGCCTCAGGGCAAGGCGCTGTTCGACTTCATCCTATGGGCTGACGATGCTGACATCTTGATCGATTGCGAGGCGACGCAGCGCGACGCCCTGATCCGCCGCCTGTCAATCTATCGCCTGCGCCGACCGATTGCGATCGCCGCCACCGAGGGGGGCGTCCACTGGTCACTGGAGTCGGGAAAGGGCGTGCCCGATCCACGGCTCGCCCCACTTGGCTATCGCTGGCTGGGGGAAAGTGGGGCAGAACCCGCGTCCGGCTGGCTTGAACACCGCCTCCGCCTCGGCGTAACCGAGGGCGCGAGCGAACTCGGCCAAGACAAGACCCTCTGGCTCGAATGCAACGCCGCCGAGCTCAACGGCGTCAGCTTCTCCAAGGGCTGCTATGTCGGTCAGGAGAACACCGCGCGGATGAACTGGCGCGCCAAGGTCAACCGCCGCCTGATCGTCGCCCCGCTCGGCGAGCCGGGCGACCGCACCCGCGCGACCTATCCCGACCTCGGCCTGATGGTCGAATTGCGCCGCGTCGAGGCGCTGGGTGATGCGATCATCGCGGATTGGCTCGCGGCGGCGCTCGACTCAGATGCCTGACCATTTAAGCCCGCCGGGTAGGTCGAACGCCGCATAATCGACCTGCAACACCCGCCTGCGCCGGGGCGTCGCTACCGTCGCCGACGCGTGAAGGATCGGCGTTGCATAGACCCAGATATCCCCGGCATCCGCCAGGCACGCATGGGTGCCGCACGCGGCCACGGCCGCGTCGATCGCCTCCTCGCGCACCAAGCCCAACCGATGCGATCCCGGCGCAATCAGCAGCGGCGCATTGTCTTCCGGCACCTCGTCCAGATGAATGCGGATCGTCACCATCCGCTCAAGCAGAGCAAAGGGCGGGGCCACATGGAGCATGCCCGACTTGACGGTCCATGGTCCGAACCCTGCAACCTCACGCCGTTCGTGGACACAGATCGTGCGGTCCTGATGCCAGCCCAGCGACCAGTTGGTGCTGGCACTCTTGTCGAACAGAATCGCCCGCACCGGACGCGCCTGTGCCCCGGCAAAGGGCGCGACCCGTGCGCCGATTGCTCCGGTTGCGGTCAGAAGCCCGGCAAGCTGAGCGATTCCCCGCAACCGCACACCTGCGCGATCGCTAGGCTGGCCCACGAGCGCGGCTTGTAATTCATCGAGTTGGTCGGCAGCAGCCGCTTCCAGTCGTGTCGCACCGCTGATCACGAAGGTGGTGAGCATCAACGCGCCGGATCGTACATGAATTCGCGCAACTCCTGCGAGCAGCGACAGGCGACGGCAATCTTGTGCGCCCATTCGATCGCCGCCTCGCGTGTCGGCAACTCCACTATGGTGTAGCCGCCCTTCAATCTGCTTCCGGGGTAGATGGCGGATGACATCGCACCGTCCGCGTTGACCAGCACCGCGTCGATGCCCTCGTTTATCCCGCCCGCGAACACATAGATGCCTGCGGCCTTCGCCTCTTCAATCACCGCACGCGCCGCGTCGCCGACGGCGGGAAGCTCGTCGGCAGACGCCGTCATCGCCTCGCTCGGGAACGAGATGCAATATTTTGTCATAGGGGGAGGATGCCCCGCGAGGCTGGCGGCTGCAAGCGACACCCCCAGTTCCGCAGGCACAAAGAAAAAGGGAGGCCGGTTTCCCGACCTCCCCAAATCTTGTCGATCCACAGCGTGGACCGCGCGGCTTACATGCCCGAGCCCGGACCGTAAGTGATTTCCACGCGGCGGTTCTGCAGTTCGCGCACGCCGTCGGCGGTGTCCACGCGCGGACGGCTCTCACCGAACGCTTCCGAAGCGATGACGCCATCGGGGATACCGCGGCCCGACAGATACGAACGGACCGAGTCCGCACGACGCTGCGAGAGGCCGACGTTGTAGCTGGCTGCGCCCGAACGGTCAGCGTGACCGGCGAGCATGACCTGCGCATTGCCGCAGTTCTGATAAGCCGAGATGGCGTTATCCAGAATGCCCGCTGCTTCCGGCGTGATGTCCGACTTGTCCCACTCGAAGAAGACAATGTACGGCCCCGGGGTGCACACCGGCGGAGGCGGAGGCGGCGGGGGCGGAGGCGGCGGAGGAGGCGGCGGCGGGGGCGGAGGCGGCGGCGGCGGCGGCGGCGGAGCAGCCGGCTCACCGAAGTTGAACGTCACACCACCGAGCAGGCTGTGCGAACGATAACGACCGTCGAACACGCGACCGGTCACATCGACCAGACGCACATTGTCCGCGTTGAAGAAGCGATACTTCAGCGACACGTCGATGTTGTCGGTCACCGGCTGACGCAGACCCGCAATCGCCTGCCAGGCGAAGACGGTGTCGGAGTCGTCCAGGAACGCGCCGCGGGTGTTGAGCGCATAGTCAGCCTTGACGCGCGCCACGCCGGCACCGCCGCCGATGAAGCCCTGAAGGCCATCATCTTCGCCGAAGTCGAGCATGCCGTTGATCATGAAGCTGAGCGCGGTCGAGGTGCCGCCAGCATAGTCGTAGTTGCCCGGCGCGATGTTCGCCAGCGCACCCGTCGTCGTGTAATACGGCGTGGTGAGCGACGAGCGATAGCCGTCAACCGTTGCGCGCTTGTAGCTGACTTCGGCCTCGGCGCGGAAACCGCCGAAGTCGTAGCCAATCGTACCGCCAACGTCGAAACCATAGTCATGGTCTACGGTGCCAGCGGACGCCGTGGCGCCGATGTCGTAATCAATGTCTTCGACGATCATCGCACCGCCTTCGACGCCCACATACCACGCGTCGTCGCGTGCGAGGGCGGGCGTGGTGAGCGCGGTCGAAGCAAGTGCCAGAGTTACGGCAAGCTTCCGCATCTTAATCCCCTTTCTTAGTTGCCACTTCGGACAGCGCTAACTTCCTAACCGCTGGAAAGTTTCCGCGCAAGCGAACAAAATCCGGGGACTGTTGCCGCAACGTCACAGTTCGGCGCTACCGATCAGTCCGTGTGCCCGCAGCGCATCGAGGATCCCCGCGATGGCAGTGCGCGCCTGTTCATCGACGATAGCACCGCCAGTGGGCGTGGCAACAGCCTCGCCCCGCGCGCCGATCACTTGTACCCCGTCGACCTCGACCCGGCTGGCCGAAATCACCCCGATCTGCCACCCCGTGCCCGCGCGATAACGTACCGGCTGGGCAAGCGATTCGGCCCACACCGCCGTGCCGGGTCGCGGCACCGCAAATCGCCATCCGCCATCGGTCCAGCACGCGATTTCATTGGCGTGCCCCGCCCATTCGCCGCTCGGCGCGGTGCCCACGATCCATGCCTGTCCGGGCTCGGGCGCTGCAGGCGGCGCGTCGATGCCCACCGCCTCAACCTCTGGGTGCAGCAGCACGTCGATCCCGGCGACTGCCTCATTGTGGAACATTTCCTTCTGCGCCTGCCCGGCATGCAGCAGCGGCAGCGCGAATCGGGTGGTTGTGGTCATGGGGTCACTCCATCGCTTCGAGAATCAGGGTGGCGGGCGGCGACAGGCCATGGTCGCCCGCCTGACGCACTTCGACGATCGCGGCGTCCCCGCCCATCAGCAGCCATTCGGAAGAGTCGGTCATCGCGACGACATCGGGCTGACCCGCGACCGCGACCCGCAGCTGATAGCGTTCGACGCTCTCGCCCAGCGGCGAATCGGTGCCATCGCTCCAGCGCCACCCGACCCGGCTGCGTCGCGTCCACTGCAGCGCCCGCCCACCCGCAACGGGCTTGGCATGCAGCGCGACCGGCGCGGGCGGCGTCGCCGAGCGTCCGGTCACCGGCACGACAACCTCGACCGCTTCGGAATCACCCACGCCCGTCGCCATCACCGTCAAGCGCGCGCCCACCGCGCCGCGCCCATCGTGCACCGCCAATGCTTCGGGCGTGACGAGGACAAATCGGTCGCCCGGCACCATCGCCCCGATCGCATCCTCGGTCCCCCGCCGCCCCCGCCACAGCTGGCTCAGCGCCCAGCGCCCGCTGCCCACCGGTTCGGCGCGCGCGAACTGAATCAACTCGTTGCCGACCAGCGCGAGATTGGCTCCCGCATCCATCGCGTCGCGCGACGCATCGGTCAGCTCCATCTCGGAATGGGCCAGGTCGATCACGAGCTGCGACGTCCGATCCTCGATCAGCGCGCTGGCCGGCCCCGCGACCGCCACCACTGTTCCGATCGCGGCGGGGGCAGCGGTCCCGCCGATCGCCTCCCAGCGCCCGCCGTCATCGCTGCTCAATGCCAATGCAGCTCTGCGCCAGCCGGGCGACGTTCCGCACGCCGCAATCATCAGCCGGGGACCGCTCAACAGCCCGTCGCCGAGATGCGGGATCTCAAAACCTTCCAGCCGGGTCGCCCCATGGACCCGGTCAGGCGCCGGGTTGACCCGGCCGGGACTGGCCGACGCAGCTACCCCGGGTGGGGCGATCGGGGTCAGCACCAACGCGACGTCCCCCGCCTCGACCCGCGTCTCGACCACCCGCCATTGGCCCGTCTCACCGGCCAGCGCGACCCGCGCGCCGGGTGCGATATCGATTGCCGACCAGCCGGGGCGCACCACGCGCTGCGTCCGCGCCAGCTCCGCGCGCACCAGTTCAGCCTGCGCGATCCCCTTGGCGGTGGCAGCGGACAGCGCTGCGGGCAGTTCGATCCGCCGCTCGCGATCCTGCCCCTGCGGCTCGGTCGCGATCTGCACCCCGGCCTGATAGTCGCGGGCCGGGTCATAATGGCTGATCGCCACCCGGCGCGGCACCTGATCGGGTGCCGCAATCGTCCGTTCGATCCCCCGCCCGCTCGCGCCGGGGTCCGCGATCGTCGCGGCGCTGCCTCCCCCGCTCGCCAAGATAAAGCCATCGCCGACCACCACCGGCCAGGCGGCGCTCGCCTCGATCAGCGGCGCGATCGCTCCGCGCACGCTCTCGCCATAGCCCGAATAGCCCCCGACCGGCAGCGCCGCCTCACCAGCAGCAACCACGCCGCCCGACAGCGCCGCGACGATCGCTCCCGCCGTCACCACCCCCGGATCGGCCACCACCTCAAAACTCAGCGTGGGAATGCGATTGCCGAATTCCTCCAGCTCCAAATTTTCGAACACCGCATAGGCAATGCCGCGATGCGCCGGCGCCAGTCCCACGCCCTCAGCCGAAGCGATCAGCGGATCGACCGCCTGATCCTCGCCGCCAAGGTGCAACCGGAACCCGGTCCGAACCTTCCAGTCACCCGCAGCCCCACGCAGCAACTTGCCGTCCGCCCAGATCCGCCCGACCGACAGAATCGGCCGCGCCGACAGCGCCACGGCAAAGGACCCGGTGTAGCTATAGCTGGTTACCGTCGGCCGCCCCTTGCCGCCCTCGCGATGGCGATGCTCGACTAGGTCGGTCGCCCAGATCACCGTCCCGGCGACCCGCATCGTCCCGAATAGCTTGGGGATCGGCGTGCCGTAACTCGACGTCTGCAGCGCCAGTTCGGTCAGCCGCGGCCCCCCGCGCCCCTTGGGCTTGAACAGCAACTCGCGATCGATCGATTGACCGGCAAGGCTGCCCAGCATTGCCCCGACCGGACCGCCGAACAGGCCGCCGACGGTCATCAGCACCAATGTCGCCATGTCAGTTCTCCTTGCACCGCCAGCGCGCCAGCTCGGGCCACGGCGGCACGCCCGGCCGCTCGACCACCCGGCGCAGCGCCGCATCGGCGTGGATCACGCCCGTCTCGCTCGCGATGGCGAGGTGCAGCTGCCCCGCCCCGGCATTCAGCAACAGCAGGTCGCCGACGCGCGCATCATCGACCCGCACCAGCCCCGCCGCTGCCGCCGACGCAATCACCTGCGCAACGCTACCCCCGCGCAGCGCATATCCGCGCGGCACCGCGATCCCATAAGCCAGCCCCGCCAGCCCGACACAGTCCAAGCCATACGCCACGCACCGCCCATGCAATCGAAACCGCGCCCCGATCGCGCCGCGCGCCCGCTCGATCGGACTCATCCCCCCGGATACCGCGTCAGCAGGTCGATCCCCGGCAGATACGGCTCGCCCCGGAAATTCGCCGCATTGCCGAACCGCCCCGCGCATGTCGCAATGCTCTTGTCGCATCCCTCGCTCACCTCCACCAACGCCCCCACCGCCCCGAAGCGCGGCGCGCGCCGCAGCGTCACGACATCCCCCGCCGACGCCGCGATCACATCGCTCAGCCCGCAATTCGCCCCGCCGAACCAGCGCAGCCGCCCGCCAGCCCATCCGCCCGGAACAGGCTCCTCACCATCGAGCGTCAGCACCGCGCCGTCGGCCGCGATCACCCGCGCGAACCGCCGCCGCCCCGCCATCGCCACCCGGCATCGCTTGTCGCCCAGCTCGGCCCGGCATTCCGGCGACGTCATCTCGACCACCGGCGCATCCAGCGCCGCCGCCGCGCCGCGCAGCTCGGCGGTCAGCGCGCCATCACGCGTCTCGACCGCCCCGATTGTCCCGCTGCCCAGCGCGACGACCTCGCCAGGCGCCGTCCAATCGACCGCAAACAGGCTGATCCTCGCCCCGTCCAAGCGCCCGGCGAGCAGATCGACTTCACTGATCGCCGCGCCGGTCAGCGCCCCGGTCACATCCATGCTGTCGGCATCCAGCCCCGCCCCGCGCCGGATCGCCGACGGCGTCATCCCCGGTGCCGCGCGATAGTGAAATCCATCCACCTCCAGGTCACGATCATGTGCCGTCAGCCCAATCGCCACCCCATCCCGCCGCTCGATCCGCCAGCAATAAGCGATCGTGGCGAGCGGCTCGTTCAGCCAGTTCATCAGCTTCTTCCTTGATCTTGCGTGGACGCAATGCGGACGGCACTCTGAACCGATGCTCAGCTGGCTCCGCACCATCTCCGTGATTGCGCTCTGCATTGCGCCGCCCGCGATGGCATGCTCGATGGGGCCAATCCGGTCGGAAAGTGGCGCGCTCGACTATGCGCGACAGTCCTATGATCTCGCCGCGCTCGTCGTGGACGCCGAGGTCGAGACACCGATGACCCTGGGCGACGATTGGAAGCCGGGCCTGCTGCCCGCTGCCCGCGTCAAGATTCTTCGGGTTCTCAAGCCCGGCGGACCGGGCATCGTCGAAGGCTCGACTATCGCCGTCGCCTATCTCGACTCCTGTTCGATCGCGTTCACCCGCGTGGGTCAGCGCGTCCGCGTACTGCTCGATGGCGGCGGGATGATCTTCGTGGCGGATTCGGGGTTGAACGGCGCCGCGATCTGGGACGCGAAGCTTGGCGCACTGTTCGACCGTGAGATCGATCGGCTCGCCAGTGTGCCCCGCCCTCCTGGCCTGGCTCCGCTGGGGGCTGAGTGACCCTGCCTAGTCTTCCCTGACCTCCACCAACGGCACACTGGGCGCCGCCCCCGCCATGAACGTCGCCCGGTTCACGCTCAGCGAATCCTCCGCAAAGCGCACCGGCACATCGAACCGGTACCCCGCCGTCACCACCGCCCCATCCCCCGCCGGTTCGTCCAGCATGACCACCCCGCCCGCGCCGATCGCGAACGCCGCCGTCTCGACCCCATCGACCGCCACCCGCACGCTCCCAGCCACCGGCCGCGTGATGCGCCGCGCAACATCGCCATAGGCCTTCACCAGAGCGAACGCCTGCTGCGCGCCATCCCCGGTGCCGATCACCTGATCGAGCGGACCCGGCGCGCCTTCATCGTTCGAGCAGTCATCGAACGGATCGCGCAGCCGAAACCCCCGCGCCGGCCCCATCCGCGCCCGGTAGAACCCCAGCAGCGCCCGGATATCCGCCTCGCTCCGCACCCCCGGCCCAACATCATATCGGGTCCGCGCCTGCGCCCAGGCGGCGTTGCGCGCTTCATGCCCGCCCGCGCTGGTCAGGATCGCGGTCGACACCTCGGGCGCCACCTCCGCCTCGCGCCCCAGCGCAATCGGGAACAGCACATCGTCGAACGCCTGCATGTCTTCCTCCTGATCGAAGGTCACAAATCCATCGCGGATCACCTGCGGCAGTGCCCAGATGAACGTCGCCGCCACCCCCCGCGCCCGCGCCGCATCGGCCGCATCGGCAATCCCGCACCACTGCCGCGCATCCTCCGGGTTCAGCACGAACCCCGCGAAATAATGCTGCTTCTCCCCCGGGTAGCCCAGCCGCGCCTCAGTCAGCGCCACGCCCCGCGCGCTCGCGACCGCGTTGCCCGCCGCCGCCCAGTCATAATCCTCCAGCTGCAGCACATCGAACGCCGGATTCGCCCAGCCGACCGGCAAATTCGCCCGAATCGCCTCCGGCGCGTCCCGGTCCAGCACAGTGGGCAGATAGGCCAGCAGCAACAGCTCGGCCTCCGCAGCCACCTCACGCACCGCCGCCCCCAGCGCCGCCGTCGATGCCGCCAGCACCGCCCCCGCCGCGTCGAGCACATCGATGTCGGGATCCCCCCGCACATTCTGCTCCGCCGGATCACCCAAAGCCGCCCGCGCCGCATCGTCATGGATGCACAGCCGCCCGTCCGGCATCACCCACCACCACGGCTCGCCGACCTGAAACTTGACCGCCAGTCCCGCATCCTGCGCGATCCCGACAAACGCCACCGCCACCGCCTGGAGATACGCCATTGCCCCGGCATGCGCGGGGGACAACAGGGTCGAAGGCGGTTCCCACCCGGTCAGCGCAGGCGCCCCATCCGCCGCCCGCTGCTTCCAGTCGCCCCAGCAATGCGCGTCGAACAGCTCATAGGACAGCGACCAGATCACCCCGAACCCCAGCGCCCGCGCCCGCGCCGCGAAATCCGCATGCCAGGCGACACACGGCGCATTCAGCGCCCCAGCGCTCAGGCTGGCAAAATAGCCCCCCGATGCCGCTTCGAGCCGGAAATAATGGCTCATCCCGACATAATGGACGATGTCCCCGCGATACCCCAGTTGCAGCGCATTGCGCAGCAGCCGCGCCGGGGTGACATGATAGCTGTCGTCATAGCCCGAACAGATCGACAGCCCATGTTCGGGCACCACCACATCCCCAATCGCCAGCACCGCTCCCGGCCCCGCGACCGCAATCTCCGACAGTTCGACCCACCCCTCAACTGGCACCGCCAGCGCCGCGTCCTCACCGGTGTAACCCGGCGGCACCAGGCTCACGAACATCCGGTCAATGTCGCCGGCCCAAACCGGATCACCCTCGCCCGGCAGCACGAACCCACCCGCAACGCTGGCAAAGTCGAGGCTGACGACGCAATCCTCCGGCGTGCCAACGGCATAGTTCCACAGCCGCACATACCAGGCGCGCGGCTCACCCGCCGCATCGCGCCCCTCGATCGTCAGTACCGGGCCATTGACCGCATCCAGCGGAATCACGCCGCCCGACCGCCACCGAAAGCGCAACCGGCACCCGCGATAATCCCGGCTCGTCTCGTAGGACAGCAGCGGGTGGTCATGCCGATCCACGCTCTCCCAGATCAGCCCCGCCAGATCGTCCTGGCGATAGAACACCGCGTCGACCCGCAACGCATCCGGCGCAGTGGTCACCACACTCGCCATCATCGGCCGCGGAAAATTGACCGTCCAATAGGCCGGGTCAAAGCGCGAGATCACCCCCGCCGTCTGCACCGTCCGCTCGGACGCCAGCCAATAGCCCATCAGTCCACTCCCGCCAGCGCCGCCTTCACCGCCCGCGCTACCTGCCGCCCCGATTGCCGCAGCGCGCCCGCCGCCTCGCCACCCCCCGGAGCATGGATCGTGATCGCCACCCGCACATCACGCCCGCCACCCTGAACCGGCGCCTCGACCCGCCCGCTGCTCGTCGGCACGAACAGCTCCGGTCCGCGCTCTCCAACGATATAGCCCCGCCCCGGCGCCACCGGCCCACCGGTCGCGCGGCCCGGCAGTCCGAACAGCCCGCCGATCGCCCCGGCAATCCCGCCGCTGCCAAAGATCGCGGCCATCCCCCCGCGCACCGCCTCCGCAGCAATCTCGGCCAGAATCTGCGACGCCACCCGCTTCAGATCCTCGAAGCCCAATTTGCCTGTCCGCACCGCACGCAACAGCGCCGCCTCGACCGCGCGCCCGGCGCGATCCGCCCCGGCCTGCAACGGCCCGTCGATCGCCGCGCGCATTTCGGCAACATCGCGGGCAAAGCCCTGCGTGTCGGCGCGCACCCGCACCATCATCTGGTCGATCTCGTCATCCATCGGGAAACGCCTCCATCAGCTGTGCGATCGTGTCGCGATCGGGCGGCGCGACGACATCGCCAGCCACCGCCCGCACCAGCGCCACCAGTTCCTCCGGCGTCGCCGCCCAGAACAGCTTCGGCGTCCAGCCGAACGCCACCCCCGCCTGCCCCGCCAGCCGCGCGGCGCGCTCCGCGAACCTCACCGCCCGGCCAGAATCTGCCCCATCAGCACGCGCAGTGCCGGGGTCGCCGCGGCCAGTCCGCCCGCCGCAACCCCCTCACCAAATGCCTCACGGGTCAGCCCCTCGGGCCGCTCCTTCAGGCAGTGCCAGAACAGCGCGACCATCTCGCCCAGCCCCAGCCGCCCCTCAGCCGCCCGCTCCACGAGCGCAAACAGCGGCCCCAACTCCTGCTCGGCGGCAACCAGCGCCGAAAACGAAGGCCGCAGCACCAGCTCCACACCGGCGACCCGCACCGCCGCCTCGCCGCGCGCGGGATTCGCACTCATGCCGACACCACCGGCCCAGAACTCTCCAGGTTCAGCGTGTAGCTCCGCTCCCCGTTGAAATCCCCGGCATAGTCCAGCCGCGTGACCAGGAACCGCCCGGTCATCGTCTCACCGCTCTCGAAGCTCAGCCGGTAATCGTCGATCACCCCGCTCAGCGCATTGCTTCGGACGCGCGTCTCCGCCGCGCTACCCGTGAACACCCCCGCCGCCGACACGCTGACCGATCGCACCCCGGCGCCCGACAGCAATTCGCGCCACGCGCCCGAGTCCTTCGACGTGATCGCCACGGCCTCGCCATTGACGCTCAGCTGCGTCGTCCGCAGCCCCGCCACCGTCGCATAGGCGACCGGCGACCCGCCATCGCCCACCTTCAACAGGAACGCGCTTCCCTTCTCCACCGCCATGTCCGTATCTCCTTGGTTTGGCGGCACCGGCCCGCTCCCCACCCGGCCACCCAGCGGCAGCATCCTATGGGTGGCCGGGGGGAGCGGGCCGGTGCCGGTTCAATCAGCTTTCAACATCCGCAGCCGCCACTCGCTCGTCGCGATCCAGCGCCCCTCGCCCTTGCGTTCGATCCGCCCGCGCAGCAGCACCCGGCTCGCCAGCTGCCAGCCGTCGCCTAGGGCACGCGGCAGTCCCGCCATCGCCACCTCGACCTCTCCGCAGAGATGCCGCAACCGCGCCGGGCTCTCCCCGGCATCGAACAGGCTAATCGCGACCCGCGCCTCGCGCCCGGCCATGTCCTTGGTCCCCCAGTCGGACAGCTGCGCCTCGCCAATCACCGCATGCGGTGTCGCCGCGCGCACCGGCGGCGCATGGAACACCGCGGCCAGCCCCTCGGCGAGCGGCGCATGCGCGCTCAGCGCGGCGCGGATCGCTTCGGCCAGCACCACGGCCGCGCTCATCGCACCGCCCCCGCGCCCAGCCGCATCACCCGCCACGGTCGCCACAATGCCGTCACCGCCGCCGGCGGCACGCCCTCACCATCCATCCGCAGATGCGCCGCCAGTCGCAGGATGCCATGCCGCACCGGCTCGGGCACCGCATTCCAGTCCGCCGCGCTCCCCGCCACATAGGTAACAGCGATCCGTCCGACGGACGCACAGCGCACCCACCCCCGCCCCGCCGCATCGATATCAATCCCATAAACCTCGGGAGCGAGCGCAACTCCGCTCCCATCCCCCGAAAGCGCGAGAACCGCCGTCACCGCCCGCACCGGAGCAACACTCAGCGCCTGCCACGCCCCCCCCGCCGCCAGCGTCTCGCGCAATGTCCGCTCCAGCAACGGCGCCCCGATAAATCCCTCGCACAGCTCGGTCGCCACGCGCAGCTGCGCCGCCAGCTCGGCATCGCCATCCACGCCCTCGATCCGCAGGAACGCGCGCAGCTCCGCCAGCGCGACCGGGGCCGCCTCGGGCGGCACGATCGTCTCGACCATCACCGCCGCTCCACCCGCACGTCGAGCGAGCGCGCATCGCGCCGCCCGTCGCTCCACATCACCTGGTTGGTCAGGCGGTAGACGATCCCCGGCCGCCCGCCCTCGACCGTCGCGGCACAGCGCGCCCCGCTCACCGCCTCGGCCACCACCGCCAGCCCGTCGTCATGCAACGGCTCGACCGTCCAGCTACTGGCGCTCAGTCCCGCCGCGCCGGCAATCGCCGCCCAGTCGATCGCATAGTCCAGCGCCGCCGCCGGATCCTTCAGGAAGATGCCCATCGCTCGCCCCCTTCTCCCAAGAAAAAAAAGGGGCGGCCCCGCAGGACCGCCCCTTACCTTCGTCGCCATTGCAGCGGTTCAGCCCACGCGGACGGCGCCTCCACGCGACCGCGCGACCGCATCCGCCGAAGCAGCGCCCACATGCACCAGATCGGCCCCGCGCAAGGCGTGATCCAGCCGGTCGCGATCCCCCGCCACCGCCGCGTCACGCCCAGAGCCCGCCAACATCCCGCGCCGGTCCAGCGCCGCCAGCCCGATCGCCGCGAATGGCACGACAAAATCGGCCCCGATGGCCACCGACCGCAGCCGCCTCCCCGCAATCGACCTTGCGGCGATGGGCGCGCGCGCGATCACGCGCCCGCTCCCCGACCGCTTACCATGCCGTCATGATCCGCCAGTCGGTGCCATCGCTGACCACGACACCATCATTGGTCCCGCCACCCGCAGCAACGCTGCCCGAAGTGGTAGCATTGAGGTCGGTCACATAATGCAACGCCCCCGCTCCCGCGCTCGCTGCCGACCCCGCGCCCGACACCGTCGCACTCGGCAGCTTAGGGGCCTTCATGAACTGCGTCTGCAGCGTCGTGAAGTTGATCCGCAGCGCATCGGAAATATCCGCGCCCTGCACGCTCTGGCCGATCGTGAAATCGCCATTGGTCTTGAGTCGCAGGCCCCAGCGATGGAAATTCGCCTCGTTGAAAAAGTCGAGATACAGGTTGCCATTGCCCTGGATCCGCCCACCCGCGACGCCGCTCGCATGGGTGTTGCGCAGCTTGAACCCCTCGAACCGCGTCGACGCCGAAATCTCGGTCTCAAACCCGGTCACCGACCCCGTCACCGCATTGGTGTTGAGGTAGATCATCCGCGCGCCATTGGTGAAGCCCGACGTGCCGACCAGCGACAAGAGCGACTGGATGCCCAGCGGGTTGGTCCCGACATTCCCCGCCGAGAGGTAGATGTCGCGGTCGAACGTATAGCCATTGCCCGAATTGACATAGGGCAGGTTGATCTGCGCGTTGCCCGCCGCATTGGTCTGGGTCAGCCAGGGCGCATTATTGCCCGTCCGGTTGATCTTGACCTGATTGGACAGGGTGATCGGCTTGGTATCGCCCGACGCGCCGTTCCACCCGAATGTGACGTGCGCATTCCGATAGCCGTCGGCAAACGCGTAATAGGCCGCCTGAAAACTGGTGTCCGAATCATAGCCCCAATCGCCTTCGTCGAACGGCGCATAGATGCTGATCGGCCGATATTCGGACCCACCCGTTCCCGTGGTGTGCATCGCATGATGGAATTCGGACCCGTCGACCCACTCGCCGGACTTGGCCGGATTGCGGCTCGGCTTCTTGAACCGGCTCTCGATCCGGATCGACGGCCCGCCCATCGTGGTGTTGATCGGAGTGAAACTGGTGTTGAGGTTCCAGCTCAGCCCGAACACATTATTCGTATATTCGGGCTGCCCCGGATACTGCGAATCCGCCGGATAGGGGCCATAGGTGAAATTGAGCCCGAACTGGATCGTCGACGGCATGCCGTCTTCATTGCGCGATGGCGAATCGTAGATGATTCCCTCCTGCGACCAGCCCGAATTGATATCGGGCGGTGTCTCAGCCTCGATGGTGTAGACTGGCGCTGACAGGCCGTTCACCCCGGTAATCTCGTCGAGGAAATCGCTGACGGTCAGGCTCTCATTGCCCGGGATCGCCTGCCACGCGGCAAACACGTCATGCGCCTGCACCGTCTCGTAAAATTGCGCCGCGACCGTCAGCGAAATCGACTTGGTGCCGACCGGCAGGTCGATCGCGCTCGTGCCGTCCGACGACACGATCGGATCGCGCTCGATCGTCCCGCTGGTAAAGGTGCCGATCCCTACCTCGAACATGCTCGCATCCGCCGGCGCGCCGTCGATCGCGTAATAGAATAGATCGCCCTCGCTCAGCACCGACGCAAAGCTGCGTGCCCCGGTCACCGCACCCCCCGGCGTGATCGCGCCGGTCCCCGTGGTCGTCGTCGTTTCCTCGACCAGGTCTGCGTAAATCAGGTCTGCCATATATCTGCTCCTGCGGAGAAAATGTCGGAACCGGCCGGGGCGCCCGCACCGCCCCGGCCCGACTGTATCAGGTGTGCAACGAACGGCAGAATCGCGATGGCTTCCGCCCCGCTAACTCTGCCGCTCGCGCCGCTGCTGCTTAGGAAGCAGCGAATTTGAGGAGCTTGATCGCCTCGCTGTTGGTCACCGCGCCGCCGACGCGCTTGGTCGCGTAAAAATGGACGAACGGCTTGTTGCTGTACGGATCGCGCAGGATCTGCGTCTCGCCACGCTCGGCGATCAGATACCCCGCCTTGAAATTGCCGAACGCGATCGACAGCGAATTGGCGGCGATATCGGGCATGTCCTCGGCCTCGACCACCGGATAGCCGAGCAAGGTCGCCGGCTGCCCCGCGCTCAACGATGGCTGCCACAGCAACGCGCCATCGCTCGTCTTGAACTTGCGGATGCGCGCGAGCGTCGCCGAATTCATGCACCACACCGCCCCTTGCCGATATGGCGGCCGCAGCGCCTGAACCAGGTCGATCAGCACCTCTTCGGGGTCGGCCGCAAATGCGCCCGCTGCGCCCGACAGCACATGCTGCAACGTGCCGAACGCCCGGACGTCATCGCCCGTGGCTGCGGTGGCATAGGTCAGAAAGCCCTTGGGCTTGTTGGTCCCGTTGCCGCTCACGAACGCCGCCCCCTCGGCCCGCGCAAATTCGCGCGCGATCTCGTCGGCCAGCCACGCTTCGACGTCGAACGCTGCATCGTCCAGCATCGCCTGGCTCGCCGCCGGATTGGCGAACAGATCGCCCATCGGCGGCGCGATCTCATTGAACACGGGGGTGTCGGTATCGTCGCGCGCCGCCGTCTCGCTCGCCCAGCCCGATTCGGTCCCGCCCGACGCGACCAGCTTGCGATAGCCCGCGCTGCCCACCGTCACGACATTGGCGATGGCGCGGATCGGCGAAATGCTCGCCAGCGTCGCATCGACCAGCGCGTCGATCTCGCGCGGCACGGCATAGCCGCCCTCCGCCCCGCTCGCCCCGGACAGCGCCTTCATCTCCAGCGCGCCGCTGCCGCTGCGCAAAAACCCCTCAAACGCCGCGCCCGCAACGCTGCGCGCGCCACTCAACATCGGCCGCGCCACCGGCACCCCAGCCGCTTCCACCGCCTCGAACGATTGTTCAAGGACATCCGCCTTCGTTTCCATAGTCTTCTCCCACGTGAAAATCCTCCCCGGAACGGGGAGGGGGACCGCGCCCGAAGGGCGTGGTGGAGGGGGACCGCCACACGCGAACCCCATCGTCTCAGAAAATCAGCACACAGCGCTTCTCACGCGCCGCCACGCGGGCCCATCCGCGACCCTGCTTCGTTAGGACCGCGACACACCGTCACTCCGGGAATTCCAAATGTCCAAACGATCGAACAGAAGCTGGATGAACGCCGGGTTCGACGCGTGGTCGCTCGGCTGGGAATCCGCCGCCGTAATCGGGCTACGCGCGGTAAAGATCGCGCAGGGCGGCCCCGAAGCGCAACGCGAGGCCGAACGCATGATCTCCGAAAAGCTGACCGCGGCGTACGAGCTGCAACTCGCCATGATGACAGGTACCATGGGCATGAGCCCAGCAACCACCACCCGCAAGGCACTCGCCCACTACCGCCGCAAAGTCCGCGCCAACGCCCGCCGCCTCAGCTAACCGCCAGTGCCTCAACCGCATGCACCCGCGCATGCGGCTGCATCGGCCGCGCCACCAGGCTCACCTCGCACAGCTCGAGCTGCTCGATCTCCCGCCACCGCCCCTGCAGCGCCTTGACCGTGCGGTACCCAAAGCTCAGCCCATTGACCGCGCCCTTCGCTATCAGTGCCGCCAACTCGGGCGCGTCGCCCCGCCCGGTCACCCGCAACCCCCGCGCATCCTCGCCAATCGCCTCAATCACGCCGACGGGATCCCCGCGATGCTGCCACAACAACGGCACCCGCCGCACCGCGCCGAACGCACCGCGCCGGATGACATCGCCTCCGCGGTCCGGCGCATCGAACACTGCAGCGTAACCCGCGAACCGGATCACTTCCCCACGCCCCAAAACCCCAGCTTCACCGCCAGCCCCACCACGACCAGCGCCAGCAGCATCCGCACGACCCACCCCGCGACCGCCTTGATCGCCGACCGCTTCGCGTCGCGCCATGCCTCCAGCAATTCGCGCAGCTCGCCCATGTCCTTGCCCGCATGCGGATCGTCGAGCCCCAGCCGCGCCAGCGCCCGGCTCGCGCCCAGCTCGCCCGCCTCCTCCGCAACCGCGCGCAACGTCGCCATGTCCGCGCCCTCGGCGGACCCTTGCGCGATCAGCTGCGCCAACAGCTTACCGTCCACCGGCGCGCTCACGCCCCAATCCCCAGCATCGCGCGCTTCTTAGTATCCGACAGGAACTCCGCCCCGCTGACGCTGCGCCACAGCCGCTCGCGGTCCTCGGCCATCGCCGGCACCTTGTCGACCACAACCCACAGCCGCGCCTCCGGGAACCACGGCGACAGCCCCTGCGCCAGCTCGGTCAGGATCTTGTCCGCCAGCGGCAGAATCGTCATCCGCCACACCGCCTTGTTCGCCTCGCGATAGTTCGCATAGCTGTTGTCGCCGGGCAGGCCGATCAGCATCGGCGGCACCCCGAATGCCAGCGCGATCTCACGCGCCGCCGCCGCCTTCAGCCCCACAAAGTCCATGTCCGCCGGCGACAGGCTCATCGCCTGCCATTTGAGCCCGCCCTCCAGCAGCATCGGCCGTCCGGCATTCGCCGCACCCGCAAAGCCCGCCTCCATCTCGCCCTTCAGCCGGTCGAACTGCGCCGGCGACAACGCACTCCCGTCCCCCGGCTCGTACACCAACGCTCCCGAAGGCCGCGCCGCATTGTCGAGCAATGCCTTGTTCCACCGCGTCGCCGCATTGTGGATCGCGATCGCCCCCGACGCCGCGCCCAGGCACCCCAGCCCATAATGGTCGTCGACCGGGTTGAACGCCTTGAGATGCACGACCTGCGGCCGCCCCGCCGCATCCTCCGCCGCGATCGTCGTGACGCTCCCGCCGACGCGATAGCGATAGCCGACCGGCCACCCCCCGGCGTCGGTCTCGACGCTCACCCGCTCGGGCCGCAGCGCGAACAGCTCAGCGACGCCCCCCGCGCTCGTCCCCAGCAGCTGCACATAGGCATTGCCATGCAGCAACAGATGCGCCGCCAGCGTCGCCCCCAATTCCTGCCCCTGGCTCCGCGCGGTCACCAGCTTGAGCAACGCCGCATCGCTGGCCTCAACCGGCGCGCCCGCCACCCCCTCGGCAACGATCTTCACCGCCCGCTGCGCCACCGGATTGGCGGCATAGCCGGCCCGCACCTGC